>Ga0116230_10003289_pt1 | contig 15782 bp, 9 predicted proteins | sample S1TSphfallax_3_FD_88678 | JGI IMG/M metagenome (GOLD analysis project Ga0116230, IMG submission 88678) | Host-associated microbial communities from peat moss isolated from Minnesota, USA - S1T2_Fd - Sphagnum fallax MG | ecosystem: Host-associated > Plants > Peat moss > Unclassified | place: USA... | reverse complement strand
TTACTTTTACTTCTCCTCCTCCTCCTTCTCCTGTTTTTTTTTTAATTGTCCATCTTGGAACCAGTATTTGCTTGTGGTGTTTTTTTTTTTTTTTTTTGCTTTTTTGCATGGGTTTGTTTTGTTGAGATAGGTACATAGGAGCTGCAGCTTGGAACCATGGGTGATTAACTCCAACACGTGATCAGGAGGAGGAGCTTTTTAAACATTTTTTAATACAGGACTACTCTTGATTTCGTCTTGTTGCCGCTGCATGCATAGTGCCTGCCTAGCGGTTTGGAGCTCCACACTAGCTGTGTGTGATCTTTTATGTGAAACTGATAACATGCTAGCAATTATCAGCAAGCGCTCACAGAGTATCGTAAGTCTTGGAAAAGTCTCTCCAATATAGACAGCAATTCTCCTCTGCTCCTAGTCTCATCACTTTCTTTAGTACTCATCCTTTTGGGTCCCCGGCCATTAGAGGAATATAGGAATAACTTCCGTCCTTCTGTTTGTCTGTATATGTCCCTGTGCACGTTGTTGCAGTGCAGGTAAAGCTAGTGATCGGCGATAGCATCGTTTATTTTAAACTCGGCAGTGCTAATTTCTCACATTCCCTGAAGCTTGTCTTCTATGTCACCAGCTTTTGCACTGTGTCCTGCTTTTCTTAGGTTTTTGAGGAAAAATTGTTTGTTTGCTCGATCTCCTCTTTCCACTGCCCTAATACAGTTTGCACATGTCTCTGCTGCTTACTGCTTACAACATCCATTTCAAACACTTTCTTCAAGGGATGCCAGTCACTAGAAGCCACATAACATAGACATTAAACAACCGGCCATGTCCTGACCAGCCACAACTGTGCCAACTATCCACAAGACAGAAGAGCCAAATTTGGCTATATGTCAGAGAGGACAGTAGACATTTTCTAGAATCCTGCTTTATTTTGGTGACCTCGAAGAACGTTGTCTAAATATGGTGATTTCCATGTTTTTGTCCTCAGAATGTGGTGAACTAGAAGGCATCTACAGGGGATATTGTGATAGGCAGGAAAAAAAAAGTCATGTAGATGTGAAATTTGCACAAATTTTGTTGGCTGATCTTGACATGGTTGTAGTACTTTATTTTGAAGCAATTCTCTTCTGAAATCACAGAGGTTTGCCGGGGATTTGGTTGCAGTAGTCATGGAGACTTCTATGAGATTCATCAACCGAAACCACCAGCAATCAGGATTGGCAATATTGAAACCAAAATGTGGCTATCAGGTGATACTAGCACTTGTGGTGTTCATCTCAATCTGCATAGTGTCAGTGCAATCAATTACTGATGTGGGTACAGTGTCAGTAAATCCACAATCAACGTTTCGTCGCAATTTCTGGAGCACAGCTGATGCAGATCATTACAAGCTGTATGAGGATGGTGAGGTTGCAGAACTCGTGCTTGACCAACTAGCTGCTTCAGGATTTGCCTCAAATACCAGGTACTTGTTTGGCCGCATCGGCATCCAAATGAAGCTTCACCCTGGCGACTCGGCAGGGACTGTGACCACTTTCTACACGTCCTCTTTGAGTGGGAAGCATGATGAGCTTGATTTTGAGTTCTTGGGAAACGAAGCTGGCAAGCCGTATGTTCTGCAAACCAATGTCTATGCAGCCGGAGTTGGAGATCGGGAGCAGCGTATCAAACTATGGTTTGACCCAACAGCTGACTTCCATAACTACACTATCCACTGGAACAAGAAGATGATTGTTTTCATGGTGGATGAAACGCCCATCCGAGTCTACAAAAACAATGAGGATTTGGGTGTGCCATACCCGAGTAAGCAGCCAATGAGTGTATTTGCCAGCTTGTGGAACGGTGAAGAATGGGCCACTCAATCTGGAGCTATAAGGTTGAACTGGGCCAAAGCACCGTTTGGAGCAAGGTACCAAAGTTATGATGTCCAAGGATGTGAGGTGCCTTGGTATAAGGGAGAGGTGGGCCCCTGCATTTCAAGTGGTTCCGATGCAATGCTTGAGAGGGCTACAATCCAGAACCTGAATGTAGAACAGTTGGTTCACTTGCAATGGGTGACTGGGAATATGGTAGTATATGATTACTGCACTGATATCTACAGGTATCCTGATCCACATCCAGAATGTAGTCGCAATTCTGGGTTACAGGATTCAAGTTCAGATTTTGAAGCCAATGATAGCCTTTCCTCTACAAATTCTGGTGATGCATCATCATCATGGTAGGCACTCAGTGCATTCTTTGTTTGCACCAGTTTCAGATCAGAGTGCGCCATGGTAATCTGTACAGACAAATAGGGAGCACATCATGATTACAAAGCCTTAATAGTCTTTATAGTAATTGATTTTTTTTTTCTCATAGACAAATTGTGCCTTCATCTTCCCCCCACTGACATTGATGTTGTAGAAATGCAAAAGAAATTTCAGGTTCCTCTGTATTCAGAACAGATCTTTGGGATATGGGTTGAAGATCCAAACATAAGAATGGAGATTATTCTAGCTTAATTGGAGAAATAGACACTTGTAGAAAGGCATTAAACATTTGATGTATTGCAGCGGCTGCTTGAAGGGAAGGTTAGAACATTTCAAGGTTATCCATTCAGTTTATAAACCTCAAACAAAAATGAAATTATCCAAATCAAACACTGGAAGTGGCAAAAGCAAATAAAGGTGATTCCAGAAAAATGTGTCCATTCCTTCATCTCAATTGATCTTGTACACTCTTAAATGCATGCATATGATATGTGATTGCAGCAATATGCCTATTCTCAATGAATTTTGGCATTATGGAGAGAAGGATCAAAGATTCAAAAGTTGGGTTAAATATATCTGTTTAAAGGTTCTTGGGCAATGTACTTGTCCTGACAAAGTGCCCAGGATGTACACAACAAGATTATTTGATAGATCAATTCCGAGGAGGCTATACGAAGGTATATACCACTAACCAGTTAGGATTTAGGGTTTTGATCCTACTGGACTCTGAAACACAAAATCATTTGAAGGAAAACTGGAAAAGAGGATACAATACCATATCATATTCATAAGGTGAATCGTCTCTTTACCTACGTTTTAATGAAGCCACCTTGATTGCTGTGAGGCACATATTACAACACTAAAGTCAATGACAGTGATTATTAGATATTGTAATGGTTGAAACCACAAAGTTTACCTCACATGTGCCATGATGAAAGCCTCCCAGCATAGTAAAACCCATAAATGGGTTACAGTGATTACTTAACCCATTTACAGGATATAAATATTTCGTAGTCTGCATCAGATCCCCCTGTTAACAGCTTGTGGAAAGCTTTGGGGTTGCAAACATTTCTCAAAGTCGTGATACAATTTTTTCATTTGTTTTACAATCCAAGAATTGAATTAGAGACAAGCAACAGCAAAATTAGCCAGGGGCAATGCCCAGTCCTTGTAATAAGAGCAAATCCACCCACACCCAAATCTACCACATCCAAAATAATGTGCAAGTTATTTCCTCGTCACCATCCACAAACATGAACTACTGAACAATGTGCAATAATCTGACAAAAAAGAGCACAAGAGTGATTCCACCAAAAAGAACAGTAGTAAAGTATAATACACCAGAATTTCAGAATAACCTCCTCAATTTCACAAGAGGTAACAGCCACATGCAACAGATTGCCACCTCGAAGAACACCATTGTGCTGTTTTTTGTTTTCTTTCTTTTATGGATTGTTGTAGGTCACTTTCATCCATTTTGTTGGGTTTGGGATGGTTATTGGCAAGGGTAATGGTTGAGTATATGGACTATTCACCAGATATTCTCAAAAATCAAAATCAGTTTGGACCCTTCAAGCAAGGGTGGTTCCATAAAAAATGAACAAACCAGTTCAATATGTTTGTTAGTGGAGTAGCTACCTTATGGACATGGATATGTTTCATTCATTCCTTCACTTCATTTGTGTTTTTAGCATGTACATTGTAAGGCCATAATGTTATAAAACCTAAACCAACAACCCTAATTATCCACACATACTTTGAAGCTATCTAAATATCAATATATTATATATATTGAGTATTATATTCAAAACTTGTAAGCTCAAATTTTACTAAGTAGTCTCAATTATTGTGAATATATGTTTTCATTAAATTTTTGAAGAAACAATGAAAATACAATTGAATGGAAGCTTGTGACCAAAAACTTCTTCTCTAGGGGAGGCAAAGCCTACCCGGAGGCTAGGAAAGTTAATTAATAATACATATATGTCTTAGTTTATAATTTAAAACTGAAAATGAGTTGAACTCACAATTTCCTATGTTTTGATAGCCAAAAAAAGAGTAAAACTGATGTTTTGTGATGTCAGATTACTTTAAACATGCAGCTTGTCCACTGATGATTAAATTTTAGTTTAACTAAAAGATATAGTAATTTCATTTTAACAAAGTTAGAAAATTTAGAAAATATTTATTACTAGAACTATAACCATTATACAATGTTTCTAAATGAAATAACAGGCTGATTTTCTAATACATAATTAAAATGTAGAAAGTTAAAACCATCTCAGTAAATACATATAAATTCTACCTGGGATCATTCGTACTTGTGGGTAACACCTTTAAGCAATATGAATCATCATGGCCTATGAAATAACAAGATACAATGGAGTTCGTATCTATGTGGACCTATTAATGACGCAATGCAATTGTATTCATTCCCTTGCCCGAATCAGGGATTGGTTAGTGAACAAGATCTTCTAGGAACGTTTCCCAAATTTGGAACTTTAGTTTTTTTGGTAGGGTCCTAACACGCACAAATTACATTTATGATGACTATTCATTTTCATATACATAATTTTCTCTTGGTTTAGAGGGACATCATGGTTATCTACTTGCAATAATATGTGGTGTTTTTGGATTAAATGAACTCCATAAGTAATAAACTTTATTACATATGAATCAACACCTTTCAATCTTTCTTTGATAATTATATTTTTTAAGATGTTGATTTTTTAGGGTAATTGCAAAATATTGTCCCAAGTAGCTGTTTGCAAGTTTTTTAATGGAGAATATTATATATGTGTAAAATTTCAAATGATAATAAAATGATTTTGAATAAGAAATGTTTTTAAACATAACAAATCCATCATAATTTCAAAAGTGGAGTCTATGCGATTAATGGAGCATGATATTTCAATGGTATTACAATTTGTTTTCAACAGCACACCTTCTTGTCCACACATGAAAACATCACGTTACATGCACCATTTTGTGCACAAATTATGGCGTTGATAGTTAACTCTTATGTGCATGGTAAGATATGTGTATTGGCCCCAATAGGATTGTAGACAACCCAAATAGGATGTTTGCATTGAACTTTTAAAAAAAATTGTCCACATCACAAAACACCTTTCTTTCATGGCAACAAGTTTGATTTTACTATCTATGTGTTCATAATGATGTGTATTTGAACAACATAACTTTTTGGGGGTAAAATAATAACTTTTATTAACATGTAGGTGGCAAAAAGCCACTAGGCCCACTTCTACTATGTTCTTCCCTTCATATTTCCTAAATACTCTTGGAAGACCTATGGACTCAGTAAAATGGCATTTGTGACTGTTTTTTAATTACCTTTCTTTTTTTCCCCATCCTACTGGGTTTTTAGTGGACAATGCACATTTAATGGCAAGTTAGAGGCCTACAACATCGGACAAGGCTAGATCCATTGAATGGGTTTGGGCCATTCAATGTAAGCCCAAATTGATAGATCACATTCAAGTCCCCCATTTCTTCTTACAAAATAAGATAGTTGGATTTGGTAAGACTCAATCTAGATCACTCAAAAAAATTAGGGTTTTTATGATGTAATAGATGACTTGATTGATCACATCTGAATCATCCATTGGTTCAAGTAGATCATGATGGTTGGATTTGTAGTTGAAGCTCAATCTTGATCATTGATTGGGGCTTGGACGTTTTGGAGCACCCTTGTGTCTCCTCATTATTCTTTTTAATTTTTTTGCACATAGAGTTCGATGAAAAGGTGATGGATAGGACCCATTAGAAAATGTTGTTGTTGCAATGATGATAATCAAAACATATGAAGAAAATTTGTTGGGTTCTTCCACAAAGGTAGAGGTGATGTGTATGTGCATTTTCTCAAGGTTGTTTACATATCCAAAGTTGCAAAATTGTGAATTGGTGAGGTTTGAAATGCATAAGTTTTGTTTGCATATTTGACAAAATTTACAATAGTGAACTATTAGGGTGCATTCATGGCATTTGACCAAGCATAGCAATGCATTTGCTTGGGCCAAATTTTGATAATGGTGTCTAAGTCTTTGTCAAGTGTTTTTAGGAAGTTGTGTGTCAACATTAGATTCAATCATTAATATGTACTTGCATACACTATATCAACTTGTTGGGAGTTGGACCCACTTCCAAAATATTGTATAAATCATCCAAAGACTAACAACTTGCTATTGTTTGGAGTGCCTTTCATGCAACATCCATGGGGAATAAACATAACATTGTGCATTATAGAAATTGAAAACACCAAGTTCAACAATTAGAAGACCCAAAGTCTCTAGATATGGAAGACCGGTTATTTTACCCGAGAGTAAGGAAAATTGGCCTTTTCTTATTTAGTATTTGGCCTATGTATTCGGGTGCAAGCATAAACACATGATTAGTTTCACAAATTTCACTACACTGACCATAGTAAACTCCTTCTCGTTTAATAAAAATAAAAGTCTAATTTGTGTCTATGTAAAGTTGGTTTGGGGTGAATGCATGGTTAAGTGACTAACTTTTGCAACAAAATGAACAATTGTTCCTAAGTACCCTTCATTCAAATGCATATGGTGATTAATATGGGTGAAAACATGAATAGGGGGATTGATTGGATTGTCACACTTGTAATTATTCTAGATTACATACAAATGTAAAATTTAAAGCATGGTCAAAATCACCATTATCAATTTTTCAATTATTCATGTTGTCATAGACTTTAATTGGAATCATCACAAAAAAAAATTGGATGAATTTTAAGAAAATTCTGGACTCATAATGGACTTTTGAAATGACAACATTACATTTGTCACAAAGAGAAAATGAAAAATGTGGACTTAAAAAATACATCAAAGTAGTGTCAAAATAAAAAATAAAGCATCATCAAATGAAGAATTGATTAATGAAGTGCATTGAAATTTTCCTAATATATGTTTTTTTATTCTTAAAAAACTTAAATGACGTAATTGTTATAAATTTTATCCTTGGGAGTCCATTTCATATTAATTTTTTTAATGTTTTGCATGGAATTATTTTATCAATCACATGTTTAGGGATATTCATAGGTTGGTTTATTAATATTTATGATTTAAAAAATTGGGGATAATTATAGGATTTATGGTTTGATAATTGCTAAAATTGTAAAAAAATCACTAATGTTAAATTATGGACTCTCAAATGCCACTTTTGAAACACCTAACCATGCTTTCGCCTATATATCTTAGATCTACTAATTGGGATTTGGATCTAAATTAACAATTTCATTGTGAAGAGAATTGTGTGGTTAGTTATTGATTAAAAAATCATTTAAAAAAAGTAATGGACTTTTTAAGTTGAAAAATATGAATTGGTTATTTGATTAGAACATCACAAAATGAAAATTGTATATTGATTCACATTCCAAATTTGTTATTGGGACTCAATATATGATGTATTATGAGATGATAAACTCAAATGAGGAATATTTTATTTGAAAACCTTAACCATTTCATAGTTAGGGACTTATGAATGATTAAAATTGGACCATATTTTCATAAGTTCTAGTTATGAGTTGAAATTTTTGTTTGTTTTTCAATTTTTTTGTCCCAAAAACATATTTTTTGAAGGTTTTACTTGGGACATTATTCATATGGACTTTGTGGGTTATCCTTTTAAGACTTCTAAATTGAAAAATGATATCAGCTTCTATTATTGTAAATGTTGATGTATATTTTTCAAGATTTTTAGGTGATTGAACATTTATTAGTAAAAGATTACAATAATGATATTTTAAAAAGTAACAACCATGTCCATTTGAACATTTTTTTATGAATTTCTTGAGGACTTATAGGGAGTTTTAAATCATCCAAAAGTGAGCCACCATAACTTGCATTTACCCTTTGGTAATGGTAACGTATGTGTGCATTGGGGGATTGTGAATTAAAATTAATGACATGGGCGTTCAAAGTTTACAATATTGTATGTAAGTAACTAGAGGTGCAACTAACTTTTAAACATATTTTTTGTCTTTTTGCCAAAAGCACTAAATGTTTTATCAAGATATTTATAAATTATGATTGATTTTGTGGGTGTGTTTTTGGTGTGCAAAACTCTGGAAAACAACATTGGGGTCTAGAAACAAAATGTTTTACGGTTGAATGTGGTTTAGGGTACCCATAAGAAAATAATGTTAATCCAAATGAACGTATGTGAATGTGAAGTTCATGAAAAGGAGTTGTGTCCAATTGTAATTATCTAAGAAAAATAGAAAACATAAACAAAAAAATCACAAAAAAAATTACACTCCCTATTTAATCCCAAAGTCATTATTTTCTTTATGGATGCATATTCTAAGGTTGTAGGTTTATGGTTAGTGATTTGTAGCCTATTTGTGAGTGCATTCTAAGTCCAATATTATTGATGTATTGCTAATGCACCAACAAATTGGATTAAACTTTAAGTTCAAAAGTGTTTGATGGAAGGATTCACTCATTAACTAAATTTGTGGTGTGGAAGTGAAATATTCATCTTGAGATGTAACGTGGGCATCAACAAGTTTTGCAACAATTTTGTCTTCAATTGAATCAACAAGTTCAAGTTATTTACAACAAGAAGTGAAGGGATGTCAGACCCAACCAAAGTCAAAAGGCCAAATCAACGGTAGATGTTGCCAATCTACTAGAGTTGCAAGTTAATGAAGAGAAAGCCCAAGAGGTTCATGCCCATGAAGAAGAAGTGCAGCATAACTATAATATGTTATATGAATTTCCTAAAGAAGAAAATAACATATCATAATGGTCTGAAGTGTGGTGCCCATATTTGCAAAGGAGGTTGTAAAAAGTTTAAATTGTCAAGGCAAACATTGAGGCACCAAAGCATATCTATTGCGCAAAGCATTATTCAAATTTTGTTGAATGTTGGAGATGTGGATTGGTAGGAGGTGTTTGGAATGGATTTTATCACTTGATTTTGGCTATAATTAAGCCAAATAATTTGAGGATCTAGAATGAAAAAAAGGCAAGTGAGGAAATTTGAAAAAATGTGAAGGTTGGGCTTCAAAGTGTGAGGTTTATAAATAGTAAAAATCAATTGGTTACAAAGTGTGCAACGTTGAGCATGTGTGTGTTAGGTGATGCCACAAATATATCAAGGACAACATGAATTTTTGGGCTACATCCATGAAATGTAAAAGTTGTTATTCAAAGGTGAAAATCAGTTGACACTAAGTTCCAAACCCAACTTGGGCTACCAACTACAAAACCGCAAGGTTTGATGTTATTCCTATGCATGTGAAGGACATTGTTCAGTGATGGTGGTTCAAAGAGACAAAGGTCTTTCCAATAGCAAAAGAGATATGTCTTAAATGGATATCTAAAAAGGTGTATGAGATACATCCTAAACATACCTCCTAGAATCCCAAGTATTATCAAACCCTAAGATTCCATCCTTTTTATAATTCAAAATCAATTGATGCATGGATTCCAAATGAATTCATGGCTGTAATGTTTCAATTTTTAGGTTGTTGGAATTCCCACACCACAATACCATTGAATATTTCATTTGATAATCCAAAAATATTTGCAATCTATTCCTTTAATGGCATATTGATCCTTCAAAATTCCACTTTTGGAATACCAAAGTGAATTATAAATTAGTGTACCTTTTCATTGGATCATAATAAAATGAATATAGATTTGCACACCACCTCTTCATAGTCCCCACAAAGTCACAAACAAAAGCATTGTGACTTTGAACAAACTTGATGAGTTCATGGACTATTTCCAACGTGGGTAGAATGTAAATGAGGTGGGCATGACAACCTCAACTTCACACAAGAACTCAAGAGTTGTTTTTGTTGCTAAGATGGAATGATCATCATTCATTTTCACAACTAAAAGCTTATACTCCTCAAGGACCTTTTTGGTAGGAGACAACATAGAAATCCACCTAGTATTTACATTATGCAACAACTTGTTCCCCTTTGTTTTTAACAACTTAACAAGCTTGCATTATTCAAGGTGCTTTACGGGTTAAGAGCAAAATATGTGTATGTGGAATGCAAAAGCCCTTCAAGCTTTTGCACTAGGGGCTACTTGGAAAGATTTCAAAACAAAATTGATCTAATGGACAACACAATGGACAACAAACACGAAAAGAATTACCTTTTTGCAAATTTGTGTGGTCACACCATTATGGACACTTGTGAAAATAACATCATCACAACCAAAATATATAAGCTTGCTATTGATTTCCTACATAGACAAAGCCCCCATAGATCAATAAGGAATTGAAAATCGCATTGGGAAAATTATTAGACGTGTCATCATTAACCAATCCTTCCAAATTCAACAAAATTGGGATACACTTGAAGTCATCCACAAGGTAAGCATACATATTAACCCATGATTAATTGTCACTCATCATCATTTCATCACCTCTAATAACAAGGAACCTTGCTTGATGAATAACTTTTTAAATTGTAGTGAGGACAATGTGGTGCATAACTTGTGCAATATCCCATGCTGCATTGTTGCCCCAATGTTTTCTTGGAATGTTTTACACCTTTAAAAATTGAAACAACTTCATTGCTTTTAAATTAGTGACAAGATGACCTTATTTCAAAAGAAAAAAAATAACAACAAATTGCAAAACTTCCTTTTCCTCTCTCCACTTAATCCCCCCAAATAACCATGTTTACCATTGTGTTTTTGTTTTATTAGAAAAAAAACTTGTTTTTTGCATGTTGCAAGTTTGGAAACATGTAATATTACCCCATAGTGCAATTATGCTTGGTTTCTTTAGATTTGTGCCTCCCAACATGCTTTTGGAGGTTATCAAATTTGGGAATCAAAAGATTTTTTTCTCCCTTCAATTTATGTGCACACCTAAATCTAACCAAATGCACTTTCTCATTAGAACCAAAGACAAACTTCCACCCATGTAAGTTTTGCTACCAATTGTCCTCCATTCCCTCAACCTCTTCTTCTTTTCCTTCTCTACTGAAATAACTTCAAACACTAGGTCTAAATTCAACAACAACATGATTGCAACACAATGCTCACAAGTGCCACCTTCTATAATGATGACATTGCCATCACAATCAACTATAGTGCAATAAATATGTTGCAAATAACAATAAGATTGACTTGATTCGATAAAACAACATTGATAACATTAGCCCTCCCCCCCGTTGATTTTTTTTTTTGAACCCATTGAATATCTATAGAGGTGCCATGTTACATTTAAACAATAAGAAACCTAAGAACCTTTTGAAAAAAAATGTTGGACCTTGAGCTTGGAACTTAGTAAAATGCAAACAATTTGCAAGAAAGTGCAACATGCTTGAGACTTACACAACTTTATAAAGACTAGTAGGATTTTCATGAGATCTTCATGCGCAACATTGTATTTGTATTGCAACTTTAAATTTGATCCTTGTAATGTAATTTGTCTTGCTATTTGCAACTTCATCATCAAATTGAAGTTTAGTATGCAACGTCACTTGTTGCAACGGTCTTCTTTATGCATACAACACACCCTCATGAACTTCTAGATTTGTAATTCAACTTCCAACACAATGTGTAACAATGTAATGACAAAAAATGACTACCTAAATGTATGAGAGAGGTGGTGAATTGAACTTAGAGCTTCGATGGTCAATGACAATAGTTGTGAAGATCCGATGAAGGATGGCATAATGGAGGAAAGTCATGATGCCTTCACTGCATTTGAATGCAAGTGAAACAATAATGTGTTGAAGAGTCGTTGCAACCCAACAACCCCCATCACATCCAAACATGGGTTAGCCCTAATCCCAAACCCTAGGATCTTAACAAAATTGAATGGCTATTTTTGTTGGATACTGCAAAGGATGTCGCACCCCATTTTTCTAGGGGGCAAATTGGTATAATTTTGCCAATTAAAAGGAAATTAATGACAATGAATTTTCCTTTCATTGCAAGTTCAAAGTTCAAACTCAAAATTTCCCTTGGATCTAGAACGTCTCATTTTCATGCATGCACTTCTATGGAATATGCCTATCCATCATATGCACATATACTATTCTAAATATCACTCACACATTGGGTCAAGTTGGAACCAAAATTTTATGTCCAAATCTTACACCAATGTATAGTCTATTCCCTATATATAGAACCAATAAAAGTATAATGTCTGCCAAATGGCCAAAATGAGTCCTTACTAATTTGTAGAAAACAAAATTTGAATCAATGAAACCTATTGGTCAACAAACAAGTGATTTGATCCTAAGCAACCATTCCATGGCCAAAGTGAACCAACAGCCACAACATACCATGAGGGATGGAGAGCGGGTGGATAGGAAAGAGTTTTCTATTGAATCCAATTCCTTAACTAACTGAGGTAATTAGCTCAATTTTCTATTTTTACTACCTACCTTTCAACAACTGAATAGCCTAGCATTGTAGGTATTAACCAATTTTGGCTTGTTACCCATATGGACCCAGTTATTGAACTCAGTTTTAGTTCAATGTTGAAATTGGACCTAAAACTCGAATTAGGTCCCATTTTTAGAACCAAATGGAATTGGAATGGTTTAAGGGGGCATGTTATGGAACTGGATTGACACCACCCTTGGTTGTGACATTGCAAGTAACTAGAACCAAATTTTGGGTTTGGTTCCAAATTCATTTGAGAATTGAGATTGGACTAAATTTATAGAAAAAACAGGGTTCTAATTTTAGGGTTTAAGGAGTTTTTTTCTTTTTCAAGAATCACAAGGTTCTTATTCTTTAAAAAAAAAGAGAGGCTGAAGTTTCTTCATGACTTTCTTTTATGTTTCTTGTTTTTTCAAGCTTTTGTGTTCAAAAAAAGTTATGAACTCTTAAATTGAGGCAAGTCAAATTTTGTTTGAAAAATTCACCCTCAAAGAAAGAAGACACTGTTAAAGCTTGACATCAACATCAACAAAATAATTGAAACTTGTTCACATTAGAACTATTTCCTTGCTAATTAACATTAAACTAGATTAATTAGGCTAACTCAATTTAATGCTTAACCAATTGTGACCAAATTGAGTAGTTAACATAACATACCTAACATAATTTTTTTCCCCTTGGGAATAAAAGTTCAAATGATTTTTGAATGTGTGGCTTTGTCCGTTTTGATATTTTGGATGTTGAAATTGGAATCAAAGATCACCTAAAACTAAGGGTTATTTAATTAAGAACTGGCACCAACATAACTTGAAAAAAAGAAGAAGCCCCAAAATTAAAGCGACTACCCTAATTAAAAAACTAGAACCAAAAACAGGTCCCATATTTGAAATAAAAAAAATCGAAACCAAACCAGGACTGATCTGTTACAAAATGTTAGGAACTGGAACCAAGGGGTCCCCCTAGAACTGGGGAACCGGCCAACACCAGTACTAACCAGCTACCTGCATCCACTTATTGCCAGTTATTATCTTACCTACCTCCTTACATGACCTTTTCATTTACAGGATAAACTACCAAGGGTTTGTAGTGAAACCTGATGTTAGCTCAGTTGGGGTTCATCCTGAACGGGGTCATAAGTCATAACAGGCCCTTCCAATGGATGGTGTGCTGGTGGCTGTTGGATGATCTTGCATCCCTCTGGCCACCAATCTAAGCCACTCAGTGGCCACACAGAGTGTTTTGAACTACCTCCACTTCCCCCACCATCTGGCACCAAGATTCAGATCCAACAACAACAAACAGCAGTAATCAAAGCAGAATGGTACAATCTGTTGTTGTTGGGCGAATCCTCATTCACATTGGGAGATGCAAGTCACAGCATGCTTGGTTATGGGTTTAGAATTTGGTTCCGTCCTTTTAAGGGTCACTTTGCTACTTCTGACGACTTTAATGTCCTCTCTGGCAAATTGTGAATGAAGTAAAACATCGTGTGCTTGGCCAGCTCACTCCCACCATGACCTGTGTAGATTTGGATGGTAGGAATTATTATCTATGAGAAACATCTTAATGAATTCTCCAATGCACAAGATCCACACCTGCATCTTCTCATAAGTAATTTGCTAATTTCAGATTAGTGAATGATGATCACCCAAACAGGGAGCAGATTTGGTGTGTGTGTGTGTTTTGGTGTGCACATCTTGAACATAACAGAGTTATCCATCAAAGGAGTCCATCCTTTCCAGTGATCCATGACAACCCTGTGGCCTTCTAGTTGAGGAAAATTTGTGACCTAAAAAAGAGGACAGGATTTTAAAGTTTTTAACAAACTTGGCAAGATCTGGATCATGCTCAGCCTGACAGAAGTGATGGGTGGTGATTGGTTGAATGATGGAGCTATAAACCTGGACTCAACACTAAGTTAATCCAGAGTTGAGACAACCTGCACCAATTGTCAAGGTTCTCCCCCTGATCAGTTGTTCGGAAGAGGTTACACCGAACATGAGTTTGGTGGGGATGACTTCACCAACTTCAAATTTCCAAAATTCAGGCAATAATTAAAGAAGTTTTATGATCTCCAAGTCCATCTATCCTCCTTTTGGCTTAGAGAAAAGGAGAAGTGAAATTCAAGTGAACACGTTCATGTGCAAATGAAATCAGTGGAGCAAGCTTGCAAGTATTGAAAACAAACCATTAATTTTGTGCACCAATTAATAAAGCATGAGGTGCTATCACATTTTAATTAGGATTACTTAACTTCCAGTGAGCCTAGGCAGTAAGGGGACTCGGGTATTCTCACAAGAGGTATTTAATTTGAGGTATTAAACTAAAAGATAGACTTGAATTAAAAAACCACTACTCAAGGTTAAAGAATAACACCTATTGACCAATATATTTTACATAAGATAAATATTTAATCCTTGGATCAAAACACATTAGGTACTCTACCCATGATCACTTTCTGACAATCTTAACTTGAAATTGGTGGAACCATGCCTTTGCCAAAAGTGTGATAATCTTAACTTGTAATTTGTGGAACCATGCCTTTGCTGAAAGTGTGAGAGTATTACCCCTCAAAACTGGCACAAAAATCATCTCATTCTTCTTCCTTTTCACTACCTCTTTATGTGCCAAGGAATGGGCGATCCTGATTCTATGGAATTAAAAGACAATGCATATCTTCTTTTGGCTGAAAAGAATGCAAAATGACTCTTATGATACTTCTCACATACTTGTCCCTCATGAGTGTCCCATATTCCAAAGTCATTTGTACATAGTGGACTTGTGTGACAAAGTTAGGCACACTTTGCACAAACCTAGAAGTCACACAAGAGATATCAGATATCACAAGCCCCCTCCCCCGCAAAGAAGACATGTGGGAAACTGGATGATAGAGGAAAGACTGAAAGAAACTTAGAGCATGCCCAACAGCAGGAGTAAAATGGGCCCCCCCGCCCCCTATAGTACTATTCGGAGAACAAAGCCGCAGAAAAACGCTACAAAACTGCTTGAGGCCTCGCAGAGAAGAAACCCGAGAAGGGGAGGGAGGCAGCAGCCCCATCAAACATTAAAGAAATCCAAGAAATACAAGGGGGGCAAGAAGCACCACTTGATGGTGACGCAATCAACCCCAAAGATGCCT
>Ga0116230_10003288_pt1 | contig 15783 bp, 10 predicted proteins | sample S1TSphfallax_3_FD_88678 | JGI IMG/M metagenome (GOLD analysis project Ga0116230, IMG submission 88678) | Host-associated microbial communities from peat moss isolated from Minnesota, USA - S1T2_Fd - Sphagnum fallax MG | ecosystem: Host-associated > Plants > Peat moss > Unclassified | place... | reverse complement strand
TGGAGTGCGACACACAATTGGAAAGCTCTTAAGGAGAGCTATAAGTTTGCTTCAAACCTCATCCCAATCAGAGGTCTAAGCCGGGAGTTATGGGCTCTCAAAGTCCCAAGAGTCTAAACCGGGACAATTTCAGGACTCCTCCTTGGGAGTCCCGGGAATAAAAGCCATTTGGATGCGGGTGCAGCGGAGCAATGCAAAGAATACTATATGGGGGAAGGTGGTGGCTTCCCCCGAGTCCGGGCCATGGTGAGTCAAGTGAGTCCGTGTTGCCTGTGGCTTGTCCCAACACCAAAGGTGTTTTTGAAGGTGAACTAACCAACTTGTGGTTGGATTTGATGCAGGACCGAGTAACTAAATAGTTGTCCTTCTTCCTAGTCTAATCCTGGAACTTTCAGCATGCCCCTCTCACCCCCTTTAGTGTTGGAAGCTAGGAGCGACACCAAGTTCCAACTATTTCCACTCTTTAACATAGTTGGACCCTTTTTGGATCTAATTAGGAACTTGGGGGCACGTCACTTTCCTTACTTTACAAGTATTAATAAAAGAGGGGTTAGGGGTGAAATGAGGCCCAAAAACAGGGTGAAGATAAGGTGAATTTGCGGATATCTCTAATAATGTACAATTCTTTTCACATATATATTATCTAATTTTATCAACCTTCAAAATAGTACCTCTAGGGTAGTTGACTTTATTATTACACATTTAAATAAATGTTTTAAAATATTATTTTGATATAAGTATATTTCTTGCTGAAATTTGGTATGTAGCACCTATCCTATGTTGGCTTCTAAACCCAATTTTCAAAATGTGCAAATATGATAAGTATGTGAAAATTTGTGACCTATAACAAATTGATGTAATTTGAATTCACAATTTTCCATTGGTTACATGTTTTATTGCACACTTCATTGCATAGATAAAAACCCTATTGCTACACTTTGGCATGCACACCAAGACTTTGCCATTGGACACAATATACCCAAAAGAACCCAATGCTATTGTGTAAAAATAAGAAACATCACTATGTGTTAATAGGGTTTTTATGTGTAATTGTGGAAAACAACATTGTGCGGTAATGGGATTTGGTGTGTTATAATAACATCAATAGGTAGGTCCTTTGCCCAAGTTTCCATCTAGCTTCACATGCTATCAATCACCAAAACAAGGTCACTCAACTTAAATTGATGCGTTTAAAAGGTGTAATGTTTCTGCTCATGTGTATAATTAGTGTAGTTCACTATGTGGTATTCGATTGAACTATCTTGACTCACTCCCAAGTCCCAAGTTAGGCCCAAGATGGGCCTTGGTTTCTAAAACAGCAGAATTGTGGGGACTTGAGGGCACGCTCCTAGCTCTTAGCATTAAAAGGGGTAGAGGGGCATGCTGAAGCTCCGGGATGGGACTAGGAAGAGGGAAAAGCTTTAGTTACTTACTCAAACCTGCATCAAGCCAACCAACAAGTTAGTTAGTTCGCATTTTGGAACACCCTTGGTGTTAAGACAAGCCACGGGCAATTCTGGACTCACAAGATTCACCACGGCCTGGACTCGAGGGAAGCCACTACCTTCCCCCATATAGTATTCTTTGTGTTACTCTGTGGCACCCACATCCGAATGGCTTTTTGTCCCAGGACTTCCAAGGAGGAGTCCCGAAACTGTCCCGATTTGGACTCCCAGGATTTTGTGAGTTCATAACTCTTTGTTCAAATCTCCAATTGGAATGAGGTCTAAAGAAAACTTGTAGCTCTCCTTGAGAGCTTTTCAATGGTGTGTCGCACTCCACCTGCACATACTGGGGTCAAGTCGATTCCCAACTTTTAGCACCAATTTGACTCCTGCCCCATCTTTTTGCCATAACTTGTGCTGCATATGTCCAAATGGCTCATGTGAGACCATTTTCGACATCTACACTTCAATAGCTTTTCAATGACATGAAGAACGTTTCAAGGCAAGGTGTTTTGACCCCTGCAATTGAACTCTGAAGTTTTGGGAGTCCCAAAGGACTCCCAAGTCCCCATTTCGGGAGTGTGAGTGTCATTTTCACACTCTTCCAAAAGTGGGGTTGCAACATATCTAGTACTCTTGAGGAATGAACAATTTGGGGTATTTCTTCTTTGTAGCATGAAGAAGTACCCCAAAGTATTTTAAAGGAAATCTAGTGTAAAACCTTGCAAACGCTTGTAATCCATTTTAGACATATGTTGAAAAGTGGACCAATGGATAAGGTACAAGGAAGCCCCCTCATGTAGAATTGAAAGCACAAAATATTTTTAGGGAGGTGGACTACAAAAAATGAGAACTACAAACACCTTCTTGAAGAAAAAAAACACGGAAATCACAACATTACAACTAGGGTAAAATAATTAAGGTAGAATTTCCTATCATTAAACACATATCTATCACTACACAATTTCCAATATTTTTCTTCATTCCTTAACCAAATTGAATGATTTTTGTGTCATTGGAGGTGCAAACTAAAGGGCTACAAATATTCTTCAAGTGTCAAAAGTAAAGGAACAAAACACAAAACACAAAAAGAGGATGAGTGATAATTTGTTTCAATTCTTTTGAAAAAATAACTTTATTCCCTTCTCTAGTTCTAATCCCATACTTTTTTCATTTTTTGTCCATTTTCAATAATTAAAAACTTGATGGGTGTGCCAACTAAAATTTTACAAAATATTTTTTGCTACAACCTTGCAAAACTTTATTGATAGACACATCGTAAATTAGGAAAATGTACAAAAGGATAAGAAAAAAGAAAAGGGAGATTTTATATGACATCAAGTAAGCTCAAACTAAATGTCAAAACCTATCCATGTCAAAAAACCATTGCTTATAATAGGCTGGTCATATTTTTCCATATTAAAAATTGGTTGCTAGCAATAAGTCGATTGTGGAGATGGGAGATTTGTCTTAAAGGGGTGGAAGTTGGGAAGTAGTTAGGCCTACAACTACCACCCAACTTAAGATGAAAGATGCTTGTAGCCTTTGCAATGTGATTGAATTTTTTTGTTAAAGGAAATTAACTAAGACAAAAAGAGGATGACCTTATGGTCCTTTCAAACTTCAAATGACATTAGCACAATTGTGTAATAACACATTTGCCTACTTATGTAGACATCCAAATATTTCCACTACTAAGGGGAAGAATTGATCGGCAAGGTGTCAATTATGATAGTTTTACTTTTTGGTTTGAACCACATCAAAAGCAACAAATCCTTGGGTGGTGCAAGATCGAGGAAGTAAATCCACTCATGTTGGGTCGGCAATGACAACGTCAACTAAAGTGCAAATGCCATCTTTGGTGAACACAATGTCGATTCATCGACAAAAGGAATTCAACATGTTTGAAGGAAGCACATGTAGTTATTTTCACCCCACATGGAAGTTAACATCTTGCACAATGGCAGCAAAGGTGTTGCAAACTACATCATTGGTTCTTATGCACTCATTGTCATGAACACAATGTAAAAGGTGGATACCCATAAGGTTGATGGAATGTGTGCACATGCATTGAAGCATACCTGCAATTGAAAGATGGGGTAGTCCAACTCATATTCGAAGCGTTGTGGAAAAGATTAGGGAAGTTAATAGAAAATTTGGGAAAATTAGTTGAATTGTAAGCCAAACACCTACCCTTGGGCCAAAACATGATATAATTCAAGCATGATGGGTTTTAGATATCCCGTCAAAGAGCATGTTAAAAAAGTATGATGGTGTAAACGCTTTGAGATGGAATCTTGAAGTTGAATTAATTGTTGTTTAATTAATTGTTTAAACGAATGAAGACATGTGTGAATTGGAGGTGGTAGGAAATCACATGCCACCTTGAATTGTTGATGGAAAAGGAAGGTGATATTGTTGATTTCGCTAAGGCTTCAAGAAGAAAAGGGTGTTGATCAACCATTAACCTAACATCTATGATTAAGGCTACAAGGGCCCAACTCCCTAAATAGGCTACTGGTGCAATGGTGGCTATCAGTATAAATTTGATGCCACCGAAAGTTATTAGGAAAGAGGTTTGTTTACATGTTAAAGATCCTTTTAGGTTGTCAAAGGATTCTAGACCCAAGAGGTGCCTAAACATTTGAAAGAAGGAGGAATTAAAAAGAATGGGTTCTATGAAGGTGGAAGAGGGAGGTGTACACCGTAAGAAATATGGAGGTTGTTGCACGAAATAGTGAGTTAAAATACCAAAGGTTACCTAAACATCACCCATTGTAAGGAGAAGATCCACATGTCGATCATCTTCTAACAAGACATCTTTGATGAGGGATGATGTGAATGATGAAATGCCCAATGGAACTCCCAAAACTCTAATTCTTTTTAATGGGGTGGTAAATTGGGATGGGGTGTTGATGTCAAATGGTAGGCTAGAAGGTGACCATGCTACACATTTATGAAGTTGGATAGAAAAACCTATTATGCAAAGTTCAATTTGGAAATGTTCATATGTAGATGATACAATAGAAAAAAGGACCTATGATGTGAATGTCATTTGCAATAGGTGGAAATAGACAAGAAGGGAAATGATTGGCTATAAAATGCAAAGCCTTAAAGTGGGTTAATGCGAATAATGCCCCTCCCAAGGGGTCATCTTGGTAGGTTCCCATGGCAGAAGGGATGATTATGACATTGTTTCCACAATTATGATGGCTATAAAATAAGGTAAACTCAAATGCATTAAATGCACGATCAAAGGGGATGAATTGCATGATGTTTGCACCTATTGCACAAAATATGACCTTTATTAACACCGAATTGAAGGTGTTTACCACTTTTGGCTAAAGAACAACCCAATCGGAGTAAAGGTCTAAGGTGTACATGATGCCATGGATTACTACTTCACAATTGCCCTTAGTTGCGATTTTGAATTGATGTGGGGAAAAATGTGTTACAAAGGCATCGTAAAATTGAAAAGATAAAGTGCAATTTATTAATTGATATAGTGTTTCCCCCACTATAATGGGACGAACTCTGTCTAAAGGCTTGGTCATGGCGAAAAAGCAAGTTGAACCAAGTACATGTGTAATCCAAGGTGGATTGTGACCTTTAACAATATAAGAACAAAGTTGAAATAATTAAAAGAATCCACTCATTGAATCTTTTAGGTGAAAATAATCTTGAAGGTATTCAAAAACCATCCCAAAAAACCACTTGTCAATAGATGGGGCATGTGCTGGAATGCCAATTTGAAGGAATTAGAAGAAAGTTCGAAGTCTTGGTCTAGTTTTTAATCTTCTAAGAAAAGCAAGAAGTAGTCATCTAAGTCAAGGTTTAATGTGGTGAAAATTAAGGTGGTGTCAAATAACGTGGGTGTAGGGGAAATAGTTCCAATGCACAAGTTGCTTTAAAGTATTCCCCTACACATCCAAAAACTAAATTATGAAGAAGACATTTATGATATGGGGATCGTGTTGGGGAAAAGGCATTAAACTCAAACTTGTCGCCAAACTTTGGGCTCGCAAAGAAAACTCCTCTTATAAGTTTTTCCAATTGCCTATTAGAAAACACTTGAGTTGAATCTACGTTTCCTTATGCCTTGCTGCACTGCCATGAGGCGACAAAGTGAGACACCATTGGGGTAATAATAGGAACAAGTGCCAAACTACCACATCATAAGGATCTTGCACTAATTTATCCAATGGAAAATGAAACGCCATTTGTACGTCCTATTGTAAAATGGCAGGGATGAAATTATACAATTAAAAACGATGAAAACTTAGATGAAAGGACCCAAGGAAATCCAAAGACAAAACCCAAATCCAACCTAATGCATGCGAGTTGGGAACAAGGGAAGGTATTGAGTTGGGATGGTCATGGTTTGGATTAAATGAATTAAATGTTTTACAAGAATGTTGATGATGAACTAACTTTCAACTGGTAAATTGGTGCCAACATGTGGGGCAAGATACTTTAGGTGGAAGTTGCAAAGGTGTTGAGGAGATGTAGGTAGGTTGGGGGGTCTAATCATGTGCAACTAGAGGGGTTGGTAAAATGAAAGGGGGAAAAGGTCCTACATCTGCATGATCATGGGGGTTTGGGAAAGTGTAGGGTTGAGGCTTTACATTTACACAAAAAGATGGGGTTAATAAAGGGAATTAGTGGGAAATGTGCGATTTGCGTGGGAGATGGGGTGGAAACTAAGTCTGTAATGGCACATGATAAAGAAAATGGGTGATGGGAAGAAAAAAGTTCAATGAAACATGAAGAATTAAGGGACGTGCACAAATGAGATAAAACAAACCAATGACATTACTTTTGAAAAGAATTACATGTGTTTTTGCCCAAATTATTTTTTCCATATGAATGAATTTTTATAAATATTGTTTTTGAAAATTGTCATGAAAAATGCATATAATTATTTAAGTAGATGACATTTTTTTTGTATTTTTTAATAAATTTGAAAATTTGAAAATGTGTCGATTCCTTGTAAATTCTATGTTTCATTTTTTAAAATGGTAACAATTTAAAATCATGATAAAAAATTGATTTAAATTTTTTTAATGTTTTTATATATTCTACAAATTTTATTAAACATCATGTACATTATACCCCATTTATATGTGGTAAAAGATTTTTGAAGTTTAAAAATTTTAAATCAATTTTGGAAAAAGTTCTTTGAATTTCTAAAGTTTTAGAATTTCACATATTTTAAAGTATATTTCAAATTTTTTAAATTATGAATCATTTTGATAGTCCTTTGCAAAATTAATTCAATCTAATGCAAATAGGTGTTCATTTTCAAAGGTCCTAAATTGAAATTTAAACTTTAAATTTTATTGAATGGATTTTTGGTTTGAATTCTTTGACATTCATATAATTGAAAAATGACCAACTTTGCCATGATTACCATGGTTTTAAATGGTAAAACATAAATATTTTTCCAATCTTGATTGTTTTTAGGGCCCATTTGACATCTTTTTGGCTCATTTCATTGTGATTGCACTCAAACATGGGACATTTGGTGCCCATGAGGAAGGAGGCTTAATAAGAGCATAAACCCCACCTATTAAAAAATTATTTCATACTATAAAATAATTTTAAATCTACAAAGCCAACCACATAAGATTAAATTAATCGAAAGGATAAATATAGGAAACTGCTTGAAGGTCCTTGGCTAGGGCATTATGCCAAAGCTAAACCTTAATTTCACTAGAAGCTTGAGTGGCACAATCATTACTTTGTTGGATTCAACACAACCTATACATCGTAATGTGAAAACATTATAGGATTCACTCTTTGTTCCTAGTCCTAGAAGACCTACTATAAGTAACACTATGCAAAAGTTTCTTAGAAAGCAACTGTGGTGGATTAAATACCTTCCTCGTAAAGATCCCAATCCATTCCAATAACTATGTACAACATCAACAATTTTATTTTTAGTTTTGGGAGTAATTCTTCAATTGGGAAGATTATCTTCAAATTCTAGGCCCACACACTTAAAAAGCCACTCTAGTTTTTCATCTTCCACAAGAACCTAAACCCTTGAGAAAAGAACCTATAAAAAGTCCAAAGCTTTTTCTAACAAATTGATGCCAATAAGTTCTAGTCCAACAGTGAATTTCACTAACATCCCAAGGGTTCCACTACAATACAAGTTCAAAATGAAACAAAAGCCCTAACCAAAACCAAAACATTAGATGAAGGTTGAAAAAGTAAAACTAACCCTAATTGAAATTTTTTCTACTAATTTTTTCTTCTCCATTTGTTGCTACATGTGGCTTTGATCCCTACAATCCTCCTATTTGCCAAGCCGCTGTTCCTTGACCCCTCCTTTGTTTCCTCTCAACTGTCAATTTTTTTGTTGTCTTGAGAATTTCCTTTTCCTGAAGGTAAAAAGTAAAATTGACACACACAACTAATTCCTAAAAAGAAGAAACAACAAAATTAGATGATGATGTTAAAGACTGGTCAACTTTGCTACTTACAAGTAGCTTCAAAGGGGCGAGGACTCCAAGATTTGTTTTTTTGGATCCCCAAAGCGAATTCTTACAAGCAAGCATGTTAGGCTCTTCCTACCTACTCAAGTCTCTACTTTTAAGGCAAAGAAGATTCTGATGCAAGGAAGAAGGTTTCTTGACCACCTTGTTTCTGGATTTAGAAGCAAAGATGCAACAATAAATAATTTTAATATTAAAATCCCAATCTGTTTTAATTTGATCATTGAACATTGAGCACCCTTACACCAAACACCACATATCTTTTCGATGCCTTTACAGAATTGAACAATTTTTTGGGGCATTGGAAGCACTACTGAAGGGCTACAAATGTTCTTTCAAATTCAAAAGCAGAGAAAAAATGTATGAAGATTTGACCTCCTTTGAGTTTTTAAGTGTTTGGTCATTAGTCTATTTACCCTAGGTAAACAATTCAAAATTTAGAAAACTTATCAAGGGAATGCTTGTTTATTCTAACCCATTATGTGGTCATTCACTAGTCATAGATTTAAGTTCTCATTTATGACCCATTGTTTATGACATGTCAAAGCAACCAATTAATGAGATCAATGGGTTTTATTAGCAATTTTTTTTGCCAAATTTTGATTTGAAAGATATGTTTTTGACTTGTGTAATGGATTTTTCATGGAGAACATTGGTCCAAATTTTCCAAATTAAATAAAATAGTCTAGAAATATAGAAGGATCATTTTTCACAATTAAAAACTTTCATATTTGGTCAAGAAAACTGTTGAGTGAAATTGTGATTGATCATACCTAAGTGTAATCATAAGCAACTAGGTTACATCTAAATATAATGTCTAAGTAACTTTTCATTAAATTTTGATAATTTATTTGAACCTATTGACTAGTTCAAACTAGTTTTCAAAAAAGAAAATCAATTGTATTTACTAACTATATATGTATTCACTAATGTAAGTACTTAGGTCGTAGGTACAAAGTCAAAATGGTTGATTGTGTCTCTCCCATCAACAACCTTTGGAATTTTTATTTCAAAGTCTTAAATTATGCCATTCCTTGGTTTTCTCTCTGCACATGCACTTTTATACTATAAATGATCAAAACATGTTTGCATGAATGGGAAGATGGATAATGGATAATAATATGCATTGCCTCATAATGTTTTTGTGTGATTATATAGTATTTTACAGATATAATATGTTTAATCTAGTATCTAGATGTTCTAATATGTATTATAACTATAACATCAAAACTATCAAGTTTGTTATAACACATGCATGAGTACACATGAATTTGCAAAAGGTAATAGATTTTGTATGGAGATGCAAGCAAATACCCAAAAGTATGCAAAATCTTATCAAATATTCTTAGCTAGGTATATATTATATACTCCTGAGTCCCGAGTCCTTACGATTTTCAGTTGAATCATACATAGAGCAGAAGCGGAATAAATTATTGCATATTCTAGGCCAGGTGCATGCTACCTTTGTATTTAGGCTGAGTTCACATGAATGACACATAGAGCAAAACCCAAAGCACCTCCCCTTCCCCCCTTCAGATATTATTATCATTGTCTCCAATTGCGGTCATGTATAGTGTGTATTGTGAGAGTCTTGTGTATAGTGATATTGAGGCGGAATCTGCCCCACTGATGATTCTGCCATGAGAGAATGAGTAGGTGTTTGTTTGTTTGGATGTGAACATGCCCTAACCCTCCCAGACGGTGAGTTCCCCTTCACTTTTGAAATCACTGGACAGTGCTTGGTGAGGTAGTGTGCACATTTGTTGTTTTGCAATTTTGAGATTAATGGAACAAAAATTATTGAATTTTGAGCGATTTTTGTCTCTAGAAATTTAATTATAATGACAATGATTCGTTGTACTTAGTTTAGGTAGGATGATTACATGGTTTCTTATTATTTTGTCTTATCAAATTCTAGCTCAAAATTTGTTTAGCCCATTCCCAAATAATGAGACATGAAAAATGTCTTTTTGGATCTATGCCTTTTTAATTTAGTTCTTTTAGTACCATATTCAAAGCAGATTTTCAATACCTTTTTCACCAATTTTCATTCCATGTTTTTTCAAATAAATTTGAACTCAATTCAAGATGCATGCAATGTCATTCAATACTTTCATTCAAATTGAACTTAATTTTTGCAAAATCAATTTTTTTCTTTCATGAATTGATTAGTTGATCATTACTATTAGTGTGCACCAGCACAAAGGCCAAGTTAGAATTAATTAACAAGTTTCAATAGAAGTTCTATAATTAAGCTCACTTTGACTCAAATAGTATTGGGATGAGTGCCCTCACAAGAGGTTTACTGGACTTTGGCCAACAACACAAGGGCCCATTAGTTGTGTTGAATGAAACGAGGTGTTTCCAACTAGGGTGAGTTAGCACATGCACTAGTATCTTCATCCCCTTGAGGGCAGCCTTCTTATGTAAGCTACGTTTTAACTTAGGATTTTAACTATGCTCCAAACTATTGTAATTTTCGCCATCTACTTAGTATACCTTTTAATTCATTATGTAAATGCATCCCTTGTGTAAATGTGGATATGGTTAGTTGAAGCTTCAATTTGAAGATTCATTCCCTAATTTTGTGGTGTGGCATTATGCATGCAACAAGCATCATGCCCATAACATGTTACATTGATCCCAAATTCAAATATATTCGATGAAATTCAAGTTCTGTTGAACTCAATTGAATTCAAATTAAAAATTGAATTAAACACAATATTCTTCTCTTTTAAATTTAGCAAGGTTAATGTTCTCATTGAATTTGATTTGAATTGAATCAAATTCAATTCAATCCAATTCAAATTCATTGGATTTAATTTGCTTTCAATTAAATTGACTTAAATTCAAAAAAATTATGAAAATTTTATTATAAAAAGATATATTTTATTTGATCTTTTCACATATGTAGGTGAGTGGATGAAAGGGGTGGAATAATAAGACTTGAAATTTCATATGAAAAGTTTTCATAATTGTCAAGTTAAACCATATATATATATAATTGTCAAGTTGAAAACCATATTATTGAACCTTATATGTGTTTCAATGCTAATTATCATCACAACTGGAATTCAACAATTTATCAATTAACTTAGGATAAAAGAAGGTAAAAAGGAGGCTTGGCTAAACTTTATGCTTATTTCATCTTCATTCCAACAATATAATTACATATACACAATACTTTCGATGAAATACAACCCTTTAAATAATATGAAACTGGCTTTGGACTTGTAAGTATGTACATGATATAGTGATCACCAAGAGGGTCGGTGAAGGAAAATGACTGACCCAGCTGCTAACATCTCTTACTTTATACCCCCTAATTTGTAGGTTTAAGTGTTAGTTTTATATATGTACATTACCTCAACATTAAATTGGTTTAGTAATATTGAAGAATTTTAATTATCTACAGTTTAGGGGCATGATTCCCCTATGTACTGCTTAGATGTTGTTGTTCATGGTTTTATTATGGCCTGAGGTATTTGCTTTCTGGGGTTTTGATTTGTGTTGCAATCCAAGGTATAGGTCTAACCTAATGAAATGTAATTAAAATGTTTGAATTTCAACTGTTGGATTACCTCGTAATGGCATTAAAGATAGCTGGTAAGGTCTTTGAATTGAAGTCTACCGCCTTTGTTTTGGAACACTTTTGTTTGGTTTTCTCCACTTTTTGTGTAGCGCACCATTTCAGGTATGAAGGTTGCAACAAACTGTAGCTTCTGGCATTTGGAGGAGATTTGGACCACCATATCCCCCCTTGAAAGAAATGCTTCCAAATTGGGCAATCTAAAAAAATTCACACTTTCAAATACTAGTAATGCAAACTCATGCTCAAATTTGTGTGCACTTACAAGCATGAGTTTGCACTACAAGGTTATGCACTCCCAAGCATTCAAATTTGAGATTATTAGGAACTTAAAACTAATTGTGTTGTTGGTTGTGTGTAACTTGTTAGATGGAGAGTTTGTTGAATGAAATAATAATGCAAACTTAACAAATTTGAGTGTAGTAGGAATTTGAAGTCAAATATGTTGTTGGTTAAGTGCAACTTGTAAAATGGAAAGTTCATTGAACAAAATAGTAATACAAACTTAGTGAGTAAATTTCATTGCAAGTGGAATGGGGACAAGAAAAAAAGGGTTGACAACTATCCAAATAATAGTGGATGCAACTTCCTGGCTCAATTTCAATTTATGACAAAGACATTTTATTTGGTACTAGGTGATGAAGTCCAATGTTGAAATTAAACTTTCAGCTTGCACCCAAGGAGTGGAAGTATTAGTGTAAAAAGTTCTGATTTTGATTTGAGAGCTACACATGCACATATCGCACATAATATATATATGTGTATATATTATATACCCACAATTGGGAGCAACACACAAGCAGATGAAACTTGCCTTGTTGGTTGTGCTTGAAGACAAGTCTTTCTCCTAAAGCTGTCCCACTCTAGGCAATACCACTAATTAAAGCTGAGTTGCTTTGATGTAAGCTACCTTCTAACACTGGAAGCCTCTTACTTGTCACCTGACCATGAGGTTGACCTGGAGTACAAACCGCAAACTAGTGTTCGCCAGTTCCCAGGTTTCAAGAGCTTTGACATCCAGAGCAACTTTGTCCATGACATTCAAGTTTGAGAACTTTTCAGTCTATATTTGAGCACAACCAGAAAACACATCATCTATATGGATCCATCAGTATCAAGTTGGCAAAGAGATTCCAGAACTAAGAGACTCTTAGTTGTATCATCACATATTTTATTTGAATTGTTCGATTTATTTTTGGGTGTTTGTTGGTACTCACAATTGAATTTGCTTCCAAGTCTCAACTAATGTAGGATACAACTTACAAGCAAATCCCATTTTCATTAGTTTTAGGGAGCAACATCCTCATATGTAGACCATATTTATGTAGAGATTATGTAGCTAGCTCTGATTCCTTGGAGGTTAATTATGGTTGAAAACAGAAAATCTAACAATTTGAACAAAAAATCATATGTCATGCACTACTAAATTGACACCCAAAAATATTGGAACTAAAAAGTTTCACATGCATAAAAACTTTGATGTTGGAAAATTAAACTCACCTACAAGTGCAGGAATCCAAGCTCAAAGCACAAACACAAAATGAAAATCTGTTGAAAAAGTACTATTAGAATTAACAAAGTCACACACATAAAAGTCTTTTGGTATGACAAAATGAAAACTCGCCTAGCCTACTACAAGTGCAGGAATCCCCAAACAAACACACAACTCAATTTAAATTTTCTGGATCAAATTGAAAGGCTCCCATCAAGTAGCTCCAGAAGTCTGTCTACTTTGTTGGCTGTGGGTGAACATGTGCCAATACCTCAGCAGCCACAGGTCAGTGAAATAACACAAGTAACTGGCACAAACACAGTTTTTTACACCGTCCCTCCATCAATCTTGGTAATGGCTTTTCCAGCATATTGTTACCATACTGGAACCCTAATTTTTCTAGCTGCATCTTTGGCTGCTCTTATATCAAACTGCAAGAACACTTCACAGCTCCGCTGACTCAGAATCTGTCTCCTCTAAATCTTTACATACAGGCATGGGTTGCTGTCCCAAATCTGTTCCAAATTTTAAATGGGTCAAATCAGAGGAGTGGAAAATTTTCCACCCGCACAGCATCATGTGTTTACGAAGCTGGAATTTGAAACTCTTGCGTGAATGAATAATGAATCGATCAAAGCCCTTAGACTACTACTAACTAATTTCACTGTCTCGAAACTTTTGGAAATATTTATGACATACAGGCAGAGGTTATAGGTTTTCAATAATACTGGGTTCCTGTGTATGTTTGCCCAAAGCCCCAGTATGGAGGTGCTACATCCATGGATGTCAAAGTTCGACCATCCCCAGTGGTGACCATGAAAGACAAGCTCTGACCATCAAGGTTGGCATTGTTTTGCCAGTTCTGACCCCAGTTCCTTGACATGGGTAGCCATCCCGTGTTGGAACCCTTGATGGAAAGTGCCTGCACATCTCCAGATCCGCCTACGTTTGTGATGAGAACCAAGTTGAAGTATGAATGTCCATTGATGGTGAAGTGAATCCCCCCAGACTTGATGCACGAAACCCTGTAACAACAAAGTATTGTGTTGGAAGGAACCATCCTCAATTAGCATCAAGCTGCAAGCACTTAAACTGGACAACAGAAAAAAAACAAGCTTGGTCGATCCATACAAGAGATCCATGCATGACCAAAGCAAAAATTGTCATCTCTTGTGCACCAGCACACTTGATCCAAGTTGTGTCACTAGACTTCAAGCTTCCAACAGATCAACTAGTGGAGCATCGGAAGCCACAAGATTCCTGGGAAGCTCCTTGAGAGTCTTGTGTTTTTTTAGACTTTGCAAAACATCTCTATTTCTGCACCATCAGAGATCCTTGTGTCACTAGACTTGTTGCTTTCAACAGATCAACTGTTGGAGCATTGGAAGGTTTGCCAAAACCTTTGAGAAATTGATGGGAAGCCCCCTAAGATTCTTGTGTTTTTACAGACTTAGCAGAACATCTCTTCTAGTGCACCATCAGACTTGATCCTTGTGTCAATAGATTTAGTCTTGCTTCCAACAGATCAACCAAAGCAATGGAATTTTTGCCAAGTTCTTTTAGAAACTGGAAAGCTAAGGACTAATTGAGATTCTTGTGTTTTTGTACAGACTTAACAATGTAAACCATATTCCGATTGCAAAGAAGAGCTTCAAGAATGTCCTGGAGTGGAGTGTTGAAGAGATAATGAGCAGCTAGAAAGAAGCTGGGATTGCGCTAGATCATGATCCAGCAGATCATACAACAAGATTTTCTTTGAATGGGACTAGAGGAGTCGATCCCACAAGACATCTACAACGTCTGTACCTTTGATAACTCACAGGCACAATCCCAGCCTGGTATGCAGCAATTTGTAAATAGGCAGGCATAGCCAAGTCGAAGTGCTGGAGCGGCCAGTTGCACCAGCCGCCATTGTCGTTGGAGAGACTGGGATTCGGGGGGCAGAAATTGGTGGCTGTTACGGTGATGGATCTACCCGGCAAGCACCATTGACTACCTTGGCACATGACCTCGAAGCAAGCTCCACACGACAGTCCTTGGTTGAAGAGCGCCGTGCTCAGTGCCGCCGTCTTGGTCCCATATCCTGAGTTGTACAGGTTTCCATACCCACACGCACCGCCTGTTGCACACAGACATGATCTCCACATCAAAATGCCATGAGCACCTATTTTCAAACTCTCCTCGCGCAGTGTACAACTTTGCATTCCATTGCAGGTGATCTGGTTCGCTCTTTCTACGACAGCATTGCACTCGAGAGAACATCACTGATGATCTCTTGAACTGCTGATACTTCGCTACTCGACGTCACTTGCAGAGAATGTGGGAGAAGGAGGAGAAGGAGAATCGTGTCTGACCTTGAGTGCCTGCGGCGTCGCTGCCTCCGTAGAATGTCGCATGTGCCGTGCTCCAGCCATGCACCTGCTGCACAATGGCTACCAAAGTCACGGCCAAAATGCCCGTTGCGTATCGACTGGCCGCCATCGTCTGCTGCAACAGAAAAAAGGAAAAGAAAGCACAGAACAAAATCACCAGCACCTGAGTTCAGATTCAAAATGGAAAACATGGAATCACGTTGCTCCCGCCATCTCATACGCATCTCATCTCAAGACTAAATTCTTCGACTCAACGTACGAAAATTTAAGCAATGTCTTTTTGAATCCAAACAGCTGTAATTACTTAAGTCTCGATTCTCGATCACCCGCGATTCCATATCGTTTTACTCGATCGCTGAAACATCGACAATAACTCTCTGCAAAG
>Ga0116230_10003286_pt1 | contig 15783 bp, 8 predicted proteins | sample S1TSphfallax_3_FD_88678 | JGI IMG/M metagenome (GOLD analysis project Ga0116230, IMG submission 88678) | Host-associated microbial communities from peat moss isolated from Minnesota, USA - S1T2_Fd - Sphagnum fallax MG | ecosystem: Host-associated > Plants > Peat moss > Unclassified | place: USA... | reverse complement strand
TTTTTGAATTTCTAATGCATGTTAAATTAGGAAGTTGTATGAAAATATCATGACGAATGGAACGTAGGGGGTCAACCATCAAGCATGAACTTGGATTAAACATCAACATAAGGCTCCTTCACCTTCTATCATGGTGAGTTTGATTCTCCCACAATGTTTTTGTACTTTTCAAATGGACACCACCCATTAAATTCTTAGTGAACTCCTTACATTTCATTGAACCACCTTAATTTGTCAAAATACAACTACATCATAGTTCCACCCCTAAGTGGGTTTTGTGAGTGCATATCTTCATGTGGAAGGTGTGGAAAAATTCCTCACTTACATCCTTCTTCTTCTTCTTCTTATCAATATCCTCCTTCTTATTTCCTTGAGAGGAAACAAGATTCTCTAAAAATCACGGATTGAAATTCTCTTGCTTTGACCTCTTTGAAATAGGAATGTAGTCCAAAGGACAATCAAGATACCAACCACAATAAGGTAGATGAAAGGAGCGTTAATATTTAACAAACTCCTTTTGGAACATAGTGTTGTTAGACTTTGGATCGCATCAAATGTTGAAGAGTCCATGCATTTCTTGAATGGCATTCAATTGAAGAAGCACATGCAAAAAGTACTTGTGAAATTCAATTGGTAAATAGTTAGGCAAGAATTAGGCACAAAACAACCCTTAACATGAACTTGCAAAAGCAACTTTGGAAATGTTTAATCAGCTTGACTAAGCTCCACCCCATATATATCGGATATGTTGAGGATTCTCGACACCCATAGAGGGCACCAATGGATCATAGTTGACATCGATTGAACCCCTGTCAAAAACCTAATTCATTTCAATTGACACCGATTAATTATTAATAAAAAAATAATGTTATCTAGAACAATTTAACACTAATAATTGTTATGAATAAGAAAGGAATTATCTATAACAATATATGGCTCCAACATATTTGACACAGTAGATGTGAAGAACAAAACCCTACAACAAGCCTCAACAATTGAAGGACTCAATGCAAATTATTCATGAATGCACATGATTTTTCACTTCTAAAACACACATTTCAATGCCTCCTTTGCTCTAGTTTGAAGCTCCCACATCTTCCCTTGTGTGATCCCACCTTCACTTTGAACTCCAATCCCCATAACTCAAGTCTCCACTTTTGAATATACTCTAAGAGAAACATGACTTTCATAAATTGATCAATGGTGACATTGAAGTCCGTTGTTGTGGAATCAAACAACCTGATTACCTCCACCTTTAACTACAAAATTCTAGGAAGATGTCCATAAAATTAAAAGATGATTAACATTCCAAAAATGATGTTGAGATCTATTCATGGAAAACAAGATTAAAAAGTTAGTTGATAATCAAACCTAGTGCCAAAATGTGGCTTTGTGAAGGCATTTATTAAACGTGGCATCTAAAATTCCCTATTTTGGGAATTTTTGAGCTTCTTTAATAACTCCAAATTGATTTCACTGCTTGAGCTAAAAAAAAATTGGTTTGTATTAACACAAGTTGAAATAACATTTGAAGTTTTTCAGTAGCATTTCCAACTCTAGATTCATATCATAATGAATTTGAACCTCATGTAAGAACATGGATGCTCAAAAAAACTGTGGCCCAATGAAGGATTACATATAAGCAGTTGTTTGTGGAAAATACTCATGTGTTCCTTGCGGACCATGTCCATAGCCTTGTTGTTCAAAATTTATAATTGGTCTGAGTCTTTCAAAGTTAGGTCCATAGCAACCGCATAATATAATTGATGGGCAATATCAATTGCCACAACTAATTCCTTCTAGAAAGTTGATATAGGATTAGTGGCAGAAAATTAAATTCAACTTTTCAAAGATGGTATGAATATGGAATAACATAAATAAATTGTCTCATTTATACATATAATAAAAAAAGACCTTTTGTGTGAGGTTGTACCAAGTTTTTTGTGTTTTGGCCTCGCATTTCTTATATTGTTCGTCTAGAACGACCTCTTTAAAATGTTGCAAGGGTATCATTCCTATACTTTGGATCCTAAAAACCTCATGGACCAAAGATGGCTTGACATGGTCCAATTCAATGGACCAACATTTCCATAGTGATAGAAAAAGTTAATATTATCTTTAAATCTTCAACTTGAGGAATAGATGGAAGTGTAAGAATAGAGCAAGCTTACTTGTTAAGCTCCATCATTGTTGTGAAGAACTTTACAACGTTGTGCTTGTTATCAAACACAAAACTATCCACGCAGATGTGCCAATCCACATCAAATGGATGCACTTTCTCTATATACAAGAACCGAGTTTGAAGTTTGTGGTTCCCATCCCATATGTGAACATTTTCCCAAACAATGGCTTGAAATTTGGGTTTCCTTATAAAAACTCTTTAAATATATTATTCTTTTCCTTCTAGAAAGGCCCCCACGATGACTCAATAGTTGAAATAACAATATCTTCACTTGCCAATTTGTAAGGGAAACAAAGAAGACCTTCTCCCCTTACTTGTAACCCATTTGATAGGCTTACTCCATTTTGAGCACATCAATTTTAAGAACAGGCCTAATAGTGGGCATGGGAATGAATTGACACAATGGAATGTTCATTCAAGTTTTCACTTGGGATAGATCTTGAATTTCTCCAAGACCTTGTTGGTGTTAAACTTGTTCTTGTTCTGGATCCATTGGATTACATTCTCACATGATGTTGGAACTAGCTACATAAACAATTCATGAAATGGAATAGTCAAATCTTCAATGAAAGTTGATGTCTTTTAACTCCTCTATTGAAAACTAGATAATCATGTACTACTCACTAGCTAATTGATGGCATATGCAAAGTAGACCAATTGCAATGCAATTTTGCAAAGTAAACTAGCCATCTAAAGAAGGGTGTGTTTGCAGTGTTAGTTGGCGATGATTGACAATTGTTGACAAGAAGCACATCAACAAAAATGACTCTTAGTTTGATGCAAATCGATAATAGGAACTAGTTCATGGAAAACAATAATGTTTCAATTGTCAATAATCATCAACTAATTGTGTGTGAAATGTTTTTACTACACCTCTTTGACAAACAATAATGATTCTCATGTGGTTTTCAATTGTCACAAGAAGCAAGCTTTGTTGCGATGGAAATGTTAATCGGTGTCAATTGACGTTCCATGCACATTCTAACCAAACCTACTAGAGAGATTGCGGCTATGGTTGTACAAGTATAGAGAAATTACCTTCAATCAACACCATCCAAGGTCGTATTGTCATACTAAAAAACATTTGTGAGAAAAATGAGGAAAAACAATTTGAGTTGAAGGTTTAAGACCCACCTCTTTTTGAGACACAAATGCAAAAATCCCAAGTATAACTAATGTATCCATAACATAGAGGTGTTGCAAATCGACCTAGAGAATGGAAGCATTACAAACAACACATAATATTTTCAAACAATGCTAAACTAAATGTTGACAATTGAGACAAAGAATTGAATTCACATATTTCAAAAGTATCATTTCTTGGAAAAGCTTACTCCTCTACAGTCCAAAACTTGTGTTGTCAAATTTAAATCCTTCTCCTTGCTTGCTTCCTATTCATTAAACTATCACAAATGGTGAGTTAATTTTTAGTGTCATAACAAAAATGGAAATCTCAAGATCTATATCTTAAATTGTAAGTGGAAAAGTTTGTTGGTTATATGAGAAACATACCACATGTTTTATAAGAAACAAATTGTTAGTTGTACAAAAAATAAATTGCAAATTTACAAAAGAAATCACTCCTTGTGTAAGAAATAAAATGTTCGTTCTAACAAAACCAATTCAGTGGTTTTTGTAGAAACAAATCACTATCAAAATCAACTCGATTAAATCAATTACACACATAATGATTAACCAAGCTTGAAATGTGTACCTCTTCCAACATCAAGTTTACAGCCAATGTCTCCAAACCCTATACACCAGTTTATATGTAAGTTGGTAGAAGGTGTCGAAAGAAATCCAAAACGTTAAATGTGAGCTTTGAAGTGCATTTTATACAACCCAACAGTTCGAATAACCGCATTTTCTTTGTGAGTTCAAATTCCTTGGTTCATCTTGGAAATTCTTAGTTGGCGTCGACTAAACACTTCCAAAGTTTTGTTGGTCCATGAAATCTTTGGAAAACCTAGACTTGGTTTTAGATTTGAATTGCTCTGAAAGATTATTCCAAAAAAATACATATACAAACTCGATTTCTAGGAGAAAAATAATAATTAATATAATTATGAATAGTTTCGTTGAGCTTTTTAGTGTTTTGAAAAGTACTAAAGAGCTCCAATAAATGTTGGAGATCTCTAAACAATAATCTTATTCGACCACCTCTGAAGTTCATGTGTTGCCATAAAGTGGCCATTGCATGAACATTCATTTGAAGAATCTTCCAAAGTCTAGAAAACAATTTGGTCTTGCTAAGGTCAAAACTGAAATTGAAATAAAAAATGAAAATGGGAGAGTAACTTGCTTCTTGGGTTGTGTTGGTCTGAGTTGGAAATGGTTTTGCTTGAAAATTGGAAACAAGTAAATATGTGAATCTATACAACCTTGAAAGACTATCTTGCAAGTTTGAAAAACTCGAAAAATGTTCATTCTTCCTGAAAAAATGGGTACATTAAACTTACCTCCTCCTTTATTACTTCTTAGTGTTGCAGCTGAAGGTTTTTTTTCCTTGATTATGCCATCTGCTTTCTTTTTTAACATTGTTTTGAACTCATCCATAGAAAAGATGTCCCTTTCTTTTTTGTAAGTTTCGACCCCACTATTGTGTGTTCTTCTTTTGGCATTTGCAAACTTTTGTATGACTTATATCTAGTTCTATTTCAACAACTTGTACTTTAGTGCCACTTGTTACCATTCAAATTCAATAACCTATCTTTTTTTGTTCTATGAACAATTGAAAATTTCTAAGAAACCATGATAGTTTGTTGTTGTGGTTCCAACCTTTCTGTTCATGTTAACCAATTTGTAATTAATTATGCTACTTTTTGAAATTCAACAAAATATTGTTAGTCATTTTCAATGTATGTTCATACTAATTTGCAATTGTTAAGCAATTGTTATAATGTAAATTGACGATGACCGTTGTTTTGGTCTTCCGACATGAAATCGATTATCAACCCTACTAGTGTTCTTGTGAATATTTTTTGCCATGTTACGCTCTTTGTGGCTTGGCAACTACAAAATAATGGCAATCAAAGCTAGCCTAATATTGTTGTAATGTTTATAAGATTTGGCAAACATGTTATTTAACTTTTCTTAAATTAGGTTATATACTTGAAACCTTATAATATTTTTAAATTAGTGTTTGGGTGGGTTATGATTTGTGTGGTGATATCAATTCTTATTTTTCCTACACACTTGTGCATGTAGTTATTACTTTATAAGAAATTTGTTTATCATTTCTTTTTGTTCCATTAATGATTTCATCCCAAAAGACATACCATTAATGTTGGCAAGTTTTTATAGAAAATAAATAGATTATGACACACTATTTCTATGAAGCTTCCACTAATATTTTCTTAGGTTCAAATTTACTTCGATTGGGTTACTAAAATTTGGGACTTCCTAGGTCAAGTCATTATTTACAAATGGTGGGAGAATTAAGGATGTCACTGGACATGATTCGTATAATAGGATTTCTCATAAATTTCATTTTTTCTTTTTGCATTCTATCACTTTGAGTATATTTATTTAATTTGTGGGAAAATTGGTCATTTAATTTTTTTGCCATGAACATGTATTTTTGGCCTAACATGGTGTTCATGTACGCTATCATATTGTTGGGATTAGGATTCTCTTAATGCTTTTAAAGCCACAAGATTTATTTTTTGGCTCAGTAGTTTGTAATAAATGTTAAATTATGTTATTTGTATTCAAGCCTTGTGTTGTTTCCTTCTTTATGCTTCTTTTTTGTTCCCTATAATCCCCTTGGAATTTTTTTCCCCTTGGGACCATTTCAATGCTTTCACCAATGGGATTACATGATTCAAATCGAAGGTGTTCTTGGGACAATGGTTTATTATGGCCATCATCTAGTTTGTGTTAATGAATCATTTGGAGTATCTCAAGACGGATTGAATGGCCATGGTGCATTCTGATGTTATTATTTGGGGTTTATTAAAGCAACCCTACGACATATTCACTTTGAAATCCTAGAATTAAGTCTTTCTCTGAATGAACACCATTCCCAATACTCTAGTTCCATTACTGTTGTTAAGTTCATTGTTTCCCTTGCACATTTATGTGCCTTTTCAATGTTGTACTGTGTCGAATGTCGGGATTGTTGTCAATATTTTTTAATGCATTGTGTAGGGTAATGTATAGTTTTATTTTTTTGCCAATATTATTCTTGTTGTTGCATTGTCAGCTATATTGATGAGATTTATGTGAGAGGAAAATTGTATCCGTTCTCCACTTTAATTTTCTATAATCCTTTTGCATTCTTCCCCGTGATGTGAGATTATTTTTTGTGCGCTATTGTTATTTGTCGATTCATTCTACTAATAATATGTTTTTGTCCTTTTATATCTCACATTGAATTTTCTAGCTCCAATTCCTCATCTATTTCTCAATTTGAATTCTTGATGAAATGGCATTTTCTATCTTCTAATTGTGATATTGGTGTGAAATTTATCTCAGTGTTTAACTTCTCTTTTAATCTTGATGGCTACTTTCCATGTTGTAGGAAAGCCAAATCTTACCATCTTGGTCTCTAATTTTGGAGTTGTTCAAGCGATTGAAAATGTTTGCATTTTGGCAGGGATCTCTGCATGTTTATAAGGAAATTATTTACATTAAATACAACATTGTTTTAAGTTATGTTTATCAAGTTCTTAATGTGACTTTGAAAGGATGTTTTGGACTATCACCAATGGCAAGTATCAAATCGTTGATAGGCATGTGTTCAAAAATTCTCAAGATATTGTTCTAACACCAAACACAACTACAAAAAATGGCAAACATTGCTATAGAAGGTGTTGTGATGAAGGAAAAACCCAAGCTAGTTTCCCATGATTCAAAGTTTTCTATCTTGATGGCAAAGTCATTGTTTATCGACCTTTGTGATTTTTCTGATGAAGACGGCCCATCCCTTCTTGACGTGGTTCTCCCTCTTTGAGTGAATTTCTGACCCACCAAATAATGACCAAATGCCTTGGTCGTTTGTGTTGTCAAAATGATTCTTGTGTTTTATTTCAACATTCTTCTACACGTAATGAAATTAGTTAGAATGGCAATTGTTCCCAACTACCAATATGTAAATATGTTTCATGAAATCCCCAATCTATACCATTAACTATAAGTTTTGCAACTATTCGCCCACTTGTTTACAAACTTGTAATTTTAGAATGTATTATGTTGTTCACAAATTTCCAAATCTTTCGACAACCATGATCCACTTGGGCATCCATTTGCATGCAGTTATAGATGGGATGTGTAGAAAATCCTTCTAGGACATGAAAAACATGGTTGTAGATGAGGTCTGTCGCACATATTTGGTTATTGCCTTGTTCGCGAATAAAACTTTTCTTTCCTGTCATTTATACAACGAAGATGGAAAAAGTCTTGTGGAGTTCCTCGAAGGTGAAAGACTAAATCAAACATTGTTAAAGTTCACTCCTTTGTGCTCTCCTGATTACTTCATTAAAGCATCATCCTGATAACTTGGGTTCCCTTGAATATATCCTCAAATTGAAGGCATTGTTTAGTTATGACAATATTTAAGATAGTTGTTTTCTTGATCAATAGACTAAACATAAGGTTTATTTGTTCAAGATGTCCATTGATGGAGCTTCGTTCGAATTCGATCTAGTTTGACAAATGCAACCAGGTGACAATCTGCAAAATGTGTGGATGATGTTCAATCATGTAAAACATGTTAAAGGATGGACAACCATGGCCAATCACATTTATAACCCGATCTATTGTAAGGTCATGACAATTATGGTCTGTGACATGTAATCCAAGGACATGGAAGCTCAATACAATTTGTGGAGGAAACTGAATGTAGTTCTTGAGAAGAAAGGGTTGGGTATGCCCGTTTTCAAGGGGTTCATGGTAGATGGTGTGCAAGTAAATTGGAATGTTGTTTGCATTGTTTCTGGGACTAGAATCCTATAATGAAGATGGTTGACAAAGAATAATCTTTTTTTTCCATTGGATTTAATTTTTCGACTGACATACCAAGCAGTTGATCGCTCCTAAGTTCCATGATCAACACAAAGCCCTTTGTTATGATTATAAGAAAGCCATATCCTTGGAGGAAGTTGAACTTTGATATGCTACCATTTGGTCTTGGTGGTACTCATTTAGAGTTGCAAGCAAAGGCACCATTCATGAGCTCAATAATTGGCTCAACTTATGGCACTTTCATGTGTGACAATGGGGAGGCTTCATGTTGGATGTAAGTTCTACTAAACTATTGTGTTCAATTTTTATTTTCCATTTGTCCTTCCTAAATTCTAACTTCATTCTTTTTATTTTTTTGTAGAATTTTTTTTGAACAAGTTGATATGGCAACTTGTAATTTATTTGAAACAATCTATAACATTTGGTTACAAAAATCTAGTAACATGGGTACTTGTTTCTTTACTACAACATTCGACAATTATGTTGGAACATTTAAACAATCTTCATTGTATTATGCCTTCTTACAAGGAGGTGCATTTGTGATTGATCCGAACAAAAATGAATTGCACTTGTGTAAGGTTAATTAGTTTGGGGACCCAATCGAAATTACTGTTGAACTTGCCAAATACACCTCAAGCTTTGGTCTTTCTAATATAATATTGCACTTGGAAGGTGAGAAAGTGTTTGGATCAACTAAACACAAGGCAAACCTTCCACATGGGTCAAAAACAAATTCACACTAGCATGATCAAGTGAACTTCTCTTGTCTAAAAGTGGCCAATGCAATGGTTCTAATCAACTAGTCATTAGTTGTTGATGTGGGAGAGGCCAATGGCCTTGATCCCATTAATTATCACCCACAATGGAACCAAAGGTCCTTGAATGCTTCTGTGGGGATGGCATTTGGCAAATTGGATGTTGTCCCTTGAAGTCAAGTAGTTGTTGCTCAACATTGCAAAAAGACATTAAACATTACAGTAAAGCCATAATCATTTCAAAACAAACAGATCATGGTATTCCTATTCCATGTTATGTTGGTTACTAGTCTACAACTCAAGGTGTGTCGATTGAGTTACATAAGTTTTGGTTTTTTCATGATGACCTTATGCATTGTGTGGGAAGGACAAGTAGGAAATATGCATTAAATAGGGTAGCCTTGCCTTCCTTATGGCATGTGCAAGAAGGGACAAATCTCACTCAAATTGAGGTGGTGGCATTAGAGGAGGCTAATTTCTTGCTTTCGAAGAAGCCAAAATGTCCCCTTGTTAATCCAATTAGGGACAACATATCTGCATTCATGAAACAACCTCCTGGAATGCCCTTTCGAATTTTTTTTGGAGATAGTACTTCTACCCCTGTCTATAAGCCATCAAATCTAGATGCTTGGCCAAAATCAAAGAATGCGAAGAAGGTTTCTTGTCTTGACATTTTGAAGCTATCCATTATGCAAGCAAATAAATGGGAGGTGGGACGAACTCTTGAAGCCACACTATTAACTCCTTCAAACATTCCTCCTCTAGGATATGGATGGATTTACAACCTCCTTTTAGGACCAACAAAAAATTGTAAGTAATATGAGGTCACAATTAATGATTACCCAACTTGAATTTGCATGGATCTTTCTTCCATGATGGCTTCATCCCTATGCAAGTGGGGGCTATGGGTGCCCTTTAAGCACTTGTATTACATTTTGCAATATGCCATGTATTTTGGGATTAGTGAACCATTCATCCACTATCCATCATAGAGTTGGAATGAAGTTCATAGATTATTAAATCATGCCAAAATCCTAGACGTAAATTATGTTATAAAGTCAATAGATTGTTGTTAAATAGGACTATTATGGATACAATTCTTCTGGAATTTATTATATTACAGAAATGAAAATATTCTTCAATATGATGTGTGTAGTGGCACTATTCACTATTTTTTAAAGCATTTTCCTATTCCATCATTATGTGGATTTCCTACCCTTGACTTATTGTGTGACTTTATTTAATTTACACAAGTTATTTTTTCACCTTTTTACATTATAATGTAACTCCGAGTTTCACCTTTGACACCTTTTTTTGGGATGAAGTTGGACATGAAAATTATGTGAGTCCAATAATTTCCATTCGTCATAACTATTTTGGAATTATTTTCATTCATACACTCAACCAACTAGAAGTTTCATCCAAAAAATTTATCTATTTCCAATTATCATCCAAAAGTTCATCATGTTCCACGTTCATCCAAATTTCATCCATTTTGTAACTTTCATCCATGTAGATGTGGTTTTCATTCGGCACAATTGTTTTGGAATTAGTTCCTTCCATACATTTCAACTTGTCAAAATTTTCATCCAAATTATTTGTCAACTTGTAATTATCATCCAAAAAGTTCATTGATGTTCAACTTTCATTCAAATTTTTCATCCATTTTGTGACTTTCATCCATGTACATGTGGAGAAATATTTTCCACATCATTCTTACATGGCAAAGGGATATTCTAAAAATATTTTGTCCATATCATCAAAATATTCCAAAAAATCTATTCTTATTCATAAGCTCATGTTCACAGGTTCACATTCACATGTTTGCTTTGTAAGGTCGTTGCCCTATACTTAACAACCTTGGAAAGAATTCTTAGTGTATTTGTAAGGCATTTCAAATATGGGAATTTGACCATTATCGTGGATTGCCCTAGGGTGAAGGAAATTCCATGGAATTTCCCCTTCGTGAAGGTTTTTTTTTCAAAAGATTTCCATTTTTATGATGACTTCAGTTATTGCAACATTGATTACCTCAATTGTTATGCAAGGTAAGGCCTTACTATCAAGGAATAATTGCATGGACCTTAGTCTTCGCCCTTAGTGCTCACATAATAATTCCTTGATAGCAAGGCCTTACCTCATACATAACAACCTTGAAAAAAATTCTTAGTGTATTTATAAGCGTATTACATTTAGTAATCATGCTTACAATAAGAGCCTAAGGGTGGAAGGTGTGAGATTGTAAGATCCCTAAGGTGTAGGATGTAAGCCAATAAGATTTTTGGAAAGGTGTTTTTTTTATAAAAACCATTGATTACCTCAATTGTTACATAGGGTAAGGCCATGCTATTAAGGAATTACTACATGGACCTCAAGCTTTTCCCTTAGTGCTCACATAGTAATTCCCTAATAGCAAGGCCTTACCCTATATGTAATAACCTTAAAGAAAATTCTTAATGTATTTGTAAGGCACCTCATATATGGGAATTTGATGATTATGGTGGATTGCCCCTAGGGGGAGGGAATTTCCCCCTCATGAGGGCTTTTTGTTGAAAGGTTTCCATTTCTATGATTACTTCAATTATTGCAACTTTGGTTGTTACGTAGGGTAAGGCCCTGATGTTAAAAAATTACCATGTGGATTAGCCTTTGCCCTCGACCTTATACGTAACAACCATAGAAAGAATTCTTAATGTATTTATAGGGCATATTACATTTAATAATTAGACTTTAAAAAACAGCCTAGGGTGGAAGGTGTGAAATTGGAAATCCCTAGGGCGCATGATGTAAGCCGATAAAATCTTTAAAAGGGATTTAAATTTTTTTTTAAAACCATTGATTACATTGGTTGTTACGGAGGGTAAGGCCCTAATATCAAGGAATTGCTACATGGAACTCAAGCTCCACCTTTGGTGCTCACACAATAATTCCTTGATAGTAGGGTTTTACCTTATATTTATAACAATTGAATCTTAAAATTTTTGAGGCATGATCTTTAGCTCTTTCTGATTGAAATTGGGTTACAAGAATTTTGGGATGAACAAAATATAAAATGAAGCAACATAATTGAAATGCAATTTTTAATCATTTTGATTACACAAATAGATTTTAAAAACGGTTAATGTAGGTCATGGATTTGTCATATGGACCCACTATGGCCCATAATTCCTATGGGAAACATTATTCCCCTTTTATTATATTTTGTAGTTCAATGTATAACTATATCCCACAATGTGGAACTGTATCCAAATGGCATTTTCCTCAAATCCCCAAAGTCATTTTTTAAAATAAAGGATTTTTTTGTGGTCTTGTGACTTTAGAGATTCATAATTCTTGGAAAACAAAAATTTTAAAACATAAAAGTACGTTATCTTGTTTAAACCTTTTGAAAATTTTCCAACATTGTATCAAGTTTTTCAATCACATGATTTGATTTTCCAAATTACATTGGAAATGGTCATCAATCACTTTGGCAATTTTGGTTTCAACCCTTGAAAACTACATAACTTTCAAAAGACATATTTATTTTAATAAATAGAAGTCTACTATGTTATAAATTGCCTTGAAACAATTCCAATGATTCAAACATGTATGGATCTTTCAAACTTCATTTTAGAAAGAATCCCAACATTTAAGTTTGTATCTTGGGAATCTTTCCTTTTAATTCCCACACATCTCTCAATTTATTTGGGAGTGTTTTCATTTTTTTGTTTCAAGTCATGCTTTGAGCTTATTCTTGGCTTTACTTGTTTTGTTTTGTTTCAACTAATGTTGGTAAGTTCTTGGATCTAGAGTGTTGAACCCATTGGTTTTAAACTCAAGTTCTTATAAATTGGACTTGACCCAACACCTTAAAATCCAACACTCTTTTGGTGGAAACCTTACAAGGATTGTTTCGTGGAATTAGTCCTTTGCTAGAACTATAACTTTGAAAATAAACTCATTAAAATATGTTCAAGTTCTTAAGGTAGGCATATTGAATTTTTTTTAAAGCTAACAAGCAGGTTGAATTTTTTGGTAGGTGATCAATTTACATTTCTTGTAAAATTTGATACCTTCACAATTTTCATTTAAAACTTGTTGTAAAACTTCATACCTATAAACTTTTCAACCTTGGGAAATGTGTATTGTGCACATAAAACTTGAGCATCTTTTCAAACCAAGCCCAAATTTATGTAATTTGAAAAAAAACTCAAAACCAAAATTGTAAATTTAGAAATATGAAGAACTCAGTTCAGATTTGTACTTGAAAAATTAGACAAACATTTTTCAAATGTCAAGACTATGAACATAGGTTTTTCCAAAAAGGAAGAATTAGACAACACAAGTTTCAACGTTGGTCAAAAGCCCAAGACTACAATGAGGCATGTATGACATTATTAATTTTTTTATGTAACACAAAACATGCTTAAAATAGTAACCATGTGTGCAAGTTGGTTGTAAAGAAAGCCTTGTGCAGGAGTTCAAAACCACACCACTTTGAAAAAATTGCATATATATGTCAATACATATAATTGTGATTCTATAAGCAACCCTTGCACATTTATTGTAAACTATTCATTTCAATCCTCATTTCAAATTTGCATTTTATTTTTTTATTGAAGATAAATGCAAAGTGATTAAACATAAATAGACTAGGAGTGTCAAAAGAGAGTAGTGGAAATCAACCTTTAGAAGTTATGCTAAAAGGTAATCAAGGGTAGGATGAATAACACAAACTTGTTGGGTTAAGGTTGGTCACCTTTGAAAAGAATCAAAACAAACAATAGCTAAATTTATTGAAGTATGGATAAATGAATTCCATTTGCATGATTAAGTGTATGTATTGAGGTATAAAGGTTTAGAGTGAAACAAAAATATGAATGGATGCATTAATAAGTTGGAACAAAAGAGGAAGAACAATTTGCTAACACAAAGACATCATAAATCATTGTAATACCTTATTTGGCCCAACATTGAGGTGTCTAATAAATAGATTATTTTAAAAATCAAGTTTGGCCACAAAAATGATCATTTGTGAAAAATTTGGCTTGATATTATGTCAAATTAAAAATATTTGACAATGATAATTGATCAATATTTGCACTTAATGTTCATTGAAAGACCATATTAAAATAAAATTATAAGGGTAGATTTTTTTTCTAGACTAGCTAATCCTATGGGCCTCCTAATAATTAGGTAATTACTAGTCATAAACATACTTATCATTTTCTAGTTTAGCTAAAAAGTGAAACCATTAGGTTATTCAGTGCATAGGAATGAACAATTGATATTTATTTACTAATCAATTAGGAGATATTTGTGAAAAGATTAGGATAAGGACCTATTCTTGTGAGTGAAATGTGAATCTTGTGTGGTTTATGGAAGAGGGGGATTAGGAGAAGGATTCCTTTCATTATAGTACAAGGAGATTATGGGGGAATGAAGGAGAGGTTGTATGTTGGAAGGAAAAGCAATAAAAGGAAGTGTGTGAAGGTTATGGAACTCGGTGTGTTTTTTCTTTTTCTTTTTCTTTTTGGATTTCACTTCCTTTAAAGTGATAAGAATTTATTTGAGTTTGATGTAGAATATTGTAGTTCCCAATTTTATTTTTATTTTTTTCCCTTTAGAAATTGTTATATAAAATAATAGTTTATTAAAAGGTAGTTGCAATAGGATAGTAAGAACAATTTACAAGCAATTAGTGGAAGGCAACATCTGTAATGTGATGGTATTTTTGGTTAGAAGAGGTACTTTCCAGGGACAAAAAGGTTGTTACCTTCTAGTTCCCTTTCCATTTTTTCATTTTGGATTTCACAATAATTGACATCTATTTATTGATTATGGACTAAAAGCAAAACTACATTACCAAAGGCAATTATCTTTTGTGTGTGTGTGTGTTTTTGCACTTTGATAAATTTTTTACCCAATAGCCTCCTGTTTTGATAGTAGGAGGGTTGTTGAGTATATGGTTATGTATAAAAATATTGCACAATTTCCTATCTTCATCACAATTCTAAATTGTAAGACAACAAGAACCATATTAAAATAAGTCGAAATACACATTGAAATTGTTGTTAAACATATGTAGGTAAACAATTGATAAATCACTACCTATTAATAACTAAGTAGTGAAACAAAAATATTATAGACCTTATATACAACTTCGAAATTTTTGACATTGGTAGCAGGTAAGTTCCTTGGCTTTTGACATTTCAACCAAGTAATTTTTAGAAATTTCAACATTTAAGAAAATATGATTGCTACAAAACTTGAAATGGTACAACAATATATGTTTTGCAACATCAATGATTTCAAATCTTGAAACAAAAAATGTTTCATGTTTTGTCTTTCTAGAGTTTCTCACTCAATCAATTCAACAAATCAAATTGAGTGGAAGCTAGGAGCATGACATGTATACTTGATGCAAACACAAGAAGAAAAATCTTGCAAAACTTTGATTAATTCTTAATGAAAATCATGAAGATGTAGAAAAAATGACGATCATCCATAGAGAGATTAGGTTAGGTGTGTTAGTTTAAATGCTCAATTAGTTCTTAGTTAGTTCAGGATAAATTGGGTTGGTTAAGCTAATTTGGGTGTGGTGTATCTATCATTCAAGATATTTTTATGTTATGTGTTGCGAGTGTGATGACAATGATGGTTATAGGTGTTGATATAAGAGTGCACAACAGCTAAGTTAATCATAAACCATTTATGAAAATATAAATATTTAATCAACCTTATATATTTATGGCTACACACTATCAACAAAATATATAAATCTGACAATTGTACTATTTTTTCCCTCACCACTTGTGGCGACTAAAAACCCTGTAAAATCACTTCATTTCGAGCTTTTGCAATTTTAGATTTGGCTTTGTGGCGAAATTTCTCCAGTAA
>Ga0116230_10003285_pt1 | contig 15784 bp, 13 predicted proteins | sample S1TSphfallax_3_FD_88678 | JGI IMG/M metagenome (GOLD analysis project Ga0116230, IMG submission 88678) | Host-associated microbial communities from peat moss isolated from Minnesota, USA - S1T2_Fd - Sphagnum fallax MG | ecosystem: Host-associated > Plants > Peat moss > Unclassified | place... | reverse complement strand
CAAGGTCCGAGCTACGCCGAGCAGGTAGTCGTCAATGCAAGCGAGACCGTCCGCTTGCCCGAGGGGCTGAGCTTCGAGCAGGCTGCTGCCAGCTGTCTGCAGGGCTTGACCGCGCAGTTTCTCACGACTGCTACGTACCCTGTCGTTCCAGGCACTACGGCGCTTGTGCACGCTGGTGCAGGGGGTGTTGGTCGGCTCCTGGTGCAGATGGTGAAGCGGCGCGGCGGCTCGGTCATAGCCACCGTCTCCACGCAGGAGAAGGCCGAGGTGGCTAGTGCGGCAGGGGCAGACCAGGTGATCGTGATCGATGACGGGGATTCGAGCGGCCAAATCGCTAGTAGCGCAACCGGCGGTGGGGCCGTCGGCGGACTGAGCAGAGGTGACAGAGGTGTCAGTCCAATCGACCCTGCGCTGAGCGCCACCATCAGGGAGTTGGCCGGAGGAGACGGCGTGGATGTGGTTTACGACGGCGTCGGGCTCACGACGTTCGATGTCAGTCTTGCATCGTGCAGGACCCGAGGCATGCTCGTGCTCTTCGGTGGATCGAGCGGCAATGTTCCTCCCTTCGACATCATGCGATTGATGACGAGCGGCTCGATAACACTCGCACGGCCGAGCGTGCGGGACTTCTCTGCGAACCGGTTGGAGTTCGATGCCCGCAGCAGCGAACTGTTCTCCATGATTTTCGACGGATCGCTGGACGTGCTCGTCAGCCGTCGATACCCACTCGAAGATGCTGCAGCCGCGCAGATCGCACTGGAAAGCCGCCAATCAGTCGGAAAGCTCCTGCTCATCCCGTGATCGACCCAGTGACCGACAAGACCCAGTGACCGACAAGACCCAGTGACCGATTCAGAGAGAGGTTCGCAGACGCTCGCTCGAGGGCTGAGCATCCTCTCCATCTTGCGGGACGCTCCTGACGGCCTCTCGGTTGCCGAGATCGCCCGAGCACTTGACCTACCTCGTGCCATCGTGACCCGCCTGCTGGTAACGCTCGAAGAAAAGCGGTACGTCGAGCGTATGAGTTCCCGCTCCTACCGCCTTGGTCCGGAGCTGATCGCGCTGGGCAAAGCGGTGCGATCCGACCTGAGAGACATTGCTGCAACTGTGCTGCGAGACCTAGCAGAGCAGGTCGGGGCGACCGTCGTGCTGGTGATGCGGGACGGATCACACGCTGTGGTGATCAGTGTGGTCGAGCCAATGAACACTGACTTGCGCCTGTCGTTCCGTCTGGGCTCTCGGCATCTCTTGCACCAGGGTGCCGAAGGGATGGCCATCCTCGCTGGTAACCCTCCGGTCGACGGGGAGCGAAGGGAAGTAACCGCAGCGCGACGCACCGGATATGTCGTGAGCGCCGGCGAGATCCTGCCTGGGACCTGGGGCCTGGCCGTCCCCGTGGGTGCAGGTGACTCGTGCGCTATGAGCATTGGCGTGATCGCAGCCCAGGCACTCGACGAACGAATGATCTGCCAGCGAGTCACCGACGCCGCAAATGAGCTCGCGAGTCGGGTGGGGTTGAGCGGAGAGCTCCACTGAGCCGAGCTTCGCGCCGGTGATCTGTACGTCACTGATCTGGACGTAACCGACCTGCACATAACCGACCTGCACGTAACCGACGTGAGCAGGTTGCTAGCCGCTCGTCTGTCACCTCATTGACATACGTCTCCTCGATCGGTACATTGAAAGTGACCGGTAAGCGGATTTAGTAACCGATTATCGGTCACTCATGACGCTGAAGTGCAGAGCTACGAGCAAAGAGTCTGCTTTGCCAAATGGCGCGAGCGGCTTACCTTCAATGAACCATACCTCCTTGGCTAAATGCCGGGCCGTTCTTCTAGCGCCTATGTTTTTGCGCGCGACGTTTCAGGAGGATCCGCTGACCACGTCAGGATCGCATTTTTCTCTGCGGTGACTCAGTAGGTTGCATGCAACATGCCAGTCATGTTTCACGCAGATCACGTGCCGTTCATTTTTCGGAAATAAACACGCGGTACGTTCAGTTCGTGATCGTTGCTTTGAACCTTCAAGAACTCGACCGATGACCGTCCCGACCTTCTCGCTTGCGGAACTCGTCGAGGCGGCACGCTCCGCGCAGGGCGGTAGCGAGTTGCTTGCTGAGCTCGATGCCGCGCTGCGTGACCCGGGGGCCTTTCGCATGACTGATCTCCCGATGCCCGATGGGTTGATGGAGGCAATGCACCGAGTCACTGGGGACTTCTTCGACCTGCCGATGGACGTAAAGGCTGGGCTGCGCTACGTCGAAGACCAGTACGTCGGTTGGTGCGGGGGCGAGTTTCTCAGTCAGTACGGATCCGTCGATCGCAAGGAAATGTTTCATATCGGACCTCGTGTAGCCGAGACGCTGGTGGCGCACTCCGCCGCCGCAGTCGTGGAGCCGGCAGCACCTGAGCTGCGCGAAGCGGCGCTCAGCAGTTGCGCGCTATGGCCATCAGAGCCCGAGACGTTCATCCAGATCTGGCACGACTACTACCGTGCAATGCAAGAGAGTGCTGCGCTACTCGGCGAGGTTCTGGCGAGAATTCTCGGTGTGGACCGCCAGGCGTGGTTCGACGTGCTTGGTGGGAACTGGGCAGACCTTGCAGCGAACTACTACCCAGTCCTCGATGACCCCGACGCCGTCGGCAAGCCCGTGTACAACGCTCCACATCGTGACCTCACCATCTTTACGATCCTGTACCAGGATCAGAGTCCCGCGGGAGGGCTTTCCGTCGAGTTTGCCGATGGGAGCTGGGATCTCGTCGGTCCTGTGCCAGGCACCTTCGTGGTCAACGTCGGCGAGCTGCTTACTTACCTGAGTGGCGGACGCTGGTTGGCCGCCCGTCATCAGGTGGGAGTCGTCCCTGATGCTCCGGTTGCTACCGAGCCGAGGATCTCGATTCCCTTCTTCTATCGACCGAGCGACGAGGCTGTCGTGACGTCTTGGGTGGACGCAGATGCCGCGCCGATTGCTGTGGGCGATTGGGTCATTGCGAAGAAACGCGAGGTTACGACCTCTGCGTGAAGGTCCCTCTGGTGCTCCGAGTGCCACGAGGGCGTTTCAAAATGTCCACAAGGGGTTGGACGGTCGGCAACGTGACGAAAGGGAGAAGCATGCAAAGTAATGGTCGTTTGTCAAGAAGGGACTTCCTCGCTCGCAGCGGAGCAGTTGCTGCGGGAACGACGATCGCCCTTGGAGCTAGCGGCATCATGGCCACGCCGAGTGGCGCTTCGGTCAAGCCAGCAGCAAAGGGTCTCGAGAAGGTCACCTTCCAGCTCGGTTGGCTGAAGCTGGCGCAGTTTGGCGGCCACTTCGTCGCTCTGCAGAACGGCTACTTCAAAGACGAAGGTATCGACGCAGTGTTCCAGTCCGGCGGTGACGGCATCGATGGGACGACACTTGTCGAAACTGGCCAGGTCGACATGGCCGACGCTAACGGGTCGGACATCCTCACGGCGGTGAGCAAGGGCGTCCCGGTGAAGAGCTTCGGCACGATCTACCAGAGCACGCCGAATGCACTGATGGCCCTGAAGAAGAACAACCTCACGACGCTGGCGTCGCTGAAGGGTAAGACCGTCGGCTTGCCAAACGGTGAACAGCAGTTGCTGCAAGCAATGCTCACCCGCGCGGGCGTGAACCCAAGTGACGTCACCTTGGTGGTCGTGGGTACGGACCCATCCGTGCTCACTTCCGGCTCCGTCGATGCGTACATCGGTTATGGCACAGAGCAGGGCCTCGACATGGTCCAAGCTGGCTACGACGTCACCATCACCTACTTCGACAAGCTCGGTGACCCCGACTACGGCAATGCCTACTTTGCGAAGACGTCGTACCTGGACAAAAACCCTGACCTCGTCGCAGCTTGGATGAAGGCAGATCTCAAGGGATGGCAGGAGTACGTCAAGCACCCGAAGGCCGCTGCCAAGCTGACGTGGAACCTTTACCACACCCAGACCCAGGCGATTCTTGGCAGCGAGGAAGTCTCGAGCCAGGCATCGGTGCCGCTGATCTCCGGCGGCGACGCTGCCAAGCACGGCCTCTTGTGGGTGGACTCGACGGCTTTCACCGAGGTCTACGAGCTGTACAAGACGGCTGGGATCATCACGTCCAAGGTCCACATCCCTGACGTGTACACCCAGAAGTTCCTCATCGCGGCTGGCGACAAGGCCTAACCAGCACCTTCATGGCTGGCCCTGTCACGACAAACGTGCCTTCCGGCGCGGGCCTCCGGGCCCGCGCCGGTAGGTGGGCGCTCGATGGCGCGGTCGGCTGTCTCGACAACTCCGGTCGCCCGGTGACTGGACCGGTCGAGGTCGTGGTGGAGAACGGTGTGATCAAGTCGATCACACCCGTGGTGGGATGGTCACCCACGGGAATTCAATCCGGTGCACCCCCGTCCGGTGGAAGTGGGCAGGGTGAAGGACTCGTGCTCGTTCCGACGTTTGCCAATGGACACGACCACGGACGAGGTGGCGGCAACGTCGCAGCCGGAATTGCGGATGGGCCCCTCGAAGAATGGATCGCGTCGCTCAAGGATGCTCCGAGGACCAGCCAGGAAGAGCTCGTCGGTGACGCTTGTGCGCTGATGCTCGCCTCAGGCGTCGGGTCATCAGTGATCTGTGTCAATCCTCAAAGTAGCGACACTCGATCTGAGGTGAGTGCTGCTGCAGCGGCCGTGCTGGGCAAAGGGGCACGAGCGGCGATTGTGTACCCGTTTGCCGATGCATTTGGCGATGTCGATGGTCGGGTGCGTGACGAGCCCGGCTGGAGTGACGAAGAGCTGGCCCGTCGACTGGATGACTTCGAGCAAGTTGCCCATGAATACGACGATCCTTGCCTCGATTTTCAGCTGGGTCCGGTTGGGCCGCAGTGGGTTAGCGAGTCGACACTTGCTGCGATCGGCGAGTACGCGCTTCGCACGCAGCGGCGGATCCACATGCATCTGCTCGAATCGCGCGCACAACGTCGATGGGCAGATGCGACGTATCCCGAGGGCATTGTGGGGTTCTTAGAGAAAATCGGATGCGCCGGACCGCACGTTGCCTTTGCGCACGGCACTCAGCTTCGCGATGACGAGCTTGTGGCCTTGGCAGCTCTTGGCAGTACCGTGATCGTCAACACGAGCTCGAACATGCGCCTGTGCTCGGGCATCCCGCCGCTCGCCGCACTGCACGATTGTGGCGTGGCTTTTGGAGCTGGCCTTGATGGTCTCGCACTCGGTGACCTCGGCGACTACTGGCAAGAATTGCGCATGCTGCGCGGGGTCCTGCAGGCCCAGACTGGCCGAGTAGCCGACGCCGACATGCTGTTCGAACGTCTGTACTCCTCGGGCGTGACCGCACTCGGTCGCTGTGCACCGACCCGACCAGAACCCGGTGCACTCGCCGACTTCCTACTCGTCAACGTCGACGGCTATCGCCACTTGCTGCAACCGGGACGCTGGAGTGCTGCCGAGGTAGCGATTGCCGTGGGAACTCCGGCACGTACGGTCGAGGTCTGGGTAGCGGGCGAATGCGTAAAGTCAGGGAGCAGATCATGAACACCGACATGGGACTGCGGGTCGATCGAGTCTCGTACGAATACTCGTCTGGTCGCGCCGCCAGAGTGCCGGCTGTCGATGACGTCGATTTCGCCGTCGGTCACGGTGAGCTTGGCGTTCTCGTAGGTCCGTCGGGATGTGGAAAATCCACGCTCTTACGCATCGCGGCGGGGCTGATCGCCCCGACGAAGGGTCGAATCACCTTCGGCGACACGACGCCCGACGAGCTCCGCAAGAGGCGACGCGTCGGATTCGCCTTTCAGGACCCATCACTGTTGTCATGGCGCTCAGTTCGGCGCAACGTGGAATTGCCTTTCGATCTCGCGAAACTTCCCACGGACTCCGCATGGATCGACGAGCTTCTCGCCATCGTCGGCCTCTCCGACTGGGCGGACCGCAAACCTCGCGAGCTTTCCGGTGGCATGCGCCAGCGGGTCTCGCTGGCGCGGGCGCTGGCCACCAAGCCGGATCTGCTCCTGCTCGATGAGCCGTTTGGTGCCCTCGATGAGATCACGCGGGGTGAGCTCAACCTCGAACTGCTGCGTGTGCTGAGTGCGACGAAGACTACTTGCCTCCTCGTAACACATTCGGTCGACGAAGCAGCGCTGCTGGGTGACAAGGTTGTGGTGTTGTCGAAGCGACCTTGCGCCGTCAAGCTCACGTACGACATCAAGATCGATCGTGCCGAGCGGGGCGAGAGCCGCGACACTGTCGAGCTCCTCGAGCACTGTCGAGCTATCCGGAGCGCGCTCGCGTCATGAGCCGCTCCGCAGACGAGTCCGTATTGAGTCCGGCAGCGAGCGCATCGTTGAGTGCGGCCGCTCCCCCACCGGCCACCGTCGCATCCAGCTCGACCGTCGACATCGGACCGGTGATGATGCGGCTGCGAAGCGCCCGTGTCGTGGTGCCGATCTTGTCCCTTATCGGCATTCCCGTCATCTGGGCCATCGTTGCCGCCACGAACATGCTCGGCACTGCAGTGGTAAGCCCAGCCGCCACCGTTCGGGAGTTGCACAGCCATTGGTCGGTGCTCTGGCTCAATGCGCAGCCGACGCTCATAGCGACATTGATCGGCGCAGCCGTGTTGCTCGCCATCACGGCCGTCGGTGCACTCATCGTGGCTCTCGTACCGCGGATCACTCCGGGCCTCGCTGCGCTGTCGGTGGTGATCGGGACACTCCCCTTGATCATCTTGACCCCAATCCTCTCGCTCTTCGTTCCTCGCGGTCGCCCTCTTGTGGCAACGGTCTGTGTTCTCGCGGGGCTCGTGCCGGTTGCAGCGATGCTCAGCGGAATGGCTGGCGTGGGTGAGCGAGGACGCGACGAACTCGGTGCGCTGTATGGGACGTCCCGTTTGCGTTGGTGGCGCTACGTTGGCTTCTGGCAGACCGTGCCCGTTCTCGACATCGGTATCCGCGCCATGATTCCTTACTGCTTCGTTGGCTCGATCGTCGCCGAGTGGTCGGGTGCATCCACGTCGTTTGGCCTCGGTGAAGTCATGACGAACTCGCTCTTTAGCTACGAACCCACGCTGTTGTGGGCAACGATCGTGCTTGCTGCCGCTGGATCGCTTTCACTACTCGCCGTCGCCACCCTCATCATGTCGCCACTGCGGCGGCGCGTTCGATGACGGCTGGCGTTCGATGACGGGCCGGCGTTCGATGATGGGCGGCCTCCGATGACGGCCGGTGTTCGATGAAACGATCCAGCGGAGCCATCGCCATCGTGGCCGTACTCGTTTCGCTGATCGTGGCATGGCAGGTTTACATCTGGGTGAGCCACATTCCGCCGTATGTGCTCCCGACACCGATGCAAAGTGCGAGCGCAGCAGCAGACAATATTGGATTGCTTTTGCGGAGATCGCTGGTGACCTTGGAAGGTGCGGTGCTGGGCCTCGCTGCGGCTGTCGCACTGGCGATCACCTTGGCCCTGACGATCGTGCGCTGGCCTGTTGCAGAACACGTCATCTTGACCTACTCGTTGCTGATCCGAACGCTTCCTATCGTCGGCGTGGCACCGATCGTTACGCTCATCACCGGGCGCGGGCTCGGTACCTCAGTGCTTTGCGTCATGGTCATCACGGTCTTCACCTTGCTCGTCTCGGTGTTGCAGGGTTTCGAGGCAATCCCTTCGGAGATCACCGAGCTCTCCGATCTGTACGCGACGCCATTTCGCAGGCGCCTCAGTACGACGCTTGTCCCAGGAGCGATGGCTAACTTGCTCCAAGGTCTGCGCGTCGCTGCGCCTCTTGCCGTCCTGGGTGCTTTGCTTGCGGAGTGGCTCGACGGCTTTGCGGGCATCGGGTCGCTCATGATCACGGCGAATGCCGACCAGGACATTCAGCTACTCATGGCAGCATGCCTGACAGCGGTGGTACTCAGCCTCGTCGCCTACGGTCTCGTCGAGGTCGCCACGGCCGTCGCTGAGCGGCGCGGCTACCGGGTGGATCAGATGGCGATCGGTGGCCGGCGATAACGATCCCCATCGTGAAGGGAACAACTACATGACGAGCGGGAACATGACGAGCGGGAACATGAGAGCGGGAACATGACGAGCGATCCGACGATCCGAGATGATGTCTATATCAACGGCGCATTCGTGCCAAGCGCGTCAACAGGGCGCTATCAGGTGTTCGATCCTGCCACCGAAGAGTTGCTCGGCGAGATCCCTGGAGGCAGCGAGGCGGACGTGGACGCGGCCGTTGCGGCGGCACGGGGAGCGTTTGACAGCTGGGCTTCACGCACCGTCAAGGAGCGGGCCGAAGCTCTGGCAGGACTCGGCAAGCTCATCGACGCCGTTGCTCCGGAGCTCGTCGATCTGATCGTCGCTGAGGTCGGTGCGACCTATGCCTGGGCCCGTGATGTCCACGTCGGTCGGCTGTCCGCCGGGATCGGTGCCGTGCTCGGCCTTGCCGAGCAGATGCCTCCCCCTGAACAGATCTTGCAGTCGCTCGTCGTACGAGAGCCTGCAGGGGTGGTCGGCAGCATCAGTCCGTGGAACTATCCGCTCGGCTTTTTGACAAAAGTGTTGCCTGCGCTGCTCGCCGGATGCACCATCGTGGCCAAGCCATCCGAGGTGACACCGTTCAGCGTCTACCGGGTCACGGAATTGATCGACCAGATCGGTCTTCCTCCTGGTGTCTTCAACGTCGTGATGGGTACGGGCGTCGGTGCGGGAGCTCCGCTTTCGGCTCACCCGGACCTTGATGTCGTCACTTTCACCGGCTCGATCCGAACCGGTCAGCAGATCCTGCAGGCAATTGCGCCGAACATCACCCGACCGATACTCGAGCTTGGCGGCAAGTCTGCGGCAATCGTCCTGCCAGGCGCGCCATTCGAGCAGGCCGTACGGGGAACGCTGTGGAACTGCTACATGAACAATGGTCAGGTCTGTGGCGCACAGACTCGTCTGTTAGTGCCCGTGGAGATGATGGACGAAGCAGCGGCATTTGCTGCCGACGCCGCGTCGAGCTACGTGCCGGGACCGCCGATGGACCCCACCTCGACGATCGGACCGGTCGTCAATGCCTCACAGCACGCGCGGGTGCTCGGTTTTATCGATTCGGCTATCCGAGAAGGTGCGACACTCGTCTGTGGTGGCCCTGGTCGCCCCGAGGGTCTGGAGCGTGGCTACTTCGTGCGACCGACGGTTTTCAGCAACGTGACCCCCGAGATGACCATCGCCCAAAACGAGATCTTCGGTCCTGTTCTCTCGATCATCGGCTACGAGGACGAGGACGACGCCGTGCGCATTGCAAACGGCACGGAGTACGGCCTGTCAGGAGCAGTGTGGGGTCCCTCGGACGAAGAAGCGGTGCGGGTGGCACGAAGGATGCGGACCGGGCAGGTCCAGATCAACTCCGGCGTGTTCAACGGGTTTGCACCGTTTGGAGGCTTCAAGAAATCAGGGATCGGTCGTGAGGGCGGCATCTACGGACTACTCGAGTACAGCGAGGTGAAGTCGCTGCAGCTCCCAGCAGGGTCGCCCCTCGCGATCGGCGCGTGATGCCCGCCGACCTCGTCGTACGTGGCGGGCTCGTCGTCTCCCACGACTCGACGACGCGATGCGACATTGCAGTGCGCGACGGCAAGGTGACCGAGCTCGGCCTAGGTCTAGGCGCTGGTATCGAGGAGATCGATGCATCTGGCCTTGTCGTACTGCCAGGTCTCGTCGATCCCCACGTGCACTTGCGTGACCCAGGAATGACCGAAAAGGAAGACTTCCATTTTGGCACTCGTGCTGCGGCAGCCGGTGGTGTCACGACGGTCATGGATATGCCGAATACTGTTCCTCCAGTCGCCACGGCAGAGATCTTTGCAGCCAAGCTCGAGACCGTCCGTGCCAAGGCACATGTCGACTTTGGCCTGTACGGCATGCTCGGTCAAGACAACGACGGAGAAATTGCCGGTATCGCCGAGCTGGGCGGCCTTGGTCTGAAACTGTTCATGGGTCAGACGACCGGTGACAACCCGTGTCCGGATGACGCAGCGATCTTCAAGGGACTGCGCGAAGCCTGCAAAGCGGGCATCGTCGTCGGCGTACACGCGGAGAACGATCGCGTCCTTCGACTTCTTGCGAGCGAGCTCCGCGCGTCTGGACGCACCGACCCCATTGCACATCTGGAGTCTCGCCCCGCGTTCGTCGAGCACGAGGCGATGACGCGGATCTTCACGCTCGCCCGAGCAGCTGGCACGAGACTGCACATTCACCACATTTCGACCGCAGGTGGGCTTGATCTCCTGCGGGCAGCGCGCCAGACGGGTCAGGACGTATCCGGTGAGGTCCTCGTCGCGCACCTGCTCCTCGATGATTCGGCCTACGACCGCTACGGCAACCTGATCAAGCTCAACCCGCCCATTCGTCCGGCGAGGGACGTGGAAGCACTTTGGTCGGGGCTGGATCGAGCGGAGATCGATGTCATCGCGACCGACCATGCGCCCCACACGATCGAGGAGCAACGACGTGACGATGTGTGGGCAGCACCCGGTGGATTCATTGGAGTCGAGACGATGTTGCCGTTGATGCTGACCGAAGTGGCTCGCGGTCGGCTCAGCCTCGAGCGACTGGTGAGCTGTTGCGCGTGGCGGCCAGCCCAAATTTGGAACATCGCCGACCGCAAAGGGCATCTCGGCATCGGCGCGGATGCTGACTTCAACCTCGTCGAGCTCGATGTCGAGTCGACCATTGAAGACCAGCGACTGCACTCCAAGCACCCGATCAGCCCGTATAACGGCTGGACGACGAAGGGACTCGTGCGCGCCACGTACTTGCGTGGCATGCCGATTGCCAAAGACGGTCAAGTTCTCGGTGATCCGAGGGGAGAGTTTGTCACCTCGCGTGCATGGCGCCGGGCACGCGCAGGCGGCCTCGACTAGATGCACGCGCCGAGCGAGAGTGGGGGACAGCTCGTTCCGGACGCGGTGGCAACGTTTGTCGAGGCAGAAGTCGCGCCGCTCGGACTCCCCCGCACTGTCGACCTCGACACTGGTCAAGCCGTCGTGCACGTGGCTGGCATCGGCACGACGGCACCCCGGGCAGTGAACGGGACGCTTCTCGCTGGGGCTATCGAATCCGCTGGCTGGCAAGTAGCCAGCACTGCCGCGTTCGCGTCCCCAGCCGAGCTTGTCGTCGATGGCACCTGGACCCTGGCACTCGCCCTTTCTCCCTGGAAGCGCGATGTCGGTACCTATTGCGACGTCGTGTCACCAAGCGCAGAGCTCACCGGCGTGATCGACACGGTCATTCGCACCCCATCGGGAACGGTTGGCTTCAACACGAACGTTCTCGCCGCCGCAGCCGCTCTCGACGTCTCGCTCGGCGGCTTGACACCACGACGCGTCATCATCCTCGGATCCGGTGCCTCAGCACGCTCGGTTGTGCTGGCAATACAGCGGACCTGGCCTGGCTGCTCGATCGAGATCGCAGCGCGCTCCCCCGCTTCTGCAGGTGAGCTTGCTGCGTCGATGCAGGTGAATGTTTACAACGGCGCTCGGAGCGACGTTCCTCCGGCAAGCCCAGCCGGTCCAGGTCTCGTCGTCGTCAATGCCACCACATGGGGCGAGACCGAGGCATCCGAAGCAGTGCCGCTCGGGATCGACCCCGACACTTTGCTCGCCCCCGGTGTCCGACTGTTCGACCTCAACAACCGCATTGGTACTCTCGCACGACTCGCCCTGGAAGCGGGGTGCGTCGTCATCTCCGGCGCAATCATGCAACGCGTGGCTCACGCATCACGTGCCGCACTCTTGCCCTACATGACGGATGGGGGCGGATCTCGCAATGACGAGCGTGGCTCGGCGTGAAACACTTGGGAAATGCGACTGTGCGAGGCAAACCTCCCTCATCTTGATCGCCGAATCCAGGTGCCTACCTACGACCGCTCGGACGTGGGTGTCGGGATCGTGCACTTTGGCGTCGGTGGATTTCACCGTGCCCACCAAGCGATGTATCTCGACACGCTCATGAACTCGGGTTCCAGCCTGGACTGGGGCATTTGCGGCGTGGGCGTCATGCCCGCCGATCTCGATATGTTCGAGGCACTCGCACCACAGGACTTTCTGTACTCGCTCATGACCCGCCGCTCAGGCGAGGAAGTCGAAGTACGCGTCATCGGCTCGCTCGTCAATTTCCTGTACGCGCCATCCTCACCTGAAGCCGTGCTCGAAACGTTGTGCAACGAGAAGACTCGTATCGTCTCGCTAACCGTTACCGAGGGCGGCTATAACCTCGACCCCGTTACCGGACACTTCGTCGAGAGCGCTCCTGCCGTGCAAGCAGAACTCGCTTCCGGTCGGCCCACGACAATGTTCGGCTACGTGGTCGAAGCACTTCGACGCAGGCGGTCAACAGGAACACCACCATTCACCGTGCTCTCATGCGACAACCTGCAGGGAAATGGCGCCGTGGCACGCTCGTGCATCGTCGCCTTCGCATCCCTGGTCGACGAGGAGCTCGCCGGGTGGATCGAGGAGCATGTGGCATTCCCGAGCTCCATGGTGGACCGGATCACACCTACGACGACACCGGACGACCGAGCCGAGTTGTCGCAGATGTTTGACCTGGAGGACGCATGGCCTGTCGTCACCGAGGCGTTCACCCAGTGGGTGGTGGAAGACGACTTCGTCGACGGACGTCCTGACGTGCATCGGGTCGGCGTGCAGTTCACCAATGACGTAGCGCCGTACGAGCGAATGAAGCTGCGCTTATTGAATGCCGGTCATCAAGCCTTGGCCTACAGCGGGTGCCTTGCAGGCTACGACTTCGCACACGAGGCAATGACCGATGCACAGATTGTCCAGTTCCTGACGAACTACATGAACCATGAGGCGCGGCCCACCCTTGGCGACATTCCTGGGGTAGACCTTGATCTTTACATCCAGACACTCCTCGAGCGATTTGCAAATCCAGAGATCCGAGACAGCATCGCAAGACTCTGCGCATACACCTCCGACCGCATCCCCAAATGGGTCGTGCCAGTGATCCGGGAGAACCTCCAAGCAGGGCGACGCGTTGCGGGTGGCGCGACAATCATTGCCAGCTGGGCGCATTACACGGAGGGGACGGATGACCAGGGTCGCCCGATCGACGTCGTGGACGCGCTGCGTGATGACCTTGTGGCGCGAGCCCATGCTCAGCGATCCGACCCGTTGGCGTTCATCCTCAATCGTGATCTGTTTGGGGATCTTGTCGACGAGCAAGGCTTTGTCGACGAATTCGTTGAAGCGTTAAAGCTGTTCACCACGGTGGGAGCCCGAGAGACACTGGAGATGATCAACAACTCGATCGGCCGCGAATTGCTAGAGTAAAGGTGCCGATCGGCAGTCTCTATGCAGTCCATCGACGAGCCAGGAGTGCCGAAGGTGGAATGATGTTGGGGGCGGGGCGAGGGGGGCCGTTGCACACCTCGAAGATGCTCTCATCCAGCGAGAGCTGGCGACGGCGAGTGAGGGGCTAGAGATTGCGTCACGCATCATCCGACGTACTTGCTATCGATATCGGCGGTACGAAGATGCTGGCCGCTCGCATCGACTCCTTTGGTGCCATTGTGCACAAGGAGCAGATTCCCACTCCCGTGAGCACTCTGGCCGATGCATCGAACTTGAACGACGGACTCCTTGCGCTCATCGATTCCGTGCTCGATGGACATCGGGTCGACGCTGTCGGCATCGCATCCGCAGGTCCGATTGACATCCAAGCCGGCACGATCAGTCCGATCAACATTGCAGGCTGGGATTCGTTCCCTCTTGCGAAGCTCATCGAGAGCCATCTCGGCAACGTCGAGATCTCGCTCGTCGGTGACGCCGTTGCGAGTGCCTACGGGGAATACGTCGAAGGCGCAGGGGTGGGTGCGATCTCCATGCTCGGCATTGTCGTCTCGACCGGCATTGGTGGTGGCCTCGTGCTCGACGGGCGACCGTTCATGGGCGCTTCGGCGAATGCCGGGCACTTCGGGCACATTGGGATCCATAGCGATGGCGATCGGTGCGCTTGCGGATCGACCGGCTGTACCGAGACGATAGCCAGCGGACCGTCAATGGTTCGACATGCCCAGCGCCTCGGCTGGGTGGGTGACGATGCTCGACAGCTGGTGGCCGATGCCCGGCGTGGCAACAGTGTCGCACTCGAGGCCATCGATCGGGGGGCGCGGGCACTTGCGGAGGCCATCTGCACGACGGCCCTCGTCGTCGACCTCGATCGTGTCGTCATCGGTGGAGGTGTCTCTGCAGCAGGCGACTTACTCCTCGATCCGATCCGATCTGCAATCGAGGAGTGTGCACGGGTACCGTTTGTGAAGGCCGTTCGCGTCGTCCCATCTGCACTTGGAGGTGACGCCGGCATCATTGGCGTCGGTCGCATTGTCCGCGAGCCAGCCTTTGCCGAGCTGTCGTGACTGCGCAGCCCATGTCAGGTCGTCCACTGGGGATCGTGGAGATCGGGTCATCAGCATTTCGTTTTGACGTGATCAACCTTGACGACGAGCTTTCACCCGGCTGGGCACATCATGGAGTGACGGTTCTGAGCGACGGGACAATCGTTGCCTGCGAACCCGACCGAGCCTGCCTCATACGCGTAGCGCCAGGACGCGATGTCGAGCGTATCGAGACCGACCTGACGGAGATGCATGGCATCCGATCCATCGCGGGTCACCATGGTGACGCCGAGCGACTGTTCGTCGCGGACAACGGCCATAAGTTCGTGCCGGGATTTCCCCACTACGGCGAGGTGCACCGACCCGGAAGAGTGGTTGGCGCACGTCTCGATGGGACGGTCGACATCGAGCTCTTCGCTCCCGATATCGAGGCCTACGAGCACGATGGCTGGGAGCCGTGCGCCGTGGCTATCGACGAGGTGGCACTCGGAGGTACGGGCGAGATGTTCGTTGCCGACGGCTATGGCAAGAGTCTCCTGCATCGCTTCACTGCAGATGGCGTGTACCACAGCACCATCGATGGGAGCGCAAGTGGTCGTGTTTTTCATACACCCCACGACGTGTTCATCGACCGACGACGTGAAGTAGCCGAGGTCTATGTGGCCGACCGGTCGAACCGCAGAATTGTCGTGCTCGATCTCCAAGGTGCATTTCTCCGCACCGTCGGCGAAGGCATGCTGACCAGTCCTTCGGGCTTTGCGCGCTCGGGAGATCTCTTATTCGTCTCCGAGTTGCACGGACGAGTCGTCGTACTCGACAACGACGACCGTTTCATCGCCGAGCTCGGCGCCCATGACGACCACGAGCGCCCTGGCTGGCCCAATGCCCAGGACGAATCTGGAGCGACCGTGCCTTACCGGGATGCTCCCGGACCGCTGTTCAACAGCCCACATGGGATTGCTACGGGTCTGAACGGCGAGCTCTTCGTCACCGAATGGCGCATCGGCGGACGCCTGATCCGACTCGAACCGATTACCTAGACATCACACCTAGACACGCACGGACTCGATCGAGAGACGGAGTGTGACGATCTGGAACGGCCGTAGTTCCAGGGAGATCTCGGTTCCGTCAGCGACATCGAGATCCTCGATCGATCGCTCGAGAAGATCGGTCAACGAGGCTGCTCGCATAGGCACACTCGTCGCCACCGTGGTAAGTGCCCGCGAACCACGAGACTCATAGATTCGCACGACAACGTCGCCCGAGCGGTCTTCGGCCGCCTTGACCGCTTCGACGATGACGGCAGGGTTATCCACTCGCAGCAGCGGCTCGACCTCTCGATTCGCACGTACCGTCCTCAGCGGAAGGTTGAAGCGGT
>Ga0116230_10003282_pt1 | contig 15790 bp, 12 predicted proteins | sample S1TSphfallax_3_FD_88678 | JGI IMG/M metagenome (GOLD analysis project Ga0116230, IMG submission 88678) | Host-associated microbial communities from peat moss isolated from Minnesota, USA - S1T2_Fd - Sphagnum fallax MG | ecosystem: Host-associated > Plants > Peat moss > Unclassified | place... | reverse complement strand
GCATATTCAATGCCAACTCCTCCTCCTCCTCCTCCTCCTCCTCTTGCCCTACTTCCTCTCATCCTAGCCCTCTTTGGGCCAGGAATGAACCAAACAATCATCCCTAGTAGTACCCATGAGAGAAGGATGGTGGGTGGATAGCAAATCCCTCTTTCATCCATCATACCCATGAGAGATGGATGGTGGGTGGATAGGAAATCAATTTTTCATCCATCATACCCATGAGAGATGAATGGTTGGGTGGATAGGAAATCACTTTTCATCCATCATACCCATGAGAGATGGATGGTGGGTGGATAGGAAATCACTTTTTCCATTCATCATACCCATGAGAGATGGATGGTGGGTGGATAGGAAATCACTTTTTCCAATCATCACACCCATGAGGGATGGATGGTGGGTGGATAGGAAAGTAGTTTTTCATCCATCATATACAAAATGAGGGATGGATGATGGGTGGATAGGAAACTAAATTTTCATCCATCCTACCCATGAGGGATGGATGGTGGGTGGCCCTAGATAACCATTGTGGTTAGCTCAGTTTCTGTATCTACTACTTACCTTCTAACAACCCACCACTAGCCCTTTGCCTATGCCCTAACCATGTACATGTGTCTAGTTACTTAGGAGCCTATCTATACTCCTACCTACCAACCCACTTGTAGTAGGACCTTAATGGGATAGGTTACCCAAGATAAACACCTGGAGATACTTACTTGTGGGTTGTTTGGTTAAATAAGTTTCTCTTTGGTTGTTAGGGCTCTTGTAGTTTTGATTTACAAACAAAAAATCATTCTTCTCTTCTCATGTAAATCATGAAACAAGAATTAAGGTCACTCCACCCATAACCCCACTACTTGGCCCTCTTGTTAGATAGCTTACCCTAAGGTCAATTTCATCATTAAATAATCTCAAAGTAATGAAATGAAAACTTGTGAAAATATGACATTGAAAATTATCATAATTATCATAGGCTACACTCTGAATAAATTCACTACTCATATCACAATATTATAGTAGATGATGGAAATATATATCATTTCAAAATTTTAAAAAAGAATTCATTTTTTGGAAAAAAAAATTATTTGTTTTGTCAAAGTGAAAGACTATTTAACTCTCACCACCTGGGCCAATCATTGTAGTTTGCCAATGTGAGAATCCCAAGTAGGGAAGGGGAAGATAGACCTTTATTGTGAGAAATTAGAAAATTACATACATGGGCAGATGGAAGTTCCATCTAATGAAAAAATCTCACGCCAAAACCTCCTTAGAGAGCTAGATCTTGACAAAGTCCTCTTCTAACCTTATGTTGACGAGTTAAGAGATGTGCATCAACATCATTGCAAAGGGCCTATCAAGCGGTCATGTCCTTTTGGATTGTTGAAGTACAAGCCATGTTGAGAATATGTTCCAAGGAGCCATGCGTCTTAAATTTCAAGGCAATCTAGATGAAGTACACAACAAAGGAGCAAAGGATGCCACTTGGTTGCTATATGTAAGTGATTGGAGCAATGGCAACAAAGGGGGAGTTTTTGTTGCCTCTATGAAATTTCAACATTTCGACTAACTTGAGAGAAAGCCCACAACTTGATAAACCCAATTTGGTGTTGGTTTAAGGCAACACCCCATAGGGCTCACCTAATACATCTTGTAGTGTGTCTACCGTGTTGGATAGATCCTATGGAATGGCCTTCACAAGTTTTTTTTAATGTTGCTGACTTGTTTCTTGTGGTTGTGGATGCCTATCTATCTAAGTTCCTTCCATTGTGATTTGTTTAAGGTCTCATAAGTTGATTATTTTGAAGCAACCTACTTTGCCAAAGCTCATTGCTTTTGTGGTGAAATCAAATCCAAAAGGGTGTCTAATGATGTTGTGTATTGTCACATTACTAGAAAGCACCTTGTGCTCGATTTCATCTCTTGCCTTCAACATGGATTGTGTGAGGTTGTGTCGAACATTTGCCTAAACCACCATGATTGAATTCCACAAATCCAAGGTTGTTGGTTTGAAATGGTTGGTCATGAAAATCCACAATGTAACTAGGGACAAATATTTACAACAAGGCTTAGTGGTAAGGATTTATCATTTTATTAACGGTTTCCATGGTTTCGAACTTGAAGAAAGATTCCAATGCATGTCATGGAACTTCCATATTGGCCTTCACGCCCACTAGATATAAAGCAATGTCATTACAAATAATCAGTTCTTACTAATGCATCTTCCTAAAAACTTAAGGCCTTGGATTCCATAGAAAGGATTATCTAAAAGGTATCCTAAGACATTTGTTGCCAAAATGAACAAGTAGGGTGACTTTGGGCAACAATCTTATACTTTACCAAATGGGATAAGGGAAATGTGACCCCTACTTCTCCATTCACTTTAATTAATGAAGTTGTTTCCTAATATTATGTAAAGACCCACTATGTCGAGGTTGAAGTTGAAGGCTACTAAAGCCAAGAACAAAAAACCTAATCAATGTGATCAAAACATTTTTTCAAAATCCACAAAAAATTGTGCCAAGTCTTGGTTGCTTTCCTTAGTCCATGCCATGGCTTATTGCACTAAAAAAATGTTGTCAATGATGGTGCATCCTTCCATGAATTCCATTTGATTGGGACAAATGATGGATGGGAAGAACACTTACAACCTTCACACAACAACCTTTAGTAAAATATTGTAAATGTTTATTAGAAATGTAATCAATTTATGTTATCAATGCATGTATTGTCCTTAAATTTTAAGATTAGGATGATGACTCCATGGTCCAATGTGAGTGGCATCAAATCTGAATCTAGAATGTGTGTGATGGTATCAAGCAAATATAAGGTTATGTTATATAGTTTCTTGGAAATTTTTGATGGCAATGTCATCCTCTCCTAGCAACTTAAATTTCAAAAATGTGAAGATTACTTTGAAAAGTTCTTCCAATGTGATAGGTTGAATGAAAATGGTGTTCATGGACATTATGATTTGAACTAGGACATTTTCCCAAAATTTAGTTATAGCTATTTGCACCTCCATGGTGATTAAGAACATGTTGTAGAAATTTTGGTAGAATTTTAAGACGAAATGTGAGAAATTCTACTCATGTTTTTAGTTCCTTTACATTATCCATTAAGCCCTCAATAGGAGTTTTGTTGTGGCAGTTCTTATGCACATGGAAGGTGTGTGAGCACATGTCACCAAAATGGTGTTAGTTGGAATACTCAAGGGTGTTTGTTTGGTAATCAAAATCTTGTTGCATAAATTTTATTAATTGCAATTGGGCCTTAGAGAGGATATGTTGGGTTTCCACACATCGTAGGTGTCGCAAGCAAGTTTCTATTAACAAAACCTTGCAAGAATAATAGCAAAAGGTTTTGCTTTGCTTCATCTTACAAGCCTTAGCCATGGCGGTGTTGCACTTCTGGACTTATGCAAATGCATTTTCGATGCCTTCCACTTGAATGTTTTCACCCATGGCACATCACCAAACTTGAAGCATTTTTCCTTAATCTTCCTTGTTTGTGAATAGTTTTGTGTCAAAAAAGGGGTTTGGGCATGTGGATTGTAGTAGGTCAATTCAAATATTGATTGAGATTGAATACTGGTTTGAAATGTTATGAAATGAAAATGAAACACTTATGGCACATTTGTTTCAATCCACCTAAAATGTAGGATTAATCAATCCATGAAATGGCCACCTCATTGCCCTACCAACCATTGTCATATGTGAATGATTTCACATTGAATTTCCTAAAAGAATTTTAAAACCAAGCATCTTACACCCCCTAATTTGAGAACAAAATAATGTCAATTTTACATCTCCAAACACCGCATGGTTGTGGTTTACTCATGCATTTACAAAAACTAAACATTCCTTCATGTTGAAATCACCTTCAATGAACCAATGTTCTTCCACTAGATCCACTTTTAGGATGCATTGTTAAAGCCAAATCCTTTCTGTTGAACTAAGGCTTATGTGAACATTGATAATGCACAGTTTTTTCTTTTGAATTAACTAAAGCATGAAGTATCAAGCATGCCCTTTCAACTAAAATTCCTTGATTTGTTATCATTGAAGTCCATTGTGGTGAAACCAAAATTGTAATCCCCTCCATCATGCACTTACAGGCTTCTTGCATGATGTTGGAATTTGATAAAGTTGATTTGCCCCCAATCTCCAAACTAGAGATTAAGTTTCAACATTCTATGGTCTTGAGGTGATGTTCTTGCAATAGGACAATTTACAAGGTGGTATTGTACATTGCATCTACATTTGGAATGGTTTTTGTTTTTTTTACCATTGATTTTTTCTAAGACTTCGAATGTTGAATGTAGTTATCACTAATGGTATACTTACTAGTAATTTAATGATCATGGATACTGCTTGTGAAAGCAACCAGTGGGTTGAAAGATCCTTTGTGTGAATTGGATTTTTCCTATGAGTTAAGAATTTAAAAAAATACAACCAAGGAATCCATAAGGCTCTTCTTCCTTAAAGCTTGTGATGAGGCACTTGTATCCATTATAGGTTATAATGTTTTCATGATGTAAGGGATCTTGCCAAGGACTTCAGTTGCAAACTATCTTACCAACCTAATCACAAAATGTTGTCAACTCCTTTTAACTAATGGATGAACTTCATCCATTGACGTCACATGACATCAACAAAATATTCAATTGCAATTTCGACAATGTTTCAACTATGTCAATTGAATGTTTAACCAATGATGTGGTGACATGTGGCACGCCCAAAATGTTCCACCATTGATTAATCATAGTAGAAATTAAGTTCAAAAGTAAACTATGTTGTAATTATAATGGTCAATGCATTTGGCCAATGGTGAGATGACACATGTGGTGATTTAATAGGGTTTAGGATGAACCAATAGTTAAATGACACATGGCATAACCTAGGCCTTTCCATGTATGTGCCGCTTCAACATAGGCAACCATTTAATTACATGGGCAAAGGTTAGATTTAAATGTAGCCCCCTTAGTCTAAGCTTAGGTTAAAACTAAACCTAGGCACCTGAATTAGGTTTAGACATAAATAGCCATCTAGCTTAAGCTAGGGCTAAACCTAGGCATTAGGTTAGGCCTAAACCTAAGTCACAAATAAAATTCTATTTCATTTAACTTAACCTTTAAAGTTGAACCTTTTCTATTGTTTCATGAAAAATGATTATTACATTTTCATGTAATATTTTGATTCTCCATCATCCTAATGTACTTTTTTAATATATAATTTGGACTATTTAAAAGGAAGCCAAACAATATGGGACAAACATTTTAGTTGCCACCTTGGAAAGACAAGCCTAACCACACACATAGGCCCACAACTAAACATTTATAAATCTTTTTCATTTCTTGTCTGATTTGAGTGATGTAAAAAGCTATGGGAGCACCAATGTAAGTTCTACATTATGTCTTTAAGCTCCAAAAGAAAGGGAGCAACATAGAAGCATAAAACATGTCAAATTCAGATAATGTGTTTTTTCAAAAAATGACCCATTATTTTTAAATGTCATATCTTCTACATTTTTTATTCATTTTGTGTGATCTAAAGTGCTATGGGCACACCAAGGTAAGTTTTACAATACTTGTTTAAGCTTCAAAGGCAAAAGAAAATAACCACAAAAGAAACAAATGTACTAAATTTTAATATGTGAATTAGGCCTATGATTGAAAACTTACCCCGCCTACTTTCAATGCCTATTATCTTCTTCATTTTAAATCTATTTTGAGTGATCTAAGTGGCCATGGGTGCACCAAGTCGAGTTCTAAAACATCATTTTGAGCTTGAAAAGCACATGAAAGATGTATTAGGATTTAAAATTCTCTAATAGCTTAAGTGTGCAGTGGTTGACTAGTTTACCTTAGTTGTAACCTTATGATAACATAATCACAACTTAATTAGTAACGACCTTGTTGCAACTAAGTTACAACCTAGTTTTAATTAATAAAACCAATACCTAAAGTAATAGTTTACCTAATTTTTGGTTTTTTTTATGTTAATTACATATTATAAATATTCAGAAAAAAATAATTATTCCATATCTTATAATTAATTATGATTATTGCTATTATTATTATTTATAAATATTTAATTATATATTATTAATCTATGAAGACAATTAATAAATTATCATAGTTATAGATATTATTATTATTATTATTGTAGGTTGTTATTTAGCTATTAGTATTATTATCTAACTATTGTAAGTGACTATAATTTACATTGAATGAAGATAAAATATAGCAAAAATATTCATGTAAATATAATAGTGCTAAATTAAAAATATTTAAGGAAATTATATTATTATTATAGAAACATGTGTACTAATTATACCAATTACTATTATTATTTAATATCAAGTGAATTTATAATGAAATAAATAATTTAAAAAATAGTCAAACCAATAGTTAACATTAAATTAATTATTAAATTAATTGCAAGTAATCATAATTATGTTTAATTGCTTGTGTTATAAATGAAATTTTAAATTACATAGAAGTAACTATCATTGCATTTGTTGTACATATTATTGTTAACTTCAATACACATTATTTTATATTTATACTTCAATTTGTTAAATTTTATTTTCAGATTTAATTTATTATTTAAATGAAAAAAAATTGCATCATTCATGGCCTTTCATTTTTATAAATAGAATTGACAAGTAATTTAGTTTAATGAATTTTGATCATTTAAAAAAAAAAACTATCATATCCATAAAAATGACTAGACATTAAAATTCCACAAAAATACTAATTATCTATCAATACTTGATATGTTGAAAATTAAATTTTATTTACAAAATATTAAAAACTACATTTATTGAACATATGCATTATTCTCAACTTATATTTCAAAGTTTAATTTAGTTTAATTTCAATTTATGAAATATTATTTTTTAAATCCATAAAAATAATATTTACATCTATGATCATACATGACCACTCATTTTTATAAATAAAATTACATTTATTTTTATGTTTGATGAATTTTGATCATAATTTTTAATAAACATTAAGCTATCGCACGAAAAACAATGAATAAACATGCGAATTCCACAAGTTAATCATTAATTACATATCATTACTTGATATGTTGTAAACTAAATTTGGTCTACATAAAAATAAGATATTACATGTATAAACATATACAATATTAATTAATTTCATATATAATTAAGATAATTAATTCAAAGTTTATATGCATTACAAAAATTACATCACACATAACTATTCATTTGTAAACATAAAATTTACATGAGACCTAATATTATCATAATTTAACATAAATATTAACATATATCATATGTATAAAAACAAAGTCACCCATTAGTTGGGTGTGAATACAAAGATAGGAGCCAAAAACCATGTTGGGTAGTGGTGAAAATTGTGAACTTTTTTACATATGTTTTTTTATTGACATTTTAAAGTTATGTTAATCATTCCAAGTTGTGTTAAATGACTAATATAAATGTTGAAGAAATAAATTTAAATTAAATAAATAAATAATTGAGTTTTGATTTAAAAAAAGATGTTTGAACTTGACTAGGTGTTACGTTAAATTGTGGTTAATTTTACAAAGGACTAAGTAAAGGACTATTGTAATAACATAATTTTGATGGTAAAAAAATTAGATGATTGTAACCTACTACTCAAGTTCAAAAAACACATATAATTAAAAAGACATGGAATTAAGTTTTTTTTTAATTCAAAGTATTTTTCAAAACAATTATTTTCAAAAGTCCTTTACCACATGTAAATGGGGTGTAATGTGCATGACATACAAAACAAAGTTTTAGTTTATGATATAAGAAAAAAACCTAAACTAGTTAACATATTTTGGTATGATTCAAAATTATGATAAATTTTCGAGATGAAATGTAAAATTTAACAAAATCTACACACTTTGAGAAATTCATGTTTATTTCACAATGATTAACACAAAACATATGATCTATTGGGGCAATTATATGTATTTTTAATAACAAGTTGCAAAAGATTTCATTCAAAAATTCTTTCATATGAAAAAGTGAAAAAAAACTTTCACGTTCATTTTGTAAAGTAAAATGAATGTGAATAGGAGCCCATTGGCTCCTATCTATGTACTTGCACCCAATTGTTTAATTGAGTTGAAAGATAATTGCAACAAAGTTGCAAATGAAATTGCATCTCATCCATCCCTTAATACATTTTATCATCCATACTTGTGTTGACGGTGTCACCAAAATAGTTGAACATTAGTTAACGTTTTAATTATGTGCCAATTAAAGAACCTTTAGTCAATACATGTTTTTCACTATTTACCCACATAGTACACATTTCAACTAGAAAACATTGTTGACACCAAGAATATTTAATGGAATATTCAACAAAATACCACCTAGTTGAAAATTGCTTTCAACAATATACTAATTTAGTTGATGAGTCGACTTAATTGGTAGTTACCATTATTCTATTTAAAAATTAAAACATTCCAATTGTAATATAGTTGCAAATCAAGTTTAGTTGGAAAAAAATTGGTTAAAAAAGGGGGGTTTTCTATTAATGAAGTAGGCAATGTCATTTTGCCATATAAAATCATCATGTGTTATGGCATTGACTTGTGCCCACAAAATCACCTTATGATTGTCATATATTTGTTTGGCAATTTGTTTAAGCTTAATTGGATACAAATATGCTCTTTCAAAGTTTGAGACATTCATGGAACATAAAATGACAGTCAAGCCATATAATCAGGATCACATTGGCCATGTGTAGGCTCACCATTCATTCAATTGTGTGTTTTATGGTAAAACATGAGTTCACACACCTCGGGCTATGTGTATAGCCATTTGACCAAAAATATGGCTAAACAACCTCATTTGTTATACCTCCCATGGGTTGTGTTTCCATGATGATCCTTTGAATCATATGCACATTCATACCTACAAAATATTTGGTCTAATGAGGATCCTAGATTTTGTGACATATTACTTAAATGGAATGGAAAACAAAAGGCATGGAGCAGAACATTATACCAAATGTGGCCGGGGTGGTTATTGATGGTGGGGTTCTTGACATCCATTTTTTAAAACAAGTTCTTGTGTTTGTTCCATTCCACCAGGGTTTGCATATCACCTCATTCACCTTCCAAAAAAATTGAAACACATGCATGTGGTATGTATGCAACCTCAATGGATCACATTTTGTTTACACTTCCATGTTGTGCACCAATTGCCCACACCAAGTCCACATTTGAAAAAGGTGAATGCAATGGGTTTTGGACTTCGATGGAGTGTGACTTTGGAGGGTGTTTGACGCTATAAATGGAAATATGTCAAATTCATGTAGGAAAACCCCCATTGCAATGTTATGGTTTTTTACCAAAAAATACCATCATATTTCAATTAAGACCTTACAACTTTTCATGCACTATTACATTCATCACACAATCTACCATGTGTTAAAAAATGTGAAAAAATGAAAAGTTAAAAAAATCAAATTCAAAAAATACATGAGCATGCACTATATCATATTATTTACAAACCCAAAATTTTTAAGCCTTACAATTATTGATACATACTAACATTCATCTATAAACCTTGATTGTTATTTAAAACATTTAATATTAATGGACAATAATTACATAAGCAAAATCCACATGAAAATCCATATAAAAATATGTATTTTCGCACAAGCCTACCAAAGGGAAAATTAGTATGAAATTAAAAAAATGCATGAGATGAGCATGAAGTGGATTTATCTTTGAGAGGTCCAAGGAATTGAGGTTGGAGAATACGACTATCTTCCAAAATAGAAGAAAAGTTTGCATAATTGGTATAATGCACATTTTTTTTCCATCAATCTCTACACTACCTACATTGTGTGCACATGAAACTTTCATCGTGTAAGACTCACTTTCATTTATAATACATGCTTACATCAATCCCAAATTTATGCAATACTTCATAATAGCTACAAACCATAATATCCCAAAAAAAGAATGTCATAGTGGCACATAATTATCCCAACCATAAAAATCCATCTTGTGGCATGGCCTTATCCACAAAAAGGAAAAAAATTGAAAGTTCAAAATCCACATGAAATGACCATGAAATATACTTACCTTTGAAAGGTGAGAATTGAGGTTGCAAAATATATGGTTATTTCCCTTAATAAAGGAAATTTCACTCAAATATGTCAATGTTTGCACAATTGGTATATTGCACACATTATTCTTCTAACATATATTGCAATACATGCATTGTGTGCACATGAAGCCTTAATATCAAATGACCATGTGATACCTCATAAACCCATGAAATATCAAATGACCATATGATAACTCATAACATTTATATATTTTGATATTACACAACAACAAGAAATCAATGATACATAATAACTAAACCTAAATGAAATAACTTTTGACATAACCATATTCACGCCCAAAAAAAGTTTGAAAATACTCAATAGGTGAGTATACTTACCTTTGAGAAGTGAGAAGGGAGTATTGAGACTAGAATTCATGTCTTTCTTCCAAAAGAAGAACAATGAGATTGAATTTGAAGGTTATATTTCATTTCCTAAATTTGCCTACATCCTACCTAAGTTTTTGTTTTTGTTTTAAAATTGTGATGCAAAGGGGATATGAAAACACATTAAACTATCACCAAGATGTTGGAAGCATGCAACCAACAAGTTCCAATGCAATATCCACATTTTGATAACTATTATCCTAATCTTGTTGACCCATTACAATACTTGCATCTAAGTATTTTATATAAATTCATTGGAGTGTTTAGGTTGGCGCTTTAAAGGATGATGATTAAGAGATGAGTCTATGCAATACATACATTGGGGGATTTTATTATATATTATTTTTAGGGTTTACCTACATGAATGTATGATTGAATCTTCACCTTTGCATAATATATTTGTGAATGATTTTTGCTAATCCTTTTATGTTACCACACAAACAAACAAAAAATGAAAATAATTTTTTTTGGTTGACGCAATTATATTCAAGTACACAATAAGCTTTGAAGAATTTATTATGGATAAGCTATGTGGTAACAATATTGTTTAATTTCAAAAAAAAAATTGATATTTTTTTATATCACCATTTTGTTTTTCTGTATATGTAGATTGTAATGCATGTTTTATATTCTCATTGTAATATTCAAGAAAACACACACACACACACACACACACACATACACACATCCTATATTTTTCTTTGTTTTTTGAATCTCTCAAAACATAATCCCCATTACAGTAAAAGGCATTATAAGTTTCCATGTAATTATGAACCTAAAAGTGAATTTGATAAATTAAATAATTGATTGAATTTTAATCCAATTTCTAGATAAAGGTGTATACTCAACTCCATTATAGACTTTAGCACAATTTTTTTACATGGAATTTGTTTCAACTACAAACAAAATAAAATGATATTAAGTTTGGAATTAACAAATTGACAAGCAAATCCAGGTTTTCAGAAAAAAAAAAAAAAGCCTCCTAAGCCATTATAGGTTTTATATTATTGTTAACATGGAAATCGTTTCAACCACCATGAAAATAAAATGAAATCAAAATTTATATTTAATAGTTCTTCCACAAATCCGATTAAAAAAAAAGAAAAAGTTCCTCAACCATTATAAGTTTTATCATACTTTTCAATGTGCAAATTCTTTTTATTGCGTAGAAGATAAAATGAAATCAAGTTTGGAATTAGAAAGTTGAGTTGGAAGTTTGTCTTTATGCAACAAAACCTTAAACCATTAAGGGTTTTATTACAATTATGAATTTGGAAATTATTTCGATCACATACAACACAAAATAAATTAAAATTTCTATTTAAATAGCTAACAAACACATTTAACTTTGTCCAAAAAATGTAATCCACAATCATTATAGGATTGATCAAAGTTGTCAATATGAAAATTGTTTTGACCACAACCAACATCTTAATAAATAAATAAATAAATTGGACATTCACCTTTTACATAACTAGGTTATTATTTACAAAAATATATACAAATATGAAACAAAGTAATTTTGTTGGAGCTATGAATTAAATTTCAAAAATAATGAAACTAAACAAAAATGAAAGTGAACAAATTGATTTATTTCTTACCTTCCAATTTGAGTTTTTCCAACTTTTAAAAGAAAGAAAATACTTTCAACTTTCTCTTGAATCTCCCCACCCCCTCCTAATAAACCTAACCTTCATTATAAATATTATAAAAAAAGGTGGCTTGCAAAGTCATAAATGTTTGCCACATCAACCAAACCCAAAATCTTCCCTTGACATCTTTTGGGGCCTATTTGGGGTTGAAAAATAAAATCTCATAGTTTTTTCTACCCAAGGCACTAAATTATTTAATTGCATTATGTATAATTGCAATAAATGGTGTAAAAATGGATATTGAAGGCTAGGGGTATCCATGACTAACACCAAAAAAATGCCCCCCAATGCAATACCCACATTAAGATAATGTTGTACAACTATTTGCAATACTTGCATTTTCACAATTTTATGCGTTTGACATTAATGTTACTTAAATGTAGGTAGGAATTTAGGAAGGAGGGTGAATAAAAAGGTAAAACAAGGGGTGTGTCACATTGTGGCCTTGCCATTTAAATTTAAAAGTATCTTAAGGCAAAATAAGAATTATAGAAACTCAAATATTTCACCATGCAAAAATGTAATCTTCAAAAAATCCTCTTAAAAAAACAAAATCCTTCAAGATATTATAACTCTATAACTAATTTCAAGTTTCGACACAAGCAAAATATCATCTTTCAAAAATCCTCATATAAAAATAGACCTATTATTATTACCTAGGGACCAAAATCCCTTAGGCTACTACTATACTCTATAATGAATCTAAACACAATATCCCTTGCCTTGGTAGGCAAGGCCAAAAACAAGTGAAGTGGCATGTGTAACACTTGAATTCTAAATATTCTCATATAGGGGTGTGCAATACCCGCATTAATCACACATGCATGGCCACAAGCATGGTTTTTTTTAAGGATTTAAAGTAGAAAAAAACCAAAGGATCCTTCCATATTCTTGGCTACCTACTGGAACTTATTGTAGAAATCTAGTGATTTGAATTTTATTTTTTTTTTGAAAATTGGCAAATTTTGACCATTTCTCCCAAAAATTTCAAATGTTCAAGTGAAGAAGATTTTTAAAAACCCGGCTACTTTCCATAGAATGCAACATAACACTTGAATAGTATAGTGTTTTAGAGAGCTTCTCCAATAGTAGAGTGTAGCAGAACATTTTTTTTTTAAGGGTTTTATTATGTTCAAGATATTTTAATCATGGAAGGTGCGTCGGCTGGTGGGTTCCTTGCTCTTGTGCTAGATGAGGGGTCCTAGTTCACTCATGTGTCTGAATTCACTCATGATGTTGTGGAGAGGAGAGGTTTTGCAAGGAAGCTTAATCGAGAGAGTGGATTGAGGAGAGCAAAAAGTTTTATGTGAATGTGTGAGGAAAAATATTGGGAGTATGATTGCAAATCCTTTAGGGAGAGAAATTGGATCGAGTTCGTAGAAAAGCTCAATGTCAAGTTTCCCAATGGCACGTAGAAGACATGGAAGCAAGTACGAGACAAATGGTTGAGGATGAGGGAGAAGTATGAAAAGGAGAAAGCCAAGTAGGGAGAGACCAATGTGGCACCCTCAACATGGACTCCATGGTATGATATCTTTGACAACATTTTTGGTGGTATTGCTAGAATCATGAGTGTGCCAAATGGGGTAGATCAAGGGGTGAATGCAACATGAAGAGGTGAATGTGTTGTGCAACAATCAAGAAACAATCCCTACCACTCCCCCGAACAAAACCCCCTCGTTTACATTACACACACACCAAAGACCAAAGTAGCAAAATAACCCCATTGTTCTAGACAAGTGAATAAAAGCCTTAGAGAAGAAGAGGAAATTAACTATAGGTGACCATGTGATTACAAGTGCCATCGACGAATTCTTTGGTGGTGTTGAAGAAATTGAAAAGCTAAAGCTATAGATGATAGAGTTACATCACAAATTTTGGAAAGTGAGAAACAAAGTAGGGAGATGGTTTTGTAATGCCAACTACAAATGGTTGCATTCTTTGTAGAAGTCCTTAAGGCCAAAGGACCTTCTGGAAGTTCTAGTGAATTTGTTCCGGTTAGTTTGAATCATGGTTAGTTTTTTCTGAGGAGTTTTATTTTTGTTTTGATTTATGATGTTCATGTGAACTTGGTTTGGTTTGGATTTGGTTTGGATTTGAATTTGCATTGAGAATTGAGATTTGATTTGGAATTTATTTGTGTTCAATTTCAATCCCTTGAGGATTTAATAAAACATGAGGTTTATTTTAAATCTATGTTTTAGAGTTTGGTTTGGATTAAATTTGAAATGGTTAGTAATGGATTTGAATTGGAATTGCAATTGGTTAGGGTATGGATTGGTTTGGAATTTGATTTGGATATGGCTATGGTTTAGTCTGGTATTGAAATTGGATATGGATTTGATGACAATTGGTTTGGTATCGGAATCAGAATAGGATATGGACATGGAATTGGATATTGATATGGGATGGTTTGGAATTGCAATCACAATTGGTTTGGGAATGGATTGGTTTGGAATTGCAATTCCAATTGGTTTGGGTATGGATTGGTTTGGATAAAAAATGCAATTGTTTGAAATTGGAATTGGATATGGGTTCAATTCATATTTGAATTGAATTGGATTATAATTGCAAATTATATGGATTGGATTGGTTTGGATCGAAATTGGAATTGAATGTGGATATGGATTTGGTTTTGATTGCAATTAGTTTACAATTGGAATTGAATGTGAATATGAAATTGGATTTGAATTGGGTTTGAAATGAAATTGGAATTGAATATGGATTAGTTTGGATTTCAATTGGAGTTGGAGTTTACATTGAATTGATGAACATTTGAATTGGATTCAAATTATTAGTTTGTAATGAATTGGATTTGAATTGGATTAAAACACAATACATTGTCCATTGTCCAGTGTCAATGCTATGCATTTGGGTGTTCAATCAACCTTTTGTTGAAACAATTTCTCTTTCAACCTCTCTCCTTTAGTTGTTGCACGTTCTCTCATCCTAACAACATGGAGCTTCATGTTACCAAATTCCGCAAATGGATATGTAACACCTATTCAACTAACCCCGGGTTTAGGCTGATTCCACAACTCACAATAATTATGTAGCCAACAATAAGCTATAGTGATATTTGGTGCTTTGTTTACTTTTGAATTAAAATGCCTCAAAATTTGTCACTTGTCTTTTAAAGTTCCAAAAAATGTTTTCAATAACCACTCTCCCTAAATTCATTACAATATCATACCTTTTCTTGTCTTCATCTTGTGGTAATCTCCAATTATTTTGCAAATATATGTGGATATGATATGTAAAGTCTGCAATCAAATAAGGAGTGCATTTCATAGGGTTAACCTCCACAATTGGTTCTTGCAAAATGTCATGATTCTTCAAATCCTTGTATAAGTTGGACACCTTGAATTATTTGTCGTCATGCTCCTCCCTAAATTGACTTGCACAAACATTCCAAAAGATTTTGTTAACATTGCAAGCCCATTGCAAAACAATTGAGTGGAATTTTTTCTTGTTGAAAAAATTGCATGTTGCAAGGGGTGTTTGCCATTGCAACATTTTGCTAGCATAATGTGTGTTCCATCAAATGCACTTGCAACGTTTGGCAACCTTGTAAGTGCCTTGAAACTACTAATGATGCTTTCCAATTGTGCACCATCTTG
>Ga0116230_10003281_pt1 | contig 15794 bp, 13 predicted proteins | sample S1TSphfallax_3_FD_88678 | JGI IMG/M metagenome (GOLD analysis project Ga0116230, IMG submission 88678) | Host-associated microbial communities from peat moss isolated from Minnesota, USA - S1T2_Fd - Sphagnum fallax MG | ecosystem: Host-associated > Plants > Peat moss > Unclassified | place... | reverse complement strand
ATTATTGGGCAACTACCGGGAACAACCGAACGCGAGCAGCGCCAGAAGCGCGACCACGGCCATCTGCACGGCACAGGCGAGGCGGAAAAGCGCCAGCGCGCGGCGCAGGTCGGCAACCGTCGCCTCCGCCCGCCCGTCGCCCATCCAGCCGTCCTGCACCATGGTCTCGCCATAGACGCGCGGACCAGCGAGCCGCAGCCCGAGCGCGCCCGCCATCGCGGCCTCGGGCCAGCCGGCATTGGGCGAGCGGTGATGGCCGGCATCCCGCCGCACGGCGCCGGCGGCCGCGCGCCAATCGGCCCGCATGAGCCAGGCGGCCACCAGGATGAACAAGGCGGAGAGCCGGGAGGCCGGCAGGTTCACCACGTCATCGAAGCGGGCAGCCGCCCAGCCGAAGGCCTCATGCCGGGGCGTGCGATGCCCGATCATGCTGTCGGCGGTGTTCACCGCCTTGTAGGCCGCCATCCCGGGGAGGCCGAGCACGCCGCCCCAGAACGCCGGCGCGACCACGCCATCGGAGAAATTCTCGGCGAGGCTCTCGATGGCCGCCCGCACCACGCCGGGCTCGTCGAGCCGCTCCGGATTGCGGCCGACGATGCGGGAGACGGCGGCGCGGCCACCGGCCAGGCCGGCGGTGTCCAGCCCATCGGCCACCGCGGCGACGTGGTCGTGCAGGCTCCGCTGCGCCAGCAGGCTGGAGCCGATCACGGCAAGCACACCAATGCCGAGCCAGTGCCCAAGCCAGATCATCGCCGCGAGCTGAACCGCGAGGCCCGCGCCGAAGACAAGCCCGACGAGAAAGATGAGCGACAGCACGCCACGCCGGCGGCGATGCCCGGCCGAGAGCGCCGGGTCGTTGAGCCCGCGGTCCAGCCCGGCGATGAGACCGCCGATCCAGACGACCGGATGGCGGATGATGCGAAACAGCGCCTCGGGATAGCCAAACAGCGCCTCGACCACCAAGGCGCCCAGGGTGGTGAGGAGCGCCCCCGTCACCGAGCCGATCACGGTTCGACCTGAGGCACCGCGGCATCCAGGAGAGCGGCGAGCGCCGCTTCATCCTCCCAGGCGAGGGTCACGCCCGCGACGGCGATGCCGTCACGCTGGGCCGGGGACAACCGGGCCATGTCCTTGGGCGTCGTCAGCAGCGTGGCACCGGCGCGCGCGGCGTCCCGCGCGAGGCCCGTCAGCTCCGCCGATGAATACGGGTGATGGTCCGCGAAGGCGCGCGTGCCCGCCAGCGTGACGCCGGCGGCGCGGAGTCCGGCGAAGAACTTCTCCGGCCGGCCGATGCCGGCGAAGGCGAGGTAGTCGCGATCGAAGTCGAGCCCCCCGACATCGGGCACGAGAACCGCCCGCAGCACCGGGATTTCGGGCGGCAGCATCGCGAGGGCTCCATGCGTATCGGCGCCGATCAGCACCGCCGCCTGACAGCGCGCGGCGGCGGCGGCCACCGGCTCCCGCAGCGGTCCCGCCGGCAGCAGCCGCCCATTGCCGAAGCCGTAGCCGCCATCGATCACCAGCAGGCTGCAATCCTTGATCAGCCCGGGATTCTGCAGCCCGTCATCCATGACGATGGTGTCGGCGCCCTCCTCGGCCGCCGCCTGCGCACCCGCGGCACGGTCGGCCGACACCCAGGTCGGCGCGCGTTCGGCGAGCAACAGGGCCTCGTCACCGACGTGCCGGGCATCATGCACGCCCGGTCGCACCAGGGTGGGCCCCCGCTCCCGCCCGCCGTAGCCGCGCAGCAAGGCGTGCGGCCAGCCGCCGCGCAGCTGCAGCCGGCGCAGGAGATCGAGGGCCAGCGTCGTCTTGCCGGCGCCGCCAACCCCGGCATTGCCGCAGCAGAGCACCGGCACCGGCGCCTGCCAGCCGGGCCTCGCCACCCGGCGCGCCGTCATCCACCCCGTGACCGCCGAGGCCGGCAGGAGCAGACGGGACGTCCAGCCGTCATCGCTCCAGAAGGCTGGCGGGCGCATCGGCTCAGCCGTCCTTCCTCGGCTGGGCGGCGAGGCCGGACAGCACGCCGGCAATTTCCCCCGGGAGGCTTGCATAGCCTTCGAGGAGCCCGACGCCCTTCTGTCCCATGGCCGTCGTCCCCCAGGGGTCGCGCAGACGCGCATCGACCCAATCGCTCAAAGCCTGGGCGTCAGTCACCTCGACCAGCGCTCCGCCATCGCGCAGCAAGGCCACCGTAGCGGCGAAATTACCGGTATTCGGCCCGACCGCGACAGCACGGCCTAGCCGGGCGGGTTCGGCCGGGTTCTGGCCGCCATGCCGCACGAGGCTGCCGCCGACGAACGCCACAGGCGCCAGCCGGTAGACCAGCCCCAGCTCCCCGACCGTATCGGCGATCCAGACACCACCCCCGCGCGGCGGCGGCTCGCCGATGGCCCGGCGGGGCGCACCGGCGGCCAGGGAGGCAATCGCCTCGCCACGATCCGGGTGGCGCGGCACGATGATGGTGAGCAGCCCCGGATGCGTCGCCGAGAGCCGCCGGTGCGCGGCGAGCACAAGCTCGTCCTCGCCGCGATGCAGGCTGGCCGCGACCCAGGCCGGGCCGCCGATCAGGCTGGTGAGATGCGACAGCGCCTGATGGTCCGCGGGCAGCGGGGGCGCCGCGAGCTTGAGGTTGCCGGCCGGCAAAACCCGCGCCGCGCCAAGCTGCGCGAAGCGATCGCCGTCGAGCGTGCTCTGCGGGTGGATCACGGTGAACCAGCCGAGGATCATCCGCGCCGTCCGCGGCGCCATCTGCCAGCGCGCGAGGCTGCGCGGGGAGAGCCGGGCGTTGATGAGCATCAGCGGAATGCCGCGCCTGGCCGCAGCGCCCAGGATATTGGGCCAGATCTCGCTCTCCACGAACCCGGCGGCATCCGGCCGCCAATGGTCGAGGAAGCGCGCGCCCCAGGCCGGCACGTCGAGGGGCACGAACCGATGGATGACCCGATTGCTCAGACCCAGATCGGGCAGGCGCTGCGCCAGCAGCCGCTGCGAGGTGACGGTGCCGGTGGTGAGCAGGATGCTGCCCGGCTCCCGGGCCAGTTCCGCCAGCACGGGGAGAATGGAGACGGTCTCGCCGAGGCTCGCCGCATGCAGCCAGATCAGCCGCCCGTCCGGACGCGGCGCGCTGTCGATCGCCTCCCGCTCCGGCAGCCGCTCGGCGATTTCCTTCCCGCGGGCCACCCGCCGGCGGAGCATGACGCGCAGCCCGGGGGCGGAGACGCGGGTGAGGCCGGCCCAGAGGGCAAGCGCCAAGGTCATCGCGCCAGTATCATCGGACCGGCGGCGGCAGCGGGGTGACGCCGCAGAGCTTGTCGGCTTCGTCGCAAGCCGCATCGAGCGCCGCGACGATCGCCGGCAGATACGCGCCCCAGTCGGCGCGCGGCACGCTGATCGGCGGCCGGCAGACGACCACGCCTCTGCCGAAGGGGAATGGCACGAACATGCGGTCCCAGTTTGGCAGGCGGAAATGCAGCCGGCACTGAGCCGACACCGCGACGACCGGGACGCCGGTGGACGCCGCAAGCTGTGCCACCCCTGTCGCCGCGAACTTCGCCGGGCCGCGCGGACCGTCGGGCGTGATGGCTATGTTGGCGCCGCCGCGGAGGAGCAGGATCATGTTCCGCAAACTGCCCGCGCCGCCCTTGGACGAGGAACCGATGACGGTGCCGAGGCCAAACCGCCCGACCGCCTGACCGATGAACCGGCCATCATTGTGGCCGCTGACGAGGACATGCGTGGGCATGGTCGCGCCCTCCGCACGAGCGCGAATAGCGAGCATGGGCGCCATCATCAGGCGTTCGTGCCAGAAGCAGACCAGGCCGGGCGCGCCGCCCTTGGTGGTTCGCTCGATATGCTCGAGACCCTGGAAGGTCCAGCGCGTGGTGCCGTACGTCCATGCCAAATAGCGGCCGAGGAGGCGGGCCAGACCATCCTTCACTCGCGGGTGACGAACCAGCCACTTGAACCAGCGCGGTGTACGGCTCTTTTTCTTCTTCCGGGGAGGCGCATCCCGGGTCTCGGTTCGGCTGACGTCAGCGCTTGGGGCCATCGCCGGGCGGTAGCACGGCCTTGGGGCTCGCGGCAAACGGGCCATCCGGCCATTCGTTTTGATATTGCACTAATATCGCCGGGGCGCGATGATCGCTGCCATGCGTCCGATCACCCGTCCCATCCTCGCCTTGACCTTGGCTCTCGGCGCCCTGCTGCTGGCGATGGCGGCGATACTGCGCGACCCCGAATATGACGAAGGCTACACAGCCTTCGTGACCTCGGCAGCGGCGCGGCCGGACTGGCCGGCGACGGCCTTTCGCGTGGCCGATGCGCGCTCCGCCTTCCGGCCGGCAGGGAGCCCCTGGGCCATTAACGCCAACCTGCGGCACACCGATGTGCATCCGCCCCTCTATTTCTGGACCGTGTGGGCCTGGCGGCGGCTGTGGGGACCCGATCTCGCCGCCACGCGCATGCTCTCGGTGGGCTTCAGCCTCGGCGCGCTCGCCTGCATCGCGGCCATCGCCGCCGAGGCGGGCTTGCCCGTCGTGACCAGCCTGCTGCTGACCCTCGGCTGCTTTGGATTCGTCGAAACGGGCATCGTGGCGCGCGGCTTCGCGATGACGCAGTGCCTGCTGCTGCTGGGGCTGCTGCTCACGCTTCGTGCGGCACGCCCAGCCGGGGCCGGGGCCGGGGCCGGAGCCTGGGCCTTCGCGGCCGGACTGGCCCTGGGCGCGGCGTGCCTCACCAACTACCTCGCGGCCTTTCCGGCGGCGGCGGCGGCCCTCTGGTTCGGCTGGCAGCGGCCGCGGCACGTCACTCTTCTCCTGCTCGGGCTGATCCCCTTCATCGCCGCCGACCTCCCCTTCTTTCTGGACCAGAGAGACAGCCGCATCGGGCAGTTCCCGCCCTTTGCCTGGGGACCGATGGCCGCCGCGATGGCGCATGCGCTGGGCGGCGCCGTGCTGGGCGGCCTGCCGCTCTATCTGCCACCCGGCCGGGCTCGGACAGCCGCCGGGGCGTTGCTCGGCCTTGTGCTGGCGGCACTCGTCCTGCTGCCCGTGCTGCGCTGGCGGTATCTGGGCCGCGCCAAACCACGCCTGCTGCTGGCAATGGCCGCCCTCGCGACCCCGGCAGGCCTGATCCTCATGGGGGCCGTCGCGCACACAATCCCGGTTGAAATCCGCTACTTCGCCTTCGCCTTGCCGCCATTCGCGCTGCTGCTGGCCGCGAGCCTCGCCAGCCTGCAGCGCCCCTGGCCGCGATGGGCTCTCGCCGTCGTTCTGATGGTGCAGGTCGCCTCCGTCGCCGGCCTGATGATGCGGGCCGAGACCATGCAACCGGAAGGGGCCGCCGCCCGCGCGGCGTTTCGCGCCGTGGGCGATACGGGCCTGGTGCTTCTCCCGCGCGGCAATGATGGCGTCGGGCTGGTCGCCGCCTTCCTCACCGCCGCGCCAGACGGGCTGCATGTTCTTCTCGTCGGCCCGGGGGATCGCGTGACCCGGCTTCGCCAGAGCCTAGTTGGCTGGCCGAGGGTGACGGCGGCCGATGTCGCGGTAGACCGGGACAGCTCGCGCACGATACCACTGCTGACCGACGCCCTAGAGGACCCCCGGCAAATGCGTTGACGGGTGCTCGGTACGGCTTCTAGGCTGACCGCCTAACGCGTGAGCAGGATTTTGCCAGTTGCGGCCCACAATTCGATTTCTGCTCGGGAAACATGCGCGGGAACTGACGGGCGCGGACCCGACCAGAACCGTGCTTCAATACCTCCGCGAGGACGAAGGCCTTTGCGGCACCAAGGAAGGGTGCGCGGAGGGCGATTGCGGCGCCTGCACCGTCACGCTGGCCGAGCGGGACGGCGAGGATGGCATCCGCTACCGCGCCGTCAATAGCTGCATCATGTTCGTTCCGGCCCTCGACGGAAAGCAGCTCATCGCGGTCGAGCATCTCGCCGGGGAGGACGGCGCGCTCCACCCCGTGCAACAGGCGATGGTCGATCACCACGCCTCCCAGTGCGGCTTCTGCACACCCGGCTTCATCATGTCGCTCGCGACGATGCACATGGCGGGAGAGACGCCGGACCGTGCCGGCATCGTGGATGCGCTCGCCGGCAACCTCTGCCGCTGCACCGGCTACCGCCCGATCCTCGACGCCGCCAGGGCCGCGCTGGGCGCCCCCGAGGACGTTGAACGTCTGCCCCATCACACGGCCATGTTGCGGGAGCGACTTGACGCGCTGGCCACCGATACCGAAACGCTCGACTGCGAGGGGGCGGGCCGGCGCTTCGTGGCACCGCGATCCCTGGCCGAGCTGACCGGCATCCTCGCCCGCGAGCCAGTGGCCCTGATCCTCGGCGGCGGCACGGATGTCGGTCTCTGGGTCACCAAGCAGCACCGCGACCTGCCGCTGGTGGTCGCCACGGAGCATGTCCCGGAACTCCGGCGCATCGAGACGGCCGAGACCCACATAACGATCGGAAGCGCCGTCACCTATGCCGATGCAATGGAGGCCCTGGCCGCGATGCATCCGACCATCGGCGCCCTGGTCCGGCGGATCGGATCGCGCCAGATCCGCGAGCGTGGCACCGTCGGCGGGAATGTCGCCAACGCTTCCCCGATCGGCGATATGCCCCCTCTGCTGCTGGCGCTCGACGCCGTGCTGATCCTGGCGAGCGCCACAGGGGCGCGGCGCCTTCCCGTGGAGCAGTTCTTCAAGGGCTACCGGACAACGGCGCTGGGCGCGGGCGAGGTGCTCACGGCGATCGAGATTCCACGCCCCGCAGCCGGTATGCGTCTCGCGGTCTACAAGGTCTCCAAGCGGTTCGACCAGGACATCTCCGCCGTCTGCGGCGCTTTTGCGTTGCGGCTGGAGGGCGGGCGGGTGCGGTCCATGCGCATCGCCTATGGCGGCATGGCGGCGATCCCCCGCCGCGCGGGCACCGCGGAAGACGCGCTGACCGGCCAGCTGTGGACCGGGGACACCCTGCGCGTGGCCATGGCGGAACTCGACGCCGCCTTCACGCCGCTCAGCGACATGCGGGCCTCGGCCGACTACCGCAAGCTCGTTGCCCGCAACCTGCTGCTCAAATTCTACCTCGAACATCCGGCCGAAGCGGAAGCGGCGCGTCCGCTGCGTCTCGACATCGCGGAGGAGTTGCGCGCTTGACCAGCACGATCGGCGTCTCCGTCCCCCATGACAGCGCGCCGCTGCATGTCAGCGGCACCGCGCTCTATATCGACGACATGCCGGAGCCACGGTCGCTGCTGCACGCCTATATCGGCCTGAGTGCCCACGCCCATGCCCGCATCACGCGGCGCGACCTCAGCGCCGTTGCGGTCGCGCCCGGCGTCGTCGCCGTGATCACGGCGGAGGATGTGCCGGGGGTCAACGATATCGGCCCCAGCCTGCCGGGCGACCCGATCTTTGCCGAGGACATCACCGAATATCACGGCCAGGCGCTGTTCGCGGTGGCCGCGACCAGCCTCGCCGCCGCCCGCGCCGCCGCGGCGCTCGCCATCATCGAATACGAGCCCCTGCCCGCCATCCTGACGCTCGACGAATCGCTGGCGCGGGAGGATGCCCGCGTGCTGCCAAGCCGCCTCATCAAGCGCGGTGAACCCGAGGCCGCCATCGCCCGCGCACCGCATCGCCTGAGCGGCACCTTGCGGATCGGCGGGCAGGAGCATTTCTACCTGGAAGGCCAGATCGCGGTCGCCCATCCCGGCGAGCAGGGCGACATGCTGATCTATAGCTCGACGCAGAACCCCTCCGAGATCCAGCATCTGGTGGCGCGTGCGCTCGCCGTGCCCGATCATTCCGTCATCTGCGAAACGCGCCGCATGGGCGGCGGCTTCGGCGGCAAGGAGAGTCAGGCGGCGATCCCCGCCGCCATCTCCGCCTTGCTGGCGGCAAGCACGAACCGGCCCGTGAAGTGCCGGCTCGACCGTGACGACGACATGGTGCTGACCGGCAAGCGCCATCCGTTCCGGATCGATTACGACGTGGGCTTCGACGGCACGGGGCGGATCGCCGGCGTCACCTTCATGCTGGCGGGCGATTGCGGGTTTTCGCCGGACCTCTCGGGCGGCATCAACGACCGCGCGATGATGCATATCGACAATTGCTACTTTCTTGAGCACATCTCGATTCTGTCGCACCGCTGCAAGACGAACACGGTCTCGCACACGGCCTTCCGCGGCTTCGGCGGCCCGCAGGGCATCATGGGCATCGAGTACGTCATGGACGAGATCGCGCGCTACCTCGGGCACGACGCGCTGGAGATCCGGCGGCGCAATTTCTACGACAGCCACAATCGCAACGTCACGCCGTACGGCATGACGGTCGAGGATTGTATCATCGGCGAACTGGTCGATGAACTCGCCGAAACGGCAGATTATGCCGGGCGCGTGGCGGAGGTCGCGGCCTTCAATGCCGCGAGCGACTGGATCAAGCGGGGTCTGGCCCTGATCCCGGTGAAATTCGGCATTTCCTTCACCGCCATCCACCTCAACCAGGCCGGGGCGCTGGTCCAGCTCTATACGGATGGCAGCGTGCTGCTGAACCATGGCGGCACCGAGATGGGCCAAGGCCTGTTCATCAAAGTTGCGCAGGTCGTCGCCGAGGAATTCGGCATTCCCGTGCAGCGCGTGCGGGTGACCGCCACCAATACCGCGAAAGTGCCGAATACCTCGCCGACCGCTGCCTCCTCGGGCACGGACCTGAACGCCAAGGCGGCGCAGGCGGCGGCGCATGCCATCAAGCAGCGGCTCGCCCAAGTCGCGGCGGCGGAGTTCGGGGTGCCGTCAACCGCCGTGATCTTCGCCAATGGCGAGGTCATCGGCGGGCGCCGCCGCATAGGCTTCGCGGAGCTTGCCAAGCTCGCCCGGATGCAGCGCGTGTCCCTCTCGTCCACCGGCTTCTATGCCACGCCGAAGATCCATTTCGACCCGGTGACCCAGACCGGCCGCCCCTTCTACTATTTCGCCTATGGCGCGGCCCTGGCGGAGGTCGAGGTCGACGGGCTGACCGGTGAATACCGGCAGCGGCGCGTCGATATCCTGCATGACTGCGGCAAGTCTCTCAATCCGGCGATCGACCTCGGCCAGATCGAGGGAGGCTTCGTGCAGGGCGCGGGCTGGCTGACGACCGAGGAGCTGTGGTGGGACGCATCCGGGCGCCTGCGCACGCACGCGCCCTCCACCTATAAAATCCCGACGATCGGCGATATGCCGGCGCAGTTCCACACGCGCATCTACGATGCGGGGCGCAATCGGGAGAATGCGATCTTCCGCTCAAAGGCCGTGGGGGAGCCGCCGCTCAACCTCGGGATCGCCGTGTTCCAGGCGATCAAGGATGCGGTTGCCGCGTTCGGCGCCGGGGCCCTTTCGCCGCAGCTCGACGCGCCCGCGACCCCCGAGCGCGTGCTGATGGCGATCGAGCGGCTGCGCGCGGCGGCACCACAGCGTCAACCCGCCGAGAGCGAGATCGTGTCGGATCGCCTCATCGCGGCAACACAGGCGGCGGATTGATGCCCGTCTGGCTCGACGCGCTGGCGGCGCTCGACCGGAGTGGGGAGCCCTGCGTCCTGGTCAGCGTGATCTCAGCCCGCGGCTCGGCCCCGCGGGAGGCGGGCGCCAAGATGGTCGTCTCGCTGACGCGGAGTTGGGACACGATCGGCGGCGGCAATCTCGAATATCAGAGCATGATGGATGCGCGGGCCATCCTGCGCGGCGACGCGGTCGCGCCGACGCAACGGGACTTTCCCCTAGGCCCGGCGCTCGGCCAGTGCTGCGGCGGCGCGACGACGGTTCTGTTCGAGCCGATCCGGCCACCGAGCTGGACCGTGGCCCTGTTCGGCGCCGGCCATGTCGGCCGGGCTGTCGCCAGGCTGCTGGGGGACCTGCCCTGCCGGCTGCTGTGGTTCGACGCGCGACCGGATATCTTTCCCGAAGTGGTCGCCTCCAACACCCGGCTGAGGCACTCGACCGAGCCCAGCGATATCGCGGGGCTGCCACCGGGCGCGACCGTGCTCATCATGACGCATGACCACGGCACCGATTTCGCCCTGAGCGAGGCCGCCCTGCGGCGGGGTGACCTCCACTTCGTCGGGACGATCGGGTCGGACACGAAGCGGGCGCGCTTCCTGAGCCGCCTGCGCCGCGCTGGCCTCGCGGAGCCCATGCTGGAGCGGCTGCATTGCCCGATCGGGCTGCCGGGCGTGGGCACCAAGCTCCCGGCTGAGATCGCCATCGCGGTCGCGGCCCAGATCCTGGCCGCGCGAGAGGCGCCGGGCCCCGCACCGGTAGCGGCGCCCGTTGCCGCGCCTGTTGCGGCGCCGGCGGATGTGGCCGGCCTCAGCGGCTGTGGCGACGCGGGATGCGACGCGCCCTGCGGTGGATTGCCGGCACCCAGGAACGCACGTCTGACATCCGTGATTTGATTTTGATTTCAGAATGAACTTGGCTATCCTCGCGTTTGGGACGGAGGATAGCGGACAATGAGCCAGATATTTGTTGTGCCGGACGAGGCCAATCTCGACCATCTCATCTTCAGCGACGATCCCGTGATGAGCGCTTTCGCGCGGTGGCTGGTGCATGAATCGGGTCCGGATGACTGGCATCTGGTGGCCGATGGCTGGAACTGGGACGAGGGCGAGGACCCGTTGTGGTGGATCGTGACCCGCCCCAACTGCGACCGCGCGACGGCACTCATGGTCTTCTGGGGGACCAAGCCGTACCACTACCTCGGCCTCCCGGCCTGGGAAGCGACCGATGTCCAGGATCATGACCTTTACCAGGCGATCCGCGCGCGCTGGGCGGCCGGGTTCTACACGCGATCCGAGATTGCCTTCGACATTGAGCGCGACGCCTATCCGATCGATTTCGCGGCTCACCGGCGCCGCTTCGGCCAGGCTGTCGATGCGGTGATGCCGCCCGGCATGCGCCATGTGAGCGGCCGCCGGCTCGTCGACATGAACTTCGTGGATGGAATTCCCACGCGGTTCTGGGGCGTGGACGAGCCGTTCGACGAGGGTGACGACGAGGACTGATGCCTGGCGCGACGCTCCGCCTTGGCGGCGGTGGGATCAGCCCCGGCGGAGGACGAAGAGCCCCTGCTCGCCGAACAGGTTGGCGAGTTGGGGAAAACGCCGCCACGGCGCACGATGGCCCTCGTCATCCAGGGCCAGCCACTGCTCCACGACGTAGCCCTCGGCCACGCAGAGGTCGAAGAAGTCCTGAATGGTGCAGGGATGGATGTTGGGCGTTTCGTACCACATCCGGTTCCAGCTGTTGGTCATCGGCATGCGGCCCTTCAGCAGCAGCTGGGCGCGCAGATACCAATGGCCGAAATTCGGAAAGCTCACGATGGCGCGTCCACTGATGCGCAACATCTGGCGCAGGACCTCCAGCGGCCGCTCCACCGCCTGCAGCGTGCGCGACAACACCACGTAGTCGAACGCCTGATCCGGGTAGTGGACAAGGTCCGTGTCCGCGTCGCCCTGCATCACGGGCAAGCCGTGGGCCACCGCGCGCGTCACCAGCGCCATGTCGAGTTCGATGCCGCGCGCATCGCACCCCTGGGTGCGGAACAGATGGCCGATCAAGGCGCCGTCGCCGCAGCCGATATCGAGCACCCTCGCCCCTGGCGTCACCAGCCCGGCGATGAGCTGGAGATCGACGCGCATCCCCCGCGCGGCATCGCGGGCACCATCGGGGGGGCGCTGCGTCCCGTCCGGCATCAGGCGATGGCCCGGGCGCGGAGGCCGCGATGCTCGGCGCAGCCGGCTATGAAGCCCGCGATGGTGCGATGAAAATCGGGCTCGTCGAGGAGGAAGGCGTCATGCCCCTTGTCGCTCACGATCTCGACAAAGCTCACATTCGCCGCAACCCGGATGAGCGCGTTGACCACGTTGCGGCTGGCGGCGGTGGGGAAGAGCCAGTCGGAGGTAAAGGAGACGAGGCAGAACCGCGTGCGGCAGCCCACGAAGGCGCGCGACAGCTCCCCGCCGTGCTCGGCCGCGAGGTCGAAGAAATCCATCGCGCGGGTGATGCTGAGATAGGAATTGGCGTCGAAGCGGCGGACGAAGGCGCTGCCCTGATACTGCAGGTAGCTCTCCACCTCGAAGCGGTCGTCGAGCAGGGTGAGGCTGCTCGCGTCCCGCAGGCGGCGGCCGAACTTCCGCGTCAGCGCCTGTTCGCTGAGATAGGTGATGTGGGCGACCATCCGCGCGACCGCCAGGCCGCGGGCCGGCGTCGCCCCCTGCCGCCAATACTCGCCGCCGTGCCAGTCGGGGTCGGCGAAGACCGCCTGGCGGCCGACTTCATTGAAGGCGATGTTCTGTGCCGAATGATGCGCGGCGGTGGCGATGGGCACGGCCGCGAACACAGCCTCGGGGTAGGTCGCCGCCCATTCGAGCACCTGCATGCCACCCATCGAGCCGCCGATGACGGCGAAGAGCTGGCGGATGCCGAGATGGTCGACGAGCTTCTTCTGGGCGCGGACCATGTCGCGGATGGTGACGGGCGGGAAGTCATGGCCCCAGGGCTCGTCGGGCTTGTCGTCATGCGGGGTGCGGGGGCCGGTGCTGCCCATGCAGCCGCCGAGGACGTTGGCGCAGATGACGAAGAAGCGGTCGGTGTCGATCGGCAGGCCGGGCCCCACGAGGCTGGACCACCAGCCCTGCCGGCCGGTGAGCGGGTGGGTCTCGGCGACATACTGGTCGCCGGTCAGGGCGTGGCAGATGAGGATGGCGTTGCCGGCGACAGGGTCGAGCGTGCCGTAGGTCCGATAGGCGACGGCGAGCCGCGCAAGGCTGCGGCCGCAGTCGAGCGTCAACCCTTCGGGGAAGACGATCGTCTGATGCGCTATCTCGGCAAGGGGCTCGAGCTGGTCCATTGCGGACTGATAGGCCGGGTGTGCCTCGCGGGCAATCCGCGAGCAGGCGAGGCTGCCCAAACGCTTTTGAATGAAAGTTTTCGGGTTCCTTTAACCAAACAGGAACCTCTCATTTGGCGGTGTAGCCGCCATCGAGAACGAGGCAGGAGCCGACGGCGAAGCTGCTGTCGTCGCTCGCCAGGAACAATGCGCCCTGGGCGATTTCCCGCGGATCGGCCGTCCGCATGATGGGCGCCCAGGTGGCCTGCGCGGCCGCGGTCGCGGCGGGATTGAGGCTGTTATCGACCTCGGCCTGCAGCAGCGGCGTCCGGGTGATGCCGGGGCAGAGCGCATTCACCCGGATATTGTGCCGGATGAGATCGATCGCGATGGATTTGGTGAACATGATCACCGCGCCCTTGCTCGCGTTATACGCGGGCGACTCCGGCACCGCGACGATCCCCATCTCGGAGCCGAGGGTGACGATCTTGCCGCCGCCCCGCGCGATCATGGGGGCGATGGCGTGCTTGATCAGGGTGAACATGCCCTTGACGTTGGTGCCGAGAACCGCATCCCACTCTGCCTCCTCCAGCTGCTCGATCGGCATGACGCTGGTGATGCCGGCGTTGCAGACGAGGATATCGAGGCCGCCTTGGCGCGCGATGGCCGCCGCCACCATCTGCCCGGCCTCCGCCATCGAGCGCACGTCACCGGTGACGCCGGAAACGGGACCGAGCGGGGCGAGCTCGGCCACGGTTTCCGCCAGCAGGGTGGCATTGATGTCGGCGATCGTCACGGCGGCGCCCTCTTCGAGAAACAGCCGTGCGATCTCGCGGCCGATGCCGGAGGCCCCGCCGCTGATGAGCGCGCTTTTACCCTGGAGTTTCGGCATCAGATGATCCTGTCCTGAGAGGCGGCCTGGCAGGCGCATGCCAGTGTGCAGACTGTGAAGTTCCGGCCGGTCCGGTCCGCGCGCGTTGCGAATATCGGAGCCCCTACACTAGCGGGCGGCACAGTCCCGGCCAAGTCCTACGGCAGGACCGCCTGAGATCGCAGCTGCCTCGCGAGTGCCCACACCCACCCGCCACGGGGACGCACCGCGGCCGGAAACGCTCGCGTTTAGTTTTTAGTCGTAACAAATATTCAGACTACCTTGTTGCTTGGTCAAATCTAAGCCTCATCGGCACGGTACGTTCCAATATAACAACAGTTATACTAAACAGAATGTCTTTGTATTTATTGGAACTTAGCAATCTATGACAATTCAATGATGCCGCTGATGCTTTTGTACCACGAACAGATAAAACTGAGTGATTCTCCTGCTGCATCTGCGCGCACCATGTTGCGCTGCAACCACAACCCCTCTAAGCGAAATGCGTATCCGGAGTTCAGTTGCGCTCGCTAAAAAGCCGCGCAGGTTGAACAGACATTCAGAGTGCAGAGGGAATCATCATGCGGAAATTGCTGTTGGGCTGCGCGGCAACGCTCACAGGTGTGTTCGGCTATGCCGCCTTCAACACCGCCTTGGCACAGACGGCGCCGTCCGCTTCGCCGGGCACAGTCACTGTCCGATTGAATGGACGCGTCAACTGGTATGCGGGCGCTGAGGCATCTTCTCTCGACAACGACAGCGCGACCGGCACCAAGACCAGCACGACGAACTTCTACGGTTATCTCCGCCTCTATCCGGGCTTCGACGGCGTTGCCGCCAACGGCCTTCATTACGGTGCGGCCGCGGAAATCCGCATCAACGGCGGTGAGAGCGCCAGCGCCGAAACACTCTATGCCCATCAGTTCTATGGCTATTTCGGACTGCCGAAGTATGGCCAGATCAGTGTCGGCCAGGAAAACGGGCCTAACGTGATCTTCCAGACTGGCACCTTCGAGGGCTTCAACGACGGCGGCTGGAACGGCGACATCGAATCCATGATCCCCGAGGCTGCCGAAGTGTCCTATCCGTGGGCGGACGGCAATCAAGACTACAGTGAGGCCACAAGCAAGGTCGTCTATCTGTCGCCCGTGCTCGCAGGCTTCCAGTTCGGTATCGGCTACACGCCGAACCAGACGGCCGCCAACTACACGGATGCGGTGACCTCGACGCCCACGGCGATCATCGGTGGCCAGCCGCGCAACCTGATCGATATCGGCGGGCAATATACCCAGACCTTCGGGCCGGTCGGCTTGCAGGTCGGTGTCGACTACACGAGCGCGGGTCAGGTCAACTACACGGGCCCGGAGACGACCTCTTCCGTCACCAACTACCACAACCTGAGCATCCTGCAGGGCGGCGCCACCGCGACAATCGCGGGCTTCACGTTTGGCGGTAACTCCGTCTACGGCGACTACAACGTGGCGGATAGCTACAATATCCTGCTGGAGCCCGATGGCGGGACGACTGCCATTGCCTGGCTGGCGGGTGCGCAATACACCGCGGGCCCGCTAGTCGTCGGCGCAAGCTTTTTCCGCGTTAACCAGACAGGCGACATTCCTGGCGGCATCGACGCCGGCAGCGGCGCCACGATCACCCCGGCCGGCCTCACCACCGGCCAGCAGCAGAGCACCGGCGTCGCGGCAGGCGGCACGTTTACGCTGGTGCCGGGCGTGAGCCTCTTTGTCGATTACCTCTGGGGCTACCGTCAGCAAGGCGGCTACGACTTCTCGACCGGCAATGCCGGCACCGCCAACAACTACGTGCAGGCGCAGTTGTTCGGCGTCGGCACGCAGATCCAGTGGTAGCCGCTTAACGAGAACCCGCGACTGCGGGAACCGCGGCGCCAGACATCGTCTGGCGCCGCGTACGTTGTCTTTGACCGCCGGCGGCTTACGGTAGCAATCAACCTGCCTCTCAGCCTCGGAGATCGCGCCCATGGTTCATGCGCCCGAGCGTCCCGCCCCCGGCCTGCCGCCGATCCGCATCAACCTCTATT
>Ga0116230_10003279_pt1 | contig 15795 bp, 10 predicted proteins | sample S1TSphfallax_3_FD_88678 | JGI IMG/M metagenome (GOLD analysis project Ga0116230, IMG submission 88678) | Host-associated microbial communities from peat moss isolated from Minnesota, USA - S1T2_Fd - Sphagnum fallax MG | ecosystem: Host-associated > Plants > Peat moss > Unclassified | place... | reverse complement strand
TGGAGTGAGGAGCTCTGTAGCAGGAGAGCTGAGCTATGCTTGTGATCTTCCGCTGCATCTGATAGGTAGTTGAGCTCATGCTACAGAAGGCTAGAGGAGAGAGAGGGAATACGAACTTGAGGAACAATCAGACTCTTGTGTTTTGTGAGAATTTGTGTTGGGAAGACAATGCCTGTGCTTTCGGGGTGTATATATGATCTGTGAATAAAACACGAGGATTTTCTCTGATGTATCTGTGTGGAAGTCACGATAAGAAATGTGTGTTGTGTCAAGTGCTGTGTTGCTGGGTCTGTTGGTCTTTAAATTCCAAATAGATCAGTGAGAGAGCAGGAAGATGGTCCGGATATGGAGAGGATAGGTGTTTGTAGATGAGAGATTGATTTGCAACGCATCAGTTGGCAGGGTCCGCGGTCGCTAGTGTATGGGCTGTAGGATTTCTGGACCCTCACTTTTGGCTACAGGAGCTCAGCAACTCTGCCCATGAGTGGTAGGACAATTACCCCCAATCATGAATAGGTGTCTGCAGCTTGAAGAAGCATGTGCCTTTGATATGGTCTATGGACTGGCTTGCCTTTTATAGGCAGCTAACCCCAGCTCTTGAAGGCAATACTGCTTTCCCCTCCTGGAGTCGAGAGAGATGCTCTGGAACTTGAAAAAGTTGAAGTTGCCCAAATAATATAAAGAGAAGGAATGGGGTCAAGGTTCTAGGAATTTCACTGCACACAAGCAGAGGAGGGAGTCTCACACCTTTGTGTAGTGGGTACTTACCGATTGCCTTTAGAGTCATTGGCCTTTGAAGGGACTGTCATTGTGGGCTCATTCCTTTGCTGCCAAACTGGAACTTGCACTGTTTCTTGCAGTAGTCTTGTAACATAGGTTGCCAAAAGAGAGCAGGCCTTTCCCAGTCCTAATTCCAATGTGATATTCAGACATACCTGCTGTTATTTCTCTCCTCTCATCAGTTTCTCATCAGTTTCAGAATCTTCAAGGAAGTGGTCCACCTTGGATCCGAGAGTTGCATCACAGAGATGGGAATGCCACAGCCTGAAAAGGGCCATGTTTTTGGGAAAAAACTGCCTCTCAATGCTCTGCCCAACCTGGAGCACCTGCTGGACTCAAGTTTTTTGCTGGTTCTTACTTGTACCTCGTTGAGCCCTTGATTTGCTCCAATTTTATGCAGATTTGTCTTTCTATTTTTTATATTCCAGTGCCACTGAAAACCAACTACATATGTCTAGAGGAATGGTGCCATGTCAAGTCCTGAGAGTATTCCCACTGTTGTTTTTGATGCATTGTTGGGTCAGGTTCATCATAGCAAGCTTCCACGTTTCAAGCCAATCTATTTCCCAAGGTGCCACAATCTCAATCTGATTTCAGTGTGCCCATGTAATGAACAATTTGTGGGAAATTCTTTCAGTTACATAACAGTGACATTCAAAATGTCATTGTTGAGTTTTCTCTTCAGTCTCAGCAATATTTTTTCAAGGACTAGAGAGAATGGCACTAAATGCAAGTAGTCACCAGTGCTTGAGGGATATGTTAAGGTTGCAAGAGGCACTCTAACGGTCTAACGACCACCACCATTTTATGCTCTGTTTGGACCACTACTGTATGTATGCCTCTGTACATGCCTTCAGCTTATGTGGCTTACACAGGGAAAAGGTTGAACATCTATCTACGAAGGAAGGTAGTTTGCGTGTTTATTTGTTTTGTTTATCATGTTGAGATCTCTCAAGCCACTGCACCTCTTGTCGCACTCTTGCTCCCGTTGGAAAGCCCTCAAGGACTAGGGGTGCACCCAGTTGGTTTCATAACGTTAACCTAAAATGGAGAAGTTATTGATATTGAACAAAAATATGAGTCCTTTGTACCTACTTATATACCTACCTTCTCTATTCCCTACAGATCTCTACTTTGACCCTCTGATCCATGTTTCATCCCATGTGAAAACCACCTTTGAGAACAAGCAAGTCTGAAATGTGTGAGACTCAACACTTTGAAACTTGGGTGAAAATATTTTCCCCAAATTTTTGAAACCTTGCCTCAGTCTCTCAGAAATATATTTTTTAAAACCAAGAACTGGGGGAAGTTTTGTAAACTTTTTTAAAACCTGAAGAACCCCATATATCTTTTAAAAACTTGAGAATAGCCCAACACTGGTTCATACCCATAATGAATGCTGTAGCCTAAAGCTGATTGGATGGCAGCATTGAAAAAGTAGTGTAATCCGAGGGGTAGGCATTTACTGTTGGGTGAGCGGGGCTGAGTCAGCTGGGGATGCTCTTGGAGCTCTTGTTTCCAAAACAAGTTAAGGAAATCTGAATTGTTTAAGCACTCTATTGAGAGATGCTCTTTTCAGTTCACATATCCTTGAAGGGGAGCCCACACCAAACTGACTTCTTGGCACATGCTTTTATCTAGCCTTGGGGAGGACTTTCTTCGTAGTAATATTGTCATTGAAAGCAACACGTTGAAAAAAGATCTAGGAAAAATAAAGCTGTGTGCTGTGGGAGTGTTGCCTTGATTGTTCCAAAGTAGTACCCATTCTCTCTGAGAGTGACATGCTATATTTTCATTTAACCTGCTTGATGTAAGTACCTGTTGCTGTTTGTTGCAGTTTGTTTTCAATTTCAAGAAACTTGTCTACTCTTTTGACACAAAGCACTGGCAAAAAAATTTTAGGGCACCTTTTCCAGTGGAATTTCTCCATGGCAAAAGGGTTGGGGCATTCTGCGAGTTCCCGTCCACTACACCTCAAGAGGCTGTTTATTTCAGGAACGCCTCACTCCTTAGGTGTTACCCTAAGGGTAAGGGTTGGGTATACACATCCTTAACTGCCAATTCTTGAAAATCAAATAGCTGATTTTGAGTTTCTACCCAAATCCATATCCCAGATTTCTTGATTTTGAAAATGTTCTCCAAAACTCAGAACTTGCACGCAATAGTTATAATTTTATATATCCTATATATAAAAGCAATAGTGGTGTTTGTCTGTCTGTGTCTGTGGTGACAAACATGGTAGGGCAGGGTAGGGCGGCCAGGGCAGACACCCGCCCACTAGACTTGCTGGCGGCCCGCAGCAACTGTCTGGGTAGTCTTCTTGTAGTGCAAACGTTTTCTTCTTGCTCTCCTCTCCTGCTTATGTCTCTTCTTTCATTCTCGTTCGTGCGCTCTTTCGCTCTCTCTCTTCCCACGGTCGTAATAGCCTACAAAGCAACAGTGGTGTCTGTTTGAGTGGGCAGTGCTTGGAAGATTATTCCAGTCACTACCTGTTCCCTGTGGAGCTAATGACAAACAGGGCAGGGGTAGGGCAAGGCGGCCAGGGCAGTCGTTGCGGGGGGGCCGCGCGAGGTGCCATTTTTACTAAAAAAATCCTTGGGGAAAACCGAGGAATCGACATCTAATTAAACAAAAATACAATTTTTTTTTAAAAATATTTTCATTATAAAACATGTTAAAAAAACTAGAATCTTTTTGAAAAAGAAAATAGAAACAAAATAAATAAATAAATACATAAAAATAGAAAAAAAATGAAGATAAACAAAATAAGAATAGAAAAAATAAAAACATGAAACAAACATAAACCAAAAACAAAAGTAAAAACGCAAAAACTATGAAAAAGGAATGGAAACAAATGAAACAAGGAAAAGGAAATACAGTGAAATAATTTTAAAAGAAAAAGAATTTCCAAAAATGAAGAAACCAAATAAAGAGTAAAAAATAAGAAAAAATAAAACTTATAAATATTGAAGAAAAGCCCTACTTGAAAAAGAATGAGGTGTGTCTTCTTTCTCCAAACTTCAAACTTACATCCAAATAAAAATATATATAAAAATGAAAAAGAAACACTTTATTTTTATTATACAAAATAATAATAAAAATAGAAAACACATAAAAATAAAAAAATAAAAAAGTTAAAAGTTTCTTTAAAAAACTAAAGCATGAACCAAGTTTAAAGAAACCGGGGGACTTCACAGTGGCCGAAGGTCACGGGTACCCACTAGTAAAACCAAAGAACCACCTAACACTTTTAAAAACCTAAAACCCCCCAAAAAGAGTTGGGTTGCTTTCTTCTTAAAAATCATGAATCTTAGGTTCTAAGAAGATGTAAGGGTCTCCAAGTCCGAATTTTACATTTCCAGGGTTAAATGTAAGTTCCAAGAGGCCTCACGCAAGACTTCTAAGGTATGAATGTAGGTGCTGGTTCACCTGGGCCCCCTTCATGCTACATTCAGCTTTAGAGTTCTTGAAGTTAAAGAGCAAGAGAGCAGCACAAGCCATCAAAGTAGTAGATAAAGTCTGAGACTGCGGGCTTCACTGTGCATAAAGATCACAGCTGCGTGGCAGTCATGCAGCGAGAAGACTGGGAATTGGGCTTTAGGAGAGGGCAAGCAGGCTGCATGAAAGCCCAAGCAAGCTTTTTAATTAAAAAGCAGGGTCTTTATGAGTCTTTTGGATCCTTTCAATTTCAGCCCAGTTCTTCAGATCGGATCTTGTGAGGTCCATCCCTGGCCCCAAAGGTATATATAACTCCTTCAACTCTTCACTAACCTACTCTTCTTCCCTTATGAAAACCTGGATTCAGTCAGGCATTAGCCTACCCCCTGGCCCAATTCCAGTAATGCCCTCATACAAGTGGGTTAGGGTAGATCGGCCCATCACCAATCGCCCGCCTATGACCGAACACTTATTATATCTTCATCATGTGTGCTTCATTTTGATTGATTTAAAATGTTATGCGAGCACTACCTCAAGCTCTACAAAACATCTTTGAAGTGAAAGGGAAAAGGAGTAATGAAAAAATAACAAGAAGAAAAATAAGCTTTCAAACTTAAAAAATGTGTTTTTTTTCTTTTTTCTTCTCTTTGGACCCCTCCTACTTTCAAACCTCATAACTTTTTTTTTTTAAATTCATTTAAAATTATTTAAAATGTTGTAGGAGTGCAACCTGAAGTTCTACAAATCATCTTGGAACTCTAATAGCAACAAAGCAACATACAAGGAATTTTTTTGGTGTTTGGGAACTGATCGTTGTAGTGTTCACTGGCTTTTCTTTTTGAGTTCTTGACCCTTTTTACTTTGGGGGACAGTAACTTTCTAATTTCTAATCCGTTTTTTATGATTGTTAGTGTGTCAGATGCGCCATGAGGAGGGGTTCAAGTTTTGTTTGGACACCAGAAACAACAGAGCCCTCCCCTTGGATCTGACCTGAGTTGAGCACTTAAGTGTTCGGTCACTGACCGGTCTACCTTACCCCATCTAAAGCTACTGCAAAACAAAATTCTTTCTCTTTCTACATGATGAAGATATAATAAGTGTTCCCACCATGTGATCCCACCATGGAACAGAAAAACCTCCTTCAAGAACAAAATAACCCCTCCTGTAGGTGACAAGGAGTTAATTATGGTTTAGAACATGGCCTCCAAACTCTCTAGGAAATTTTCTGCGGGTCTTTTGGTCTATTTGAAGAGCTATGTAGGATTTATCTCTCTTTCTTCTAAAACTTTTCCTCTTGCACCTGAGGAAAAAAGCCTTGCTATGTATGATGCCACCAGCTTGGACTCTTTGTAATTCACTTTCAACTGCTGAACATAAACGATTGATGTTCCTCTGTACACAAACCAGCCTAGACCACATAGCACCAACATTTAGGAGGAAGAAAAAATTAGTACCCTGTCTCATTGGAGACATTTGATAAACAACATATATGTCTGACTATCTACGGAATTCTGACAAAGTCCTAAAGTATTAGTACCATACACAAATTGATTCTTGAGCACTTGAGCACAGGAACTTCAAAGGCCATTTAAATTGTACAGGAGGCTTTTTCATGATGTACAGGGATTGCTATCATTTCCCTAAGTCAGAGAAAGTGATGAAGAGGGTCATCTTAGGGCAACTTCAAACGAAAGTTGAGAGCCCTTGAACTATGTTAGTTGACCTTGGTTGGTCTGACTCACCTTCCATTTGCACACAATTTACTTTGCTACTTGTTGGCAAGTGAACTTGTAATTGTTTTTGCAATTAGGTCCATTGTTTTTTTTTTTTTTTTCATTTTATCCTTTATTTTTTTAACATAATAATTTTTTTTGTGAAATGACTTTATCTTTGGTCTTCTTTTCATCCTTTGTCTTTTATTTCAATCTCAAACCTTGTTATTTGTAAAGGAGTGAAAGCCCATTAAGGGTGAGCCACTTTTCACAAAAAAAGGTGATGTATAACAAGTATTATAATATGCAGTAAGTTAAAAGTTTGGTGGTATTCTTTGGCTATCATAAACACAAGCAAAAAAGTTTAAAATTTGCATGACAACATTTTGAAATTCAAAGTTCACTTTGAATCAAAATTCATTTTTATCCAACAGTTAGATGAAGAGAATTGGATAAAATATAAAATATAATTTATAGTTTTTCAACGGCCATAGGGCTTCATGTTTGTGGTTCATGAAATATTACCAAAAAATAAAAAATAAAAAAATCATGTAATGCCCATCTATAAAATCTCTTCCTCTTTGATATGGTAGTGGTTTTTTTCCTTTAAAAAAATATTATGCATTTATTGTTCAAAAATGAAAAAACCACACATTTTAAAAATGAAGTTTCATCCAAAAACTTTAAATCTTCACATGGTCCTAGATTTAATTCATATATATCAATATTATACACCATAACAAAATTCACAAAAGAATTCCATTCACAACCTTAGTTTTGAAGTATATATGCAATTTTTTCGAACTGTGTGACAAGTATTATTTTGTCACAAATATATTCCATACATTCAAGTTTTTCATTGTTTGTTGGATTTTAAAAAATAATTGATTAGATTAAATTTCAAGTTAATCAAATATACTTAAAACAACCAAAAATAATCCAAGATGTGATGTCAAAAAAAAGTAATTGTACAAAGATTATACTTGTGGCTACAATTTTTGGGGGGCTTAATGTGCTTATGCCCAAAGTGAATTTTAAAAAACAAAAATTAAAGATGAAACTCAATATCATAATAAATATCATCAACATTACATATATAGGAATAAATGGGTTTTGGACTTAACAAGTGGTAACAACGTTTGCATTTATGAAAAATTCATATGATGAATTTACTATGAAGGCAAAATTCCTCAAGAGCTTTTGGGAAGATTGGAAAGTAATACTTGGAGAAAACCTTGTGATAAAAAAAATTGAGCTTTATGATTTCATTGCCATTTATGATTGGGCCCAAGCAAAGACTTGGAAAAAAATAATAACATGTTTGCAAATGTGTGGATTTAACCTTCATTATTCTCTCATTTAATGTTAGCTTTTAGCTACTTAAAGATGAAAATAAAGGTTTGCAAAACAAAAAACAAATATTAAACATATTGTCAAACTAATGTTATTTTGTGTGTAAGTTTTGTAAGAAATAAAAAGGGCAATCAAGGTTATTTTCTCATCCTTATTAAAAAAAATATATAGAGTTGGCCTTTTGGGAATCAAGGTAACATGTAGAGTTGGTGATATCATTATCATTTGGCTTCACATTACTACATAACAAGGTTTTTATGTTGGTTTATATGATTGAAATTTGAATCACAATGAATAATGGAGAAAAATATTGAAGTCAAATTGAATTAATTGTTTATTAAAAAATTGATTTTTTTTATACTAAAATGATTATCCAAAATGATTGAGATGATTTAAACTACTAGTTAACGTGGCAATATTAATTTCATTATAAAAAACTAATAATGCATATATAGTTTAATAAAAATAACAATAATAGATATTTTCAAATCAATCCATATGGACATATGAATTTAATGCCTTTACTTATTTATTTATTTTGGGGTTTAATGAACCTACAATGGGTCGTCATGATGACATCACAAACACAACATGTCCAAAATGGGTTTTTAACCTTCACCTTTTTAATCACAACCTAAGGCCTTTACCATCCAACAATCATTATGCATAGTGATATAAATTGTTATCACAACTAAATAAATGAATAACACACATTATGACCTTTTCATATACTTATGTAATTTCATAATAAAATTGATTAGACATGTACATAATGTAATTTAATATCATTATTCAATTTAATATATTTTTAGTTTGATAGTTTTCATTAAATTTATAATGTTTTTTAATTTCAAATTGTAAAATTTATTACAATAAATTTAAATACTTTCATTATTTCTAACTAAATTCTATAAAAATTTTAATTCCAGATGGTAGAAAATTACATTAATTTTTAAATTTAAATTTAAAAAAATTCACAATGAAATGAATTTCACTTTTGAAATTATTTAGTTAAAAATCACATTATTAATTATACAATAAATTTAAATATTTTCATTATTTCTAACTAAATTCTATAAAATTTTTAATTCCAGATGGTAGAAAATTACATTAATTTTTTAATTTAAATTTTAAAAAATTCACAATGAAATGAATTTCACTTTTGAAATTATTTAGTTAAAAATCACATTATTAGTTTTATAAAATAAAATAAAATTTTATTTTAAAAATTTTAATTAAAGTTTTTGATTAGTTCAATTTTCACACGTCATTTTGTTATATTTCAAATATTTTCCTTTATTTTAAATTTTATTTGAATAATAAAAAATAAAAATGACAATATGAAATTCATAATTTATTTTCATTTTTTATTAATTTAATATTTTAAAAATTACTATTGTCATATTAATCATATTTAAATGATTGATTTTAGTCACATTAGACAAACCATACAACTCCACATGGGTGTCATGTATGTTATGTGTCCAAAATAATCTTAAGTTTAACTAAATAAGTAATATTTTATAATGAGTATAAACCTACTTAGTTTTCATTTTAATCAAATTGAACATAATTAGTCATTTCAAACAAATGAATTTTGTTTTACCATCAATTCAAAGATAATGATACTAACAAAAGAAATCATATTTTTGTTATATTGTTAGCATGCTTGTGGTTTTTGTAATAACTTGATGTTGGCATGATTAGCTATGTGGGCAAGATATTACAACCATAGGGTATGGGTAAACCTATCCTTGGGTGGTAACACTAGGAATGTCACACCTTCATTTTCTTGGACCCATCAAACTTTTGAAATCATGGGAAACACTTAAATAAATATTCTAAACAAAAGTCTAATGAGTACATTTATTAAGTTTCATAGATTTTGAAATTTTAAAAATATTAAAAATATTGTGTCTTTTGATCTTCTTAATCGTTGCATTCAAGAACATAACATTGGTTCTTTTCTTTGAATTTTCTGGTCACAAACACAAATTTGAAACATGATTTGAGATTTTTTTGAGAATGTTTTTCCTAAGGTAATTTTGAAGTCATTCTATTTTTTTAATTAGGTAATTAATTAAGTAAGTATAATTTAATTATGAATTTCCAAAGTTAAAGCTATTGGTTCCTCAAGGGACCATCTTTATTAGAAATACAAAAGTTTGACAATTTTCACTTTTTTAATTCCAAAATAAACTTTGAATCATATATTAAAGCATGCAATGGATAAACATGAACCAAAAGATATTATAGTTGTGAAAACATTTAAAAAATGTCCTAGGAAAATGATTTGGTCATTTTTGTTTTTTTAAAGGATTCCTTGAGGTAGTTGTTAATGGTGCCACCTAAAGGTGGGTTTACTTGTATGGCAAAAATTGCATGTGTGGGTCACCATTATACATAGGTCTTAAGATTTTGAAGTCAAAGAAACATGATGCCAAGGTATTTTTTATGTTCTTATGTTTATGTATTTCATTCATAGTTAAAGTTAAGAAAAAATGAAGCATACCAAATTCTTCTACCATTGTTAATAAATCTTGTAATTGGGATATATGCCATGTATGAGAACCTTGAATTGATGATGGAAGCTTGTCTTTTATTATATATCCTAAAATTTGAGCATTAATCATTTATGGGTTTTTCGTTTTAATGATTTGTATTTTTTTAAAAACAACTATTATAAGTACGTTTAATCAATTGTCAAAGATCATACATGGTTAATAAATATGGGTTATACAATGTAAATAATGGAAATAATGAACTCATTGAATTCTAAATATTCATGCATTGATATTTTACCACCCTAAGCACCATATCCATGTGGAAATACAAAAAGGAATAAAATAATTTTTAAAGTCATATATTTTTGTATTATCTTGTAATCCATTAAATCGAACTATAAATTTTTCATGACATACTTTAAAATGCAACTACTATTGAATTCATTAAATTGTTCAAAAATAGTCATGTATTGTTTATAGTTTCCATGTTTTGGGAGAAATGGGGAAATTAATATATATAAAATCATGATGAAATATTCCTTATTTAATATACCATCCCAATTCAATAAAGGACTATTTAATAAACTTGAATCTATTATTTCACTAGTGTTGAAACCCATATATATATATATATATATATAATCCAATTTTTAAAAGATACAATAATTGTACATAATATGGATGTTCTAACAAAAGTTCTTTTATATAAATTGGTGATATGTCGGTCACATTCAATATAACATTATATATATGTCCTTTCCATTTGAAGTAATTGTATACTTAAATAATAAGCAATGAACAATGTCATAAAATGTACATTTAAATTCATTAATATTTAAATTATTATACATCTTATATAATTTTTTGAAATGTTTATGTTTATGATTAAGTTTGGTTAGTCCACATATTGCACAACATATTGTGTTTTTAAACATATTTGCTGATTAACTAATCCATTTATCGTACAATTCATTTCGAGAATTCCAATTGCAATTGTAATGTTGATAACATTGCATTCATCGCAATTGAACCTGATCATAAACATCCTTTTTAAATCTCATTTTTCAAATATGAAAAATGACATGTGGTTTCCAACCTACCATATCCCTACGAAACAATTTGAAACCATATCAATTTAAAAATTATTCCATATAAAAATTATTTTAAATTAATATATTAAAAGTGAATTAGGGTTTTATAAAACTTCTCTATGTGAGGAAAACTAGTGCACTAAAATGGCTTTTTAAGAGGCCTTTTTAAAGCATTTCATGTATGTGTTATTACAAAATTGGGGGAAACATTTGAAATATATAATATTTCAGTATATGATTTTGAATGCATGGATGAAATGAGTTTTTTTTGGGTGAAAGATCATAACCACTTTGGACCAATGATCTAAAGGTTAAATAAATTGCCCCTCTTGCACATGAAATGAATTGAAAGTGGATTAGAGTAGTGTCCAAAGTGAACCAACCTTTTAAAAACTTGATGTAAATACATATTGATTTTAATTTACTTGGGTTTCCGAATTTTTTAAGATTCTAGGTGTTGGGTTCACAAAGAGATTGAAGAATTGATCAAAAGCTAGAATATGGACATGCAATTAATTTCTCCCCCTTAGTCAATTTGTTCGAACCTTTTGTTGTTATTACTTTTTTTCTTTCTAAAAAAATACCAATTGTTTTGATAATGAAATTTTTTCTGGTTTTTGATTATGGCACTCGAATTACATTTACACCAAAGCAAAATGATCCAAGCAAAAAAAATGGTATGTGCATGGCAAGAAAAAACTTCATGGTGATGAAACTGAATCATTACTATATACAACATTAGATTCTGTATCGTATATATATTTTTGTGTAAAACAAATGCAAAATTGGCATTTTTTGAAGACGTAAACTAGTAACTTTTGTCTATGATTATTTAATTGTTTTCATTTGTTTGAAAAGAAGTCTAATTGCAAAGTTGTAACAAGCATCCAATTGATAATGCATTGGTCGGTGTTGGTTTGTTGTGGCCCTAGTTTTGGACCAGCCAACTCTAGTAATGTTTTGTGAACAATTCCCACAATTTGAAAACAATAATTTGAAAATAATAATTTACAATGAATATATCTACCCAAATTGCTTTACATATTAAATTTAAAATTAACATAAGAATTATGGTAATTACTATACTTGAAACAAAACATTACTTTGATTGATTTTCCATAATTATCACCATTGAAATGAACATAAACACGAAATGAAAATTGAACCCACCATTTAGAATAATCACATTTATCAAATTTAATATAAAATCATAATAGTACTTACATTTAAAAAAAAAAAATTTTTCTTTTAACATGATAACTGTAAATTAAAGAAATGTGAAAATTTTAAATTATAAAAAAATTTCTAAATTAATTATTATTTTTTTCAATGGATGAAACCTTGGCAATTAAATTGTCGTATATATAATTTTGGATTTAAAAATGAATTGTATAACTGTACTAATGAATTTGAATTACAATAAGTTATTATTAGTGGTTTTTTTATTTACCATAATAAATTACCTTAGTTAGGTTCACTATAAAAAGATTAAAATTTTAAAATAACATCAAATTTTCTTTTAAAAAAATTGAATTGTCTTTGGCATTTTAAAAAATAATTCAATAATTGTTTTTGAATAAATTGACTCACATTACACCTCATATTATTTTTTTCACAGGTGCCTCTTGGCTCCATCGTAGTGGGGGAATGGGCAAGTTACATGTATAGGTGTATAGTGATAAGATTATGTGTAGGTTTAAGTTTGTAAAAGAAAAAATTGAAAAAAAATCTTTAGTTTTTTATTTTAAAAATCAATATTAAAAAAAAAAAAAAAAAAAAAAAAAAAAAAAAAACCCAACTACCATGGCCCAACAATCTAGTTATGGCAACATTTTTTACAAAAAGCTATAATTTATATTAAAATAAATTTATGTAAAAAAAACTAAATACCACTCCATGGTGGCCTAACTACCACCACACTTGGAACCTCCCTCCTACCTCCATCCTCATTATGGGGGTAGTAGGTATGTTACATGTATAAGACCTACTTTGGCCTTTACATAGTAAAAGCAATGATCATCCTTTATATTCATCCATGTATTTTGTAGTTAGGGTTTAAGTCAAAGGAACCTTATTGTCAACAAGCTTTTCCTTCTCCTTTATTCGATCAGAATCATCAACATCTTGTCCTATTATGTCAATAGAGATATCTAGACAAAGAGAGAGGGGGGGAGAAAAATAGGTGTTTGATTGGAGGACTTGGTGTAGTTTGGTGGCAATGGTGGCAATAGGAATAACGATAATGTTCATACCTTGAATTCGTGGGCAAAATGTGTTTCATTGTGCAACCCTAGAGCTTTGTGTTGGCTCCTATCAAATGTAGCGTGCACCTTTTCTTCCTTGAGGTGTATTTATTTTTACATGTTTTTTTTTATTATTATTTGTTTTTTTTTTCGACCTAGTTGTTTTGTGAAGTGTGTGTTTCCTTTTCTTTGATTTTTTGTTTGTGTGTGTGTGTGCGTGCGCACATTTGTTTAGTTTGTTGCAATGGGTTTTTAGGTTTTGGGTTTGTGATTAAAATTATTGCAAAAGAAATGATGGTTTCAGGATTTTTGAAGTTTTAGTGACTTTGGGGTGAATGTGGTTTTTTGAGAATATGTTGTTGATGAAATTCATAAGATTCATGGCTGGGGTTCCAAAAAAAGGAAAAAAGGTCTCAAGGATTCGAAACAAATTTAAGTGAGAAAAATTGAATAGTTTAATTTAAGATAATTCATGTGAATGTGGTGAGTTTTCACATTCATACATATTATTGTGCATGAATATTTTGGTTCATAATTAGAAACCCAAAAAATTTCAAAATGAGTTTCAATGAACAACCAAACATGTTTTTTTACTAAGATTATTTCCTATACATGTGACCTACACCTTAAAACTAAACATTTTGAATCCATTGAAGATAATTGTTTTGTCAAATGGTTTAAAAAATGAGTACTATTCTTTGTAGCCCTTTCCTTCAAAATTTCAAAACGTTAAAATTTTTATATAATTTTGTTTTTCATTAAGTTCATCTAATGAACATGTACTTCATAAAATGGGGCATATTTTTGTTGTACAAAAAAATTGAAATGAATTGTATGACTTTATGAATTCCTTTTGATTTCTTTTTTAAAAACTGCAATTTAGACATTTGATATAGTTAGTTTATAGGACTCAAAATAACATTTACATAATATCTAATTTTTAAAAAAATATTTTTATCAATTTAACAAGACATCATTATATCTATTGGCATACAACAATTCATTCCAACTATAATAATATAAGATAAACAAAAATTTAAAGTTGTCCTTTGCAATCCTTTAAATACAAATCATTGCTTTTCGGTACCCCAAGCATGAATACACCCAAGAAGTCATTTTATGTGTGACAGATTTCCTTGCGTGAGGAAGGATCTCTGTTTCATACTTGTTTTATCCAATTTTCAGGGTTTCTCAACAAGATAAGGATGAGGGTTATCTTGCACCATCAAACTGCCTTTCCTACCCTTCTTCAGGTAAGTGTTCCTTGCTCCTGCCCCTGTGCTGCTGCCATTCCTACAATTGAAAACACATGGGAAAACACAAACTAAAAACTGTCTAAACCCAATAGCATAATGAATATAATTTTGTGTAAGTTTCTAAGTGTGGTGCAGGAGGTTTTTTTTCTGGATGGGAATGTTGCGGTACTAATTTGTGGGTTCACATCATGATACATGCTCTGCTCATGGGTGCAGAAGCAACAACAAAAGTGGAACTGGATCAAATGGTGGATCAGTAGAAATCAGAGATTGATAGTTCAGCTCCATCTGCATTCGTGAGGGCAACAGTGAATATGTTTGGAAATCGCATACAGACAGGCCGTGCGCATCACCCACAACCGCACTTCTCTTCCCACCAAGGCTATGTTGGCCACTAGGCGAGCTAGATGCCCCACCCACAATGTAGAGGCACATGCTTCTATTCTTTGGAAGCCCAGACTCTGAATTTTTGGTGTGAAATATGCGGAATTTGCTTTGTTGCTGATTCACACAATTTTACCTCCGAATGGATGGCATTGGAGACTATTCTGAATTAAATTAAAAAACAAAAAATTGTGTTGATGACAGAAGATAACCACATTGGAGAGTAAATTACTACTTGCACATGAAGAGTTAATGAAGTCACAAACAACACTATCTATTGTTGAAAGTGAGAAGGCTGAAGATTTGAGGGAACTTGCAGGGATGAAGGTTCAATTAGAAGAGAAATTTCAATTCGAAGATACTGCTATTATGTTAGATGCAGCTGCTATTGAAGCCCACAATTCATTGCCGTTGTGGAGGAAGCCACATATTGGTAGGCCTACCTTAATGCAGTGTTAGGCACTGGTTTGGGCAATATAGGTACAGGAAATGCAGCTCAGGAACAAATCGCAGGCATACAAGCTGAGCTAGGCAGAGAGCTGAAAGAGATGTTATAGGGTTGGGGATTCAGCATGAGGCCAAACTTGAAAGAGCTCAAAAGAGACTTTAGGATTGCAAGTTCAGCATGCAATTTCTGCTTCACATATCAAGAATACTTGGAAAGAGATTGTGGAATTGCAATCTCAGTTTCTTGAGCTCAACATGGGAATGTGCCTACAAACCTGGAAATTGTAAGAGCTAAGGTTGATAAGCTCTAAGCAGAGCTGACATCTTTATCAGATCAACAGGGAGGCTTTGCTGCCAAACTTGAAAGTGCAAAACAAGATATTAGCAAGAAGACTAGCCAAGTAAGGCAAGAGGATTATTTTTGGCCAATCAGGCTCTAACAGGTTTTTTCTGGTGACCACTTTGCTAAGAATGATTTTGTTTCACAAATTGCTATTGGGTTATAGCCAGGGATGAAGTCATGGAGTTGTTAGCTTGCTGGTATGCAAGACTGAGAAGAAGCCCTGAACTGTTTTGTGTCATGTTTT
>Ga0116230_10003278_pt1 | contig 15795 bp, 10 predicted proteins | sample S1TSphfallax_3_FD_88678 | JGI IMG/M metagenome (GOLD analysis project Ga0116230, IMG submission 88678) | Host-associated microbial communities from peat moss isolated from Minnesota, USA - S1T2_Fd - Sphagnum fallax MG | ecosystem: Host-associated > Plants > Peat moss > Unclassified | place... | reverse complement strand
TGTCGGCAAGGTCCGCGCACGGCAGGACGAGGCGGGCGATACCAATGGCCGCCACACCGTCATGGCCATCCTGCTGCATGGCGATGCGGCCTTCGCCGGCCAGGGCATCGTGTATGAGACTTTGGCGATGAGCCAGCTCATCGGCTACCGCACCGGCGGCACGCTGCACGTGATCACCAACAACCAGATCGGCTTCACCACCGTTCCGGCTCATGCCTATTCCGGTCTCTACTGCACGGATGTGGCAAAGTCGGTGCAGTCGCCGATCCTGCATGTGAATGGCGACGATCCGGAGGCGGTGCACTTCGCCGCGCGTCTCGCCACCGAATACCGCCAGCAATTCTCCTGCGACGTTGTGCTCGACATCGTCTGCTACCGCCGCCACGGCCATAACGAGTCGGACGAGCCGGCCTTTACCCAGCCGATCATGTACCGGGCGATTGGCGAGTTGAAGACGACACGCACACGCTATGCCGAGAAGCTGGTGGCGGAGGGCGTGCTGACCGAGGCGGAGGCGAAGCAGGTCTGGGACGATTTCGTTGCCAAGCTGGAGGAGCACTTCCAGGCGGCGAAGTCCTATCGCCCGAACAAGGCGGACTGGCTCGAAGGCAAGTGGACAGGCCTCAACCGCGGCGAAGACGACGAGACCCGCTCCGAGGAGACCACCGGCGTCGCGATCGAGACTCTCCGCGAAGTCGGCCTGGCCCTGGCGACGGTGCCGGGCGGCTTCGACGTAAATCCCAAGATCGCGCGTCAGCTGGAGGCGAAAAAGGTCGCCGCCGAAACCGGCGAAGGCATCGACTGGGCGACCGGCGAGGCGCTTGCCTTCGGCACGCTGCTGCTGGACAAGCACCGCATCCGCCTCTCCGGCGAGGACTGCCAGCGCGGCACCTTCAGCCAGCGGCATGCGGTGCTGGTGGACCAGGGCAACCAGAACGAATACGTGCCGCTGAACAACATCCGGCCCGACCAAGCGAAGATCGAGATCTACAACTCGCTGCTCTCCGAGGTTGGCGTGCTCGGGTTCGAATACGGCTACAGCGTCGCCGATCCGCGCACGCTCGTGCTGTGGGAGGCGCAGTTCGGTGATTTCGCCAATGGCGCCCAGGCGGTGATCGACCAGTTCATCGCCAGCGGCGAGACGAAGTGGCTGCGTATGTCCGGCCTGACACTGCTGCTGCCGCATGGGCATGAGGGCCAGGGGCCTGAGCATTCCTCGGCGCGGATGGAGCGGTATCTGCAGCTTTGCGCCGAGCAAAACATGCAGGTCTGCAACATCACCACGCCGGCCAACTACTTCCACGCCCTCCGCCGCCAGATGAAGCGGAACTACCGCAAGCCGCTGATCATCATGACGCCGAAATCGCTGCTGCGGCACAAGCTGGCGGTCTCCCCGCTGAGCGAGATGGAAGCCGGCACGACCTTCCGGAAAGTGATCGGCGAGACCGACAAGCTCGTGGCACCCGAACAGGTCCGCCGCGTCGTAATTTCGACCGGCAAGGTCTACTACGACCTGCTCGCCGCCCGGCGGGACCGCGACATCCGCGACGTGGCGCTGGTTCGTGTCGAACAGATTTACCCCTTCCCCGCGATGGGCCTGCGGACGGCGCTGACGCCCTACCGGAACGCCGAGGTCGTCTGGTGCCAGGAGGAGCCCGAGAACATGGGCGCCTGGACCTTCGTCGACCGGCGGTTGGAGCGGGTTCTGGTCGCGATCGATGCGGCGTCCAAGCGGCCGCGCTATATCGGCCGGAACGAGGCGGCCAGCCCGGCTACCGGCTCCGCCAAGGTCCATGCCCAAGAACAGGCGGCGCTCGTTGCCGCCGCCCTGCAGTAGCCTCGACGACACCCCAGACGACACCATAGTCAGATCCGATCAGGAGCGACGATGCCGACCGAGATTTTGGTTCCCACGCTTGGCGAAAGCGTGACGTCCGCCACCATTTCCCGATGGCTGAAGCACGAGGGTGATGCCGTCGCGGCGGATGAGCCCCTGGTGGAGCTGGAGACCGACAAGGTGACGGTGGAGGTCAACGCACCGGCTGCCGGTGTGCTGGGGGCGATCCTGCAGCAGGACGGCGCCGAGGTCGAAGTGGGCGCCGTGCTCGGCGAAATCGGCGAAGCGGGTGGCTCCGCCGCCAAGAAAAAACCGGCGGAGAGCAAGGCCGCGCAGCCCAAGGCCGCGCCCGCACCCGCCGCGCCTGAACCGGCGGCGGCTGCACCGGTCGCACCCGCGCCGTCTGCGCCTGCGGCAAGTGGGAGCAGCACGAATATCGTGGTGCCGACACTCGGCGAGAGCGTGGCAACGGCGACCGTCTCCCGCTGGCTGAAGCAGGCCGGCGATGCGGTCAAAGCCGACGAGCCGCTGGTGGAGCTGGAAACCGACAAGGTCTCGGTCGAGGTCAACGCACCGGCGAGCGGCACACTCTCCGCGGTCCACGCCGCCGACGGCGCCGAGGTCGAAGTCGGCTCGGTGCTGGGGGCCATCGCATCCGGCGCCGGCGCTTCGTCCGCGCCCAAGCCGGCGGCGAAGCCTGATGCCGGGGTCAACCCGCCGCCCCGCGCCGATGGCCCGGTCGCACGCCCGGCAGCGCCGCCCGGCAGCCGCGCCGCGGCTCTGGAGGCTTTCCCGAGCGCCACGAAGCGCATGACGGAGGCCGGCATCTCGCCCGACAGTATCGGTGCCGGCAGCGGCAAGGACGGGCGCATCACCAAAGGCGATGTGATCGATTTCCTGGCCAAGCCCGCGCCCGTTGTGGCCGCCGCACCGGCGCCGAAAGCGGCGCGTGCGGCGGATGAGCCGGGCGAAGAGCGCGTGAAGATGACCCGGCTGCGGAAGACGATCGCCAACCGCCTGAAGGAGGCGCAGAACACCGCCGCCATGCTGACCACCTTCAACGAGGTGGATATGTCGGCGGCCATGGCGTTGCGCGCGACCTACAAGGACGCCTTCGAGAAGAAGAACAATGGCGTCCGGCTGGGCTTCATGTCCTTCTTCGTGCGCGCCTGCATTGCCGGGCTGAAGGAGTTCCCGGCGGTCAATGCCGAGATCGACGGCGACGAGATCGTCTACAAGAACTACGTGCACATGGGCATCGCCGTCGGCGGCCCGAACGGCCTCGTAGTGCCGGTTCTCCGTGACGCGGACCAGATGAACTTCGCGCAGATCGAGGGCGCGATCGCCAACTTCGGCAAGCGCGCGCGCGACGGGCAGCTCAAGCTGGACGAGCTGACGGGCGGCACCTTCAGCATCACCAATGGCGGCGTCTACGGGTCCTTGATGTCGACGCCGATCATCAACCCGCCGCAGTCAGCCATCCTGGGCATGCACAAGATCCAGGAGCGGCCGATCGCCATCGCCGGAAAGGTCGAGGTGCGGCCGATGATGTATCTGGCGCTGACCTATGACCACCGCATCATCGACGGGAAGGAAGCGGTGTCCTTCCTCGTCCGGGTCAAGGAATCGATCGAGGATCCGCGCCGGCTCCTGCTGGGACTTTGAGATGAGCGACGCCTTCGATCTGATCGTCATCGGCTCCGGCCCTGGCGGCTATGTCTGCGCCATCCGCGCGGCGCAGCTCGGACTGCGGGTGGCCTGCGTCGAGAAGCGGGAGACGCTGGGGGGCACTTGCCTCAACATCGGCTGCATCCCGTCCAAGGCGCTGCTGCAATCCTCGGAGAATTTCAACGAGGTGCGGCACGGCTTCGCCGCCCACGGTATCCTGGTCGAAAGCGTGAAGCTCGACCTGGAGCAGATGCACGCGCGCAAGCGTGAGGTCGTCCAGGCCAATACGAAGGGGGTCGAGTTCCTCTTCCGCAAGAACAAGGTGACCTGGCTCAAGGGTGAAGGCCGCATCCTCGGCGCCGGCCGCGTCTCCGTCGCCGGCAAGGATTACGAGACGAAGGCGATCGTCATCGCCACCGGCAGCGAGAGCACGCCGCTGCCCGGCGTGGCCGTCGACGAGACGAGGATCGTTACATCGACCGGCGCGCTGGAGTTGTCGGCCGTGCCGAAGCATCTGGTGGTCATCGGCGCCGGCGTGATCGGGCTCGAACTGGGCAGTGTCTGGCGCCGGCTTGGGGCCGAGGTGACCGTCATCGAGTTTCTCGACCGTATCGTGCCGACGCTCGACAGCGATGTCGCGCGGGACTTCCAGCGCATCCTGGAGAAGCAGGGCCTCAAGTTCCGCCTCGGCGCGAAGGTGACCAAAGCCGAGACCACGGAGGGCGGCGTGACCCTGACGGTCGAGCCGGCCAAAGGTGGCGAGGCTGAGACGGTCACGGCGGACATCGTGCTGCTCGCGATCGGCCGTCGCGTGTTCGTCGATGGGCTCGGGCTCGAGGAGGCCGGCATTGCGCGCGACGAGCGCGGGCGGGTACAGACGGATGCGAATTACGCGACCAATGTTCCAGGCATCTACGCTATCGGCGATGTCCGCGTCGGGCCGATGCTGGCGCACAAGGCCGAGGATGAAGGTGTCGCCATTGCCGAGCTTCTCGCCGGTCAGGCAGGTCATGTGAACTACGATGCCATTCCGAGCGTCATCTACACCTGGCCGGAAGTGGCGACGGTTGGAAGATCCGAGGACGAACTGAAGGCCGAGGGCGTCTCCTACTCGGTCGGCAAGTTCCCCTTTACGGCCAATGGCCGCGCCCGCGCGATCGGAAACACGGATGGCTATGTGAAGCTGATGGCCGACAAGGCCTCGGACCGGCTGCTTGGCGCGCAAATCATTGGGCCGGACGCGGGAACGCTGATCGCCGAACTGGTGACCGCGATGGAATTCGGCGCATCCGCCGAGGATGTCGCCCGCATCTGCCACGCCCACCCGACGCTGAGCGAGGCGGTGCGGGAAGCGGCCCTCGCGGTCGAAGGACACGCCCTGCACATCTGACGCGCCGTGAGGTTACAAAACTGGGCGGCCCCGTCGCCGCTTGGTCTCCACGAACAGAAGCTGCCCCGAACTTGCGACTGAAACGGTGGGCGTCGGCTGCAAATCCCGGTCGAGCTTGATGAATTCGGCGTACGCGCGTCGTCCCGCTTCACGCGCGGCGAGATCAGCGCCGACCTTCAGGGCGGCCTGGATCAGGGCGCCGAGTTCTCTCTTGCGGCCCTCGATCGATGTCGGAATTTCCGTGGGGGGGAGCCGGATTGGATCCGACAAAGACTTGTCTCTCGAAATGCGCATGGGGGGCTTACTCCTCTCACATTCGGGTTCAACAACATGATACAGATGGTAACGCTTAGAGAGTTTCTCATCCGATTGAGCGGATCTTGCGGTACCGCTCCCTAAGATGTGAAATAGCGTCTCACTATTTTTTCGTCGCCATAACGATTTCAGGATGTTCTCGTGAGACCTGATGCGGGCGTCGGCCGCTGATGGACCCTCTCCCCTGAACAGACCGCGCAACCACCGGTGTCGCATGAACAGCTTTCGCCTGATACTCTTTTCCGCGAGCGTCGCGGTTCTCGCCGCCTGCGCTCATGTCGACCCGGCCCCGAGCACGGCGGTCATGCCGGCGGGCGCGCTCGGCACCAACGGCGACATTGACCAGCGGTCGCTCGATATCGCGGCCTATTCCTTCGGCCATGTCATCCGGAACCCGGCGGAGGCCGCCGACGCCATCGCGGCGCTCGACTACATGGGTGGCGAGCTTAACACGAGCCCGCGCTGGATCGGCATGGACCCGCTGACGCGGGCGCAGATGCTGCAGGCGCGGGAGACCCTGCGGTCGTATATCGGGATCAGCCAGTCCGCGCCGTCGCAGGCGGTGGTCGATACGATGCTGGCGCTGGCCCCTGCCTTCAGGGCCGGGGACACGGCCGCCATTCAGCAGTTGCTGTCGAACCCCATCTTCATCGTGCCGCCCGCCGAGGTGCAGGCGCATCTCTCCTACATTCCCCTGATGCCCGCGATCAACAATGTGACGACCCGCGCTGACAGCATACTGCCGGGCTTCATGCCGAGCTGACGAAGGTTTTTGTCGCCTACCGCGCTCCCCGGCGGCGTTAAGCCGCGGGCACCGGCAAGCGCATCCAGGCGGGAAGCACTGGCTTCAACGTCGCACCGCCGCAGGCGAGCGCGGCGGCGTTCAGCGCGTCGAGCCGCAGCACGGCCAGACCATGCTCGCCGGCCGCGGACCGCATCGTGCCCACTTCGCGGTCGTCGCTCGTGACCGGCGTGCCGGTTTCCGGCACTGGCCCATGGATCGTGACCGGGACCAGCCGGCGCTTGAGAAGCCCCCGATAGCGCGTCCGCGCCGTGAGCTCCTGCCCCATGTAGCAGCCCTTGGTCCAGGAGATGCCGTTCAGCTCATCAAAGCCTGCCTCCAGCAGCACGGTTTTTTCGGCTTCGAGATCACGGGAGCCGTCCGGCAGGCCGAGCACCATCCGGTGCGCATCCCAGTCGGCGACGGTCGCCGTTTCGGCCAGAGGCTGATCGGCAAGGATGCGCCACCCGGCGGCTTCAAGCCGGGGATCGGCGGCGATCAGCCCGCCCCGGTCCTCAAGTGGGGGCAAGCACGGTGCCGGTCCATTCCAGGCGACCTGCACCACAAGGGGCGTGGCAGTGATCGCCACGCGCGCCCGCAGCTTAAAGCGCGAGAGCCGCGTCGTGATCATCTCCTGCTGAGCCGCCTCCACGTCCAGCAGCAGGCGCGAGCCGTCCGAGAGGACGAAAAACTCCGCGAGCCATTTCCCCTGCGGGGTGAGCAGTGCCGACCACAGGGCCACGCCACGCGCTGCCCGCTCCATATCCTGGGAGACGAGGCCTTGCAGAAACGAAACGCGATCCTCGCCTTCGACGGCGATCACCCGGCGATGGCCGAGCGTTGCGATCCTGGTCATAGCTTGCGTTCCCATCCTTTCGCGCCTTGCTGCCAATAGCTCAACTGGTGGCCCGCGGCCTTCGCGGCACTCCAGCGGCGGCGGGCGGCCGCCACGGCGACCTCGTCATTGCCGTCGAACAGATCGAAGACACGGTCGAACGCCTCCAGGCGGTCGCTGGACGACCCGTCGATGAGGAACAGAAACCTTGCCCCATTGGGCGCCTCATCCGTCTCGGTCAGCCAGATCGGCTGTTGCGCGGCGCGGCCGGTAGCGGCCGTTCCATGCGGCAACCAGTCCGGATTGGCGCAGAGCCAGAGCGCGTTGTCCAACGCGGCCAGCCGCTCGGGGCTACCGCAGCGGATGACGGCGCGCTGTCCGGCCGCCAGTGTCCGCCCCAGAAGCGGGGGCAGCGCCTGATCGATTGATGTCCGCATGAGGTGGTAGAAGCCGATCTCTGCCATCGGGCGCACGTCACCGTGACTATGGATGATCGGCGTCTTCGTAGCGCAAGGCGATGAGCCGGTCCAAAAGCCGCACGCCGAACCCGGTGGGGCCGGCCGCGTGCCGCTCATCCGCCTCGTCCCGCAGGTCGGTGCCTCCGATATCGATATGAGCCCAGGGCGTCTCCCCGACAAAGCGGCTCAGGAAGGCGGCGCTGAGACTGGCATCGGGCAAGAGAGGCCCGTTCAGGCACTGCTTGATGTCGGCGATATCGGAGGCGAGCTGGTCGCGCTGCCCATCGGTGAAAGGCAGGCGCCACACCGGCTCGCCCGCGGCCAGCCCCGCCGCGGCGAGATGAGCCGCGAGCACCGTGTCGTTCGCGTAGAGCCCCGCCATTTCCCGGCCCAGCGCCACCGCGACGCTGTAGGTCAGCGTCGCCAGATCGATGACGGCGCGCGGCCGGAAGCGGGCGATCGCGAAGGAAAGCGCGTCGGCCAGGATCAGCCGGCCTTCGGCATCGGTGTCGACGATCTCGACGGTCAGGCCATGGTGGCTACGGATGACATCGCCGGGACGATAGGCGTCGCCGCCGATCATATTCTCGGCCAGGGGGAGGACGGCGGCGACGGGGGCGGGCGAGTTCCGGCGGGCCAGGGCCAGCATCGCACCGGCGCAGACGGCTGCACCCGCCATGTCGCCGCGCATATCCCACATCCGGTCGGCGCCTTTGATCGAGATGCCGCCGGTGTCGAAGGTCATCCCCTTGCCCACGAACACAACCGGGGGCAGGGCCAACCGTCCCGGCCAGTGCAGCAAGACCAGCGCCGGCGGGTTGACCGATCCACGGCCCACCGCGGCGAGAAGATGGAGCCCCTCGCCGCCCAGCGCCTCAGCCGGAATGACCTCCACCGCGACGCCGGCGGCCTCCAGCAGCCCGAGCTGATGGATGAAAGCCTGGGGCGTCAGGAGATTGGCCGGCTCCGCGATCAGGTTGCGCGCGAAGACCATGGCCTCCACGACGCCCACCGCCTCCCGCCAGCGCTGCCCGATATGCGCCGGATCGTCGACGACGAGCGAGATCCGCTCGATCTGCATCGCGCTGCCATCGATATCAGGAGGACCCTGACGATAGTTCGGGAAACGCCAGGAACGCCCCGCCGCCCCGAGCGCCAGCGCCACCGCGACCGCCCGCGGCAGGCCTCGGCCATCGATCGCGATCTCATGACAGCAGGCGAGAGCCGCCGCCGCGCGGGCGCCGGCCGCCTCGGCCAAGCTCTGGCCATCTAGGCCGAGCAGAAGCAACTCGCGATGCGGGTGGCTTGACGCGGGATCGCCCGGAAGGAGCAGCGTCTCGTCGGGCCTGCCCGTGAACCCGGCGACCCGCGCCGCCGGCGCGAGAGCATCGGGAACGGCCCCTTCCTTGACGGGCAGAACCAGGGGCACGGACGGCCCGAGGTCGGTGATCCCGACCAGGCTGAGCTTCAGTTGCAACTCCGGCAGCCCACGGCGAGCCTTCTCGGCGCTATTCAAGACTGTGAGGTCCCCAGAGGCCTCACGCCTCGTAGTGATCGCGCACCAGGCGGTCGAGCAGCCTGACGCCATAGGCCGTGGCCCCCTTGGGGACGCAGGCCGTGTCCTTCGATGACCAGGCCATGCCGGCGATGTCGAGATGCGCCCAGGGCTTGCTGTTGACGAAGCGCTGGATGAACTGCGCCGCGATGATGGCGCTGCCGTGCCGGCCGCCGATGTTCTTCATATCCGCGATGTCCGACTTGATCGCCTTGTCATAGGCCTCGCCGAGCGGCATGCGCCACAGCTTCTCCCCCGTCGCGATGCCGGCGCTCGTCAGCTTCTGGGCGAGATCCTCGTCATTGCTGAACATGCCGCCATGCTCCTGGCCGAGCGCCACGATGATGGCGCCCGTCAGCGTCGCCAGATTGACCATGAAGGCGGGGTCAAACTTCTCCTGCGCGTACCAGAGCACATCGGCAAGCACGAGGCGGCCTTCGGCATCGGTGTTCAGCACCTCGATGGTCTGGCCGGAGTAGCTCGTCACCACGTCCCCCGGACGCTGGGCCGTGCCGGATGGCATGTTCTCGACAAGGCCGACGAGCCCGACGACATCCGCCTTCGCCTTCCGCCCCGCGAGGGCCGCCATGAGGCCGACAACGGCTCCGGCGCCCGCCATGTCCCACTTCATGTCTTCCATGCCGCTGGCCGGCTTGATGCTGATGCCGCGGGTGTCGAAGGTCACACCCTGGCCGACGAAGACCAGCGGCTTGCGCGGCTTCCGCCCGCCTGCGCCGTTCCACTGCATCACCACCATGCGCGGCTCCTGCACGCTGCCCTGCGATACGCCGAGCAAGGCGCCGAAGCCGAGCTTCTCCAGTTCCTTGGGTCCCATGATCTCGACCTTCACGCCGAGCTTGGTGAGAGCGCGGCAACGCTCGGCCATCTCAGTCGGCGTGAGCACGTTCGGCGGCTCCGTCACCAGATCGCGGGCAAGATAGATGCCCTCGGCCACCGCCTTGAGCGGGACAAAGGCCGCGCGCGCCTTGGCGTGGTCCTCCGCCTGCACCGTGATGCCAGTCAGCTTCGGCTTGTCCTCGGGCTTCTCCTTCGTCCGGTAGAGGTCGAAGCGATAAGCGCGGAGCACGGCGCCAAGGCCCAGGTGCGCCGCTTCGGATGGCGCCAGCCCCTCCGCCAGGATGGTGGCCTGGACCTCCTGCGACAGCGCGGCCGCGATCGCGCCACCGGCCTCTTCCACCGTCAGCGTCGTCAATTCCGCGCGCTTGCCCAAGCCCACCACGAGCACACGGGTCAGACCCTCGATGGGCGCGAAGAGCAAAACGGTCTTGCCTTTCTGCCCCTTGAAGGCGGCGACTTCGATCGCGCGGGCAATGGCACCGCCGGACGCCTCGTTCAGCGCCGCCGCCGCACCCGTCAGAGCCTCCTCTTCGGCCAACAGCAATGCCACCGCACCTGCCTTGGGCGGCACTGGCTTCGAGAAAGCGATATCAAGCATGGATCAATCCTTTAGGTACGGCGGCCCACGGCATGGCGACAGCCGCTGCGAACGTGGGATGCAATCACTATGCAACACTAACAGTTGCCACACGCTTTGCCACTCGTGCCAGTCCCGTCTATCACCCGACGCTAGGACTTCCTCGCGCTGGACTTGATGGACCGACACATCGTGACACTTCTCCGGGAAAGGCAGCGCCTGACGCCATTATCGGGAAAAGAGAGCCGCAGGACGGATTCCGGGCAAGGCGACGCCGCATGAGCCGCGGCACCCTCCGGCTTGCCGCCGACGCGGCCGGGATCGCCCAGGCCGCGACCCTGCTCCGAGCGGGCGAGCTTGTCGCCTTCCCGACCGAGACGGTCTACGGCCTCGGCGCCGATGCGATGGACGAGGCCGCCGTCGCCGCCATCTACACCGCCAAGAACCGGCCAAGCTTCAACCCGCTGATCGCGCATTACGCGACCGCCGCCGCCGCCTTCGGCGATGTGACGCCGACGGCGCTGGCGCGGCGCCTCGCGGACGCCTTCTGGCCCGGCCCGCTCACCCTCGTGCTGCCACGGCAACCGCGCTCGGCGGTCTCCCGGCTTGCCGGCGCCGGGCTCGACACCCAGGCGGTCCGTGTTCCCGCCCATCCGATCGCGCACCGGCTGCTGGCGACGGTCGGTCGGCCCGTCGCCGCGCCATCGGCCAATCCGTCCGGCCGCGTGAGCCCCACGACCGCGCAGCACGTGCTGGATGGGCTCGACGGCCGCATCGCTGCGGTGATCGACGGAGGCGCCTGCGCGGTCGGTCTCGAATCCACGGTGGTTGACCTGAGCGGCGCCCGGCCGACCCTGTTGCGCGCCGGCGGCATCACCCTCGAAGCGCTGCGGGCCGTGGTGCCGGAGATCACCGCGGCGGAACCCCATGACGCGGAGGCACCGCGGTCACCGGGCCAGCTGCTGTCCCACTACGCACCGGACCTGCCCCTGCGCCTGAACGCCAGAGAGGTCGCGGGGACCGAGGCGCTGCTCGCCTTTGGCTCACCCCTCTCCGGAAGCCCGCTGTCGTTCAACCTTAGCGAGACGAGCGACCTCACCGAGGCGGCGGCACGGCTGTTCGCCGGCCTCCGCTGGCTCGACAGCCAGGGGCGTGCCCAGGGCCTGCGCGGGATTGCCGTGATGCCGATCCCGCTCACTGACCTAGGCGTTGCTATCAACGACCGCCTGAGCCGCGCAGCGTCACGCTAGAATGCAAGACGTTTTTGTATCGCACCGTATGCGCGATTAGAAAACTTACCGTCTAATCCTTGATTCTAGATTGCTTAAACATCTTGATGATGTTTTAGTTTAGGTATCGTTACGAACGGACGCCCCCTCATGGACAATTGGTTCGAGACCGGCCCTGAGGTGCCGACCACCGGCCCGGGCGGCAAGGCGTATGACCTCATCCTGCACAGTGGCCTATTCGATCTGGGCTGGTTTTGTGGCGCCTATGGCGCGGATGCCGGGACTGCCCTCCTCGACTGGTGCGCCACCGGCTGGCGGCAGGGCCAGCAGCCGAACCTCTACTTCGATACGAACTGGTATCTCAGCTACTACAGGGATGTGGCGACGGAGGGCGTCAATCCCCTCGTCCACTACATCGGACACGGTGAGCGCGAAGGGCGCCGCCCATCACTGCTCTTCGATCCGCTCTGGTATCGTGAGACGTACGGCCTGCCGGACAGCGAGGTGTGCCTCGCCCACTACCTGCGCGAGCGCCTGACCGGGGCGTTCAGCCCCAACGCCGATTTCGATACCCGCTTCTACCTCAGCACCTATGTGGATGTGGCCGCCGCCGGGATTGACGCCTTTGCGCATTTCATGGAGCGCGGCTTCCGGGAGGACCGGCTCCCCTCGCCCGATTTCGATACCGCCTTCTACCGCCGGCGCTATCTGCGGCAGCAGCCGGAAGCCAACCCGCTGGTGGACTACCAGCGACGACGCGGAGAGGTCGGCGTCTACGCGAAGCGGCCACTCCACGAAGCAACGATCCCGGGGGAGATCGCACGCTTCTCGCGCCCCGGGGACAAGTTCGAGGCGTGGGAGCCGCTGCCGGCCGGGGCCCAGCTCAAGGCATGGGTGCTGGCGTATTACCTGCCGCAGTTTCATCGCATCCCGGAGAACGACGCATGGTGGGGCCGCGGCTTCACGGAATGGACCAACCTCGCCCGCGGCACGCCGCGCTTCGCCGGGCACTATCAGCCCCGCACGCCGCGTGACCTCGGGCATTACAGCCTCGACGATCCCGGGACGATGCGCCGGCAGATCGAGATGGCGAAGGGCGCCGGGCTGCACGGCTTCATTTTCTACTTCTACTGGTTCAACGGGCACCGCCTGCTGGAGAAGCCACTGGAGCGGTTTCTCGCCGACCGGACCCTCGACATGCCCTTCTGCCTCATGTGGGCGAACGAGAACTGGACTCGCCGCTGGGACGGCTTCGACGACGAGGTGCTGATCAGCCAGGACTACCGGCCGTCCGAGGACGAGGACCTCGTCCGCACCTTCGGCCGGCACTTTGCCGATCCGCGCTACATCCGGCTCGACGGGCGGCCCGTGCTGATGATCTACCGCCCCGGCCTCGTGCCCAATGCGCCCGAGACCATCCGGCGCTGGCGCGCGATGTTCACCAGTCTTTGCGGCGAGGACCCCATCATGATGATGGGCCAGGGCTTCGACGCCATCGATCCGCGCGAATTCGGGCTCGACGGCGCGATCGAGTTTCCGCCCCACAAACTGACCGCGCACTTGCCCAACATCAACGATACGCTGACCTGGCTCGACATGGAGGCGAAGACTCATGTCATCAGCTATCAGGAAACGGTTGCGGTCTCCCTGGGCGAGGCCAGTCCGCCCTATCCGCTGATCAAGACGGCAGCGCCGAGCTGGGATAATGACGCCCGGCGCGAAGGGCATGGCCTGCTTCTGCACGGCAGCACGCCCGCCGCCTTCGGCCAATGGGTCTCGGCCCTCATCGACCAAGCCCAGGCCGCCCCCGTCTTCGGGCAGGCGGTCGTTTGCATCAATGCCTGGAACGAATGGGCCGAGGGCGCCTATCTGGAGCCCGACGTCCATTACGGCGCGGCCTACCTCAATGCGCTGGCCCGAGCCGTCAGCCGCGATGCCGCCGCCGCCGACCGCGGCAAGATCGTGCTCGTCGGGCACGACGCGCACCGCCACGGGGCGCAGACGCTGCTGCTCGCTCTCGGGCGGCAACTCCGCCGCGCGCATGGGCTGTCGGTGGAGTTCCTGCTGCTCGAAGGCGGCCCGATGGTGCAGGACTATGCCGAGGTGGCGCCGCTCTCGATTGCCGAGCGCACGTCCGACCTGCCGGCGCGTGCGGCCAAGCTCGTCGAGCGGGGCTTTCGGCGGGCGATCGTCAATACCGTCGCGGCCGGTGGGGCCTGTCCCGTCCTGGCACAGGCCGGCATCGCCACGACCCTGCTCGTCCACGAACTCCCCAGCCTCATCCGCGAAAAGAGCCTCACCCAGCTGACGCGGCGCGGCCTCGCCGCCGCCGGCCACACCGTCTATCCCGCCGCCGCCGTGCGGGACGGCGTTCTCAAGCTCCTTGGTGAAGGCGACACCGCGACCGCGCACATCCTGCCGCAGGGCATCTACCAGCCCATGTGGTTCGACCCGGTGAAGCGCGCCCGTCTAAGGCACGATCTTGGCCTGAAGGCTGAGAGCCCCCTCCTCATCGGCGTCGGCTTTGCCGACATGCGCAAAGGCTTCGACCGCTTCCTGCTGCTCTGGCGCGCGCTGCAGGCCGCCGAACCGGCCGTGCATCTCGCCTGGGCGGGCACGATCGACCGTGACATCGCGAGCTACATGGCGCCCGAGATCGAGGCGGCCGAGGCCAGCGGAACCTTCCATCTCCTTGGCTTCCGGCGGGATCTGGATGCCGTGCTCTCGGCCGCCGACGCGTTCGTCCTCACCTCGCGCGAGGACCCCTTCCCCTCCTCCGTCCTCGAGGCGATGAGCGCCGGCCTTCCCACTGTCGCCTTCGCCGGTTCGGGCGGCATTCCCGACATCCTTGCGGCCCATGACGCGGGCCGCGTCGTGCCGCGTGGCGACGTGGCCGCCATGGCCGCGGCGGCGAGCACTCTCTGCGGTCTCGACCCGGCCGCGCTCGATGCCCGCCGCAAGCGCCTCGCCGGCATCGCCGAGAGCGAGTTCAACTTCGCCACCTATGCGCGAGCCCTGGCCGATCTCACCGATCCGAACCTGCTGAGCGTCTCCGCCGCCATCCCGAACTACAACTACGCCCGCCATCTCCCGAGCCGCCTCGCCTCGGTCTTCAAGCAATGGCTGCCGCTGCGCGAGGTGATCCTGCTCGACGATGCTTCGACGGACGAGAGCCTGGACGTCGCCCGCCGCACCGCGGAGGCGGCCCGCCGGGACCTCCGCATCATCGTGCACGACCAGAATTCGGGGTCCGTGTTCCGGCAGTGGCGGCGCTCAGCCGAGGCCGCCACGGGCGAGTTTCTGTGGATCGCCGAGGCCGACGACGAGAGCGATCCGCGTTTCCTCACGCGTCTGCTCGCGGCGCTGGAGGCGCGGCCCGACGCCGTGATGGCCTTCTGCGACAGCGCCGCCATCGACGAGACCGGCGCCATGCTCAGCGACAGCTACAAGAGCTACTACAACCGCGTGGCGCCGGGCGTGCTGAGCGCGGATGGCGATTTCGCGGGCCTGGAGTTCCTCAGCCGCTGCATGGCGGAACGGAACATCATTCTCAACGTCAGCGGCGTTCTGTGGCGCCGGCGGCCTCTGCTGGCTGCGCTCGACCGGTGCGGCGACAGGCTTAGCGACTATCGCGTGGCCGGCGACTGGCGCCTTTATGCCGACATCCTGAGCCAGCCCGGCGCCCGGATCTGCTACGTGGCGGAGCCGCTGAACCGCCACCGCCGCCACGGGAGCAGCGTCACCCGTGCGCTGGACGCCAAGCGGCATGTCAAGGAGATCGCCTCCGTGCAGCGAGTTGTGGCGACCATCCTCAAGGGTGACCCTACTCTGCGCCGTCGGCAGGCGGCGTATATCGCGGAGGTGACGGGCTACCTCGGCGCGGCGTGACCGGCAAAGTTCGGATTCATGCATCGTCCTCTGGACAAAGCCCGCTCGCCGCATAATGCTGCGCCCTGGCCGGTAAACTCGGTCCGACATCGACACAAGATCGATGGCGCAGGACAACGCGGCACGATACTGGGGGAAATGGACACCATGACGCACCAAGCCACACGACGCGCTTTGCTACGGACCGCCGGCCTCGGCATCGCGGGTCTGCCGCTTTTGGTAGCGCGACCAAGCTGGGCGCAGACGCCCGGCAAGGTCTACAAGATCGCCCTCTCGAATTCCTATATCGGGAACAAGTGGCGCCTGGAGATGGAGAACGTCTTCAAGGGCGCGCTGCTGATGGAACCCTTCAAGTCGCAGGTCCAGGGCACGATCTACAATTCCGGCAATGACGTGAGCAAGCA
>Ga0116230_10003276_pt1 | contig 15797 bp, 13 predicted proteins | sample S1TSphfallax_3_FD_88678 | JGI IMG/M metagenome (GOLD analysis project Ga0116230, IMG submission 88678) | Host-associated microbial communities from peat moss isolated from Minnesota, USA - S1T2_Fd - Sphagnum fallax MG | ecosystem: Host-associated > Plants > Peat moss > Unclassified | place... | reverse complement strand
TCGCCGGCGAAACGCTGGAGGCGGCTGTGTTCGCCGCCGAGGAACTGGAAGAAACGGCGAAACTTTATCTACTCCTTCGCGGCACGACCCCGCGCGCTTTGAATCCCGCGCAGGTGATCGATTTGGTGGAACATTTCGATCTATCCTTGCCATGAACTTGATCGGTCTTCCGCCGGATGACCGTGGCACGTGAACAAGCTTTGAGACCGCCGACAAGACCGCCGATTTTTGACGTCGCGGACCAGCGGCCACGACGCCAGGCGGCGCGTGCGCGGCATGAACAGAAATAGAGCCGAACAATCACGTAACAATCACGTAGACTTCCATCGCCGTGCTGATCGTCCGAGAATTCCAGACGATGCCGAATTCCTGTCCAAGAACAACGTAAACCGGAACAAAAAATTCTCAAGCCATGGGGGCGCCGGCGGAGCCACGTGAAACGAAATCCGGGCCATCACGCCCGACCCCGCGCGCGCCGGAAAACACAAAATAACGCGCGTATTGTAATAGGTTAGGACGATTTCAGACGTATTCTTAATCGGCAATTTGGATTAAAACGCGGCATGGCCCAAAAACCGCTTTCCGGTCTTTCGCTGCGCGACCTCGAATATGTGGAGGCGGTCGCGGAGCTCAAACATTTCGGCCGCGCCGCGGAGCGTTGCGGCGTCAGCCAGCCCGCGCTCTCGGAGCAAATCCGCAAGCTGGAAGCGCATCTCGGCGTCTCGCTGTTTGAGCGCACCAAGCGCCGTGTCGCATTGACGACGCAAGGCAGCGCTCTGCTGGTGCAGATCGAGCGCATCCTTGCCGAGGCCCGCCATCTGCTCGCGATGGGCCGTCAGCAGGATGCCAGCCTGTCCGGCGTTTTGCTGCTCGGCGCGATCGAAACCCTCGGCCCCTATTATTTGCCGGCGGTGCTGGCGCTGCTGCGGCGCAAAATCCCGGATATTTCGCTGCGGTTGACCGAAAACCGCACCGCGACGCTGATCGAGCGGCTCCGCCACGGCGTGCTGGACATCATCCTCGCCGTTCCCACGCCGGATCTGCCGGGCCTGACCGCTTGTCCGCTGTTTTTTGAACCGTTCATCCTGGCGGCGCCCTTGAATCACCCGCTCGGCAGCTTGCCCCGCATCAGCCTGGACAGCCTGCCGGTCGCCGACCTGCTGCTGCTGGAAGAGGGCCATTGCCTGCGCGACCAGGCGCTGACGCTATGTGAGGGCGCGCCGGCAGCCACCCGCCACGCCACCAGCCTGGAGACCTTGTGGCACATGATCGCGGCCGGGGAGGGGTTTTCGTTGCTGCCAGCGCTCGCGGTGCAAGCGCGGCCGGACATCGCCGCCCAGGTCCGCTGCCGCGCGCTCACCGAACCCAATGCCGGCCGCACCATCGCCTTGATCTGGCGCGTCAGCGATCCGCGCGAAACACAGTTCCGCCAACTCGCGGCCTTGTTACGGGACAGCGCGCCCGAACAGGTGACGGCGCGGCGCCCTTGAGGCAGAACGAAATTGTCTTATTTTATTTTTTATTACCGCCATCTGGATGATTTCCGCGACAAAATACCATCGTCGATCGACCCTATCAGCCGAAGGAATTCCATTGTCCCCCAGACTGATCCGACGCTTCATCAATTTCTGGCCGCCGCTGCTGTTCGCCGGCATCAAGGTCAAGACGATCAGCCCCGACTGGCGGGATGTGATCGTGGAAATGCGGCTGACATGGTGGAACCGCAACGCCGCCGGCACCCAGTTCGGCGGCAGCCTGTTTTCCATGACGGACCCGTTCTACGCTTTGATGCTGCAATATAATCTCGGGCCTGGTTACGTGATCTGGGACAAGACCTCGGAGATCGACTTTGTCTCGCCCGGCCGCGGCATGGTCCGCGCCAGCTTCCACCTGCCGGAGACGCGGCTCGCGGATATCCGCGCCGCCACCGAAAATGGTGACAAGGACCTGCCGGTTTTCCGGGTCCAGATCGTGGACGCCCGCGGCGCGCCGGTCGCTAATGTCAGAAAGACCATCTATGTCCGCAAGCTGCGGCCGGCCGGCTTGCTGGTTGCCGAGACAGAGAAACTGGACGCCTGATCCGGGCAAGGCGCCGGGTCAAAACCCTTCCAGCACGATCTTTCCCCTTGCGGTGCCGGCCTCCAGCACGGCGTGGGCGCGGCGCAGGTTGGCGGCGTTGATTGTGCCGTAATGCTCCGTCATCGTGGTCTTCAGCGTGCCGTTATCGACCAGATGCGCCACCGCCTCCAGCGTGCGGTGCTGGGCCGATATGGTGGGCGTTTGCAGCGTGCCGCGCGCGAACATGTATTCAGTATGCAGCGTGCCGCATTTGCGCATCAGGAGGGAAATATCCACCGGCGGCCCGGCCTCGATGATGCCGATCGAACCCTCCGGCGCCAGCAGCGCCGTCATCGCGCGCAGATGGGTCTGCTCATGGGTCGTGATGAAAATATATTCCGGCGCCGGCAGGCCAAGCGCCACCCATTGCGCCGCCATGTCCTGGTGGTGGTCGATCACATGGTGCGCGCCCATCTCCCGGCACCATGCCGCGGTTTCGGGCCGGGACGCGGTTGCCACCACGGTCAGGTCGGTCAGCTGCGCCGCCAGCTGCGTGGCCATCGATCCCACGCCGCCCGCGCCGCCCACGACCAGCAGCGTGCCGGGCACCGCCTGGTCACGGGGTACGCGAAACCGGTCGAACAGCATCTCCCACGCGGTCAACGACGTCAGCGGCAGCGCGGCGGCCTGCGCGAACGACAAGGTTTTCGGCTTGTGGCCGACGATCCGCGCATCCACCAGCTGGAACTCCGCGTTGCTGCCCGGTCGGCTCGGCACGCCGGCGTAGAACACCTCGTCGCCGAGCGAGAAATTTTCCGCCTCCGGCCCCATCCCGCGCACGATGCCGGCGGCGTCAAACCCCAGGATGCGCCGCTCGCCCAAAGGCTCGTCATTGCGGCGGAGCTTGGTGTCCACCGGATTCACCGACACCGCCTTCACCTCCACCAGCAGATCATGGTGCCGCGGCTCGCGGGCGGGAATGTCAAAATCGAACAGCGAGTCCTCGTCGCTCACCGGCTTGGAATGGGTGTATCCCACGGCTTTCATCGGCAACCACCTGTTTCTATCGCGGGCGCGGCTAACGCGCCCATTCGTTAAAATTTGGTCGTTTCAGCCAATCCTCAATAGCGCGTGGCCATTGGTGCCCAGCCATGCGCCGGCCGCTTCCCGGTGCGGCGTCAAAGCGTCGGTCAGCGCCCAGAACTGCCGGCCATGATTCATGTGCCGCAGATGCGCCACCTCGTGCCCCACCACATAGTCCTGCACAAAGGCCGGCGCGCAGATCAGCCGCCAGCAGAACGCCAGCGTGCCGTCGGGCGCGCAGGACCCCCAGCGCGTCCGGGTGTCTTTCACTCGCACCCGCCGCGGCGTCAGCCCGGCCAGCCGGCCCTTCTCCGCCGCCAGCGCGGTCAGCCGCTGCCGCGCCGCGCGTTTCAGGCAATCGGTCACCCGCCGCGCCAGAAATTCCGGCTCGCCCGAGACCAGAATTTCCCCGGCTTCGATCCAGGCGCCGCCCCGCCCGCTCTTAACGGGCCGGATCAGATGCGGCACGCCGCTGATCGGCACCGCCGCGCCGGCGATGAACGGCACCGCGCTCGGCAGCGCCGCCAGTTTCTCCGCGACCCAGGCTTCATGCGTCTGCAACAACGACAGCCCGGCCCGGCGGGACGCCCGCGGCGGCAGGGTGATCACGATCCCGCCTTGCGCCGCGTCGATCCGCAGGGAAATCTTGCTCGCCCGCGTGCTGCGGCGAAACGCCACCACCGCCAGCGCGCCCTGCACCGGGATCATCTCGGTGGACAGCAGCGGCGTCATGCCCCGGCGCCGCGCCGGTGCGGCGCCGGCCGGGCTGGCATCTGGCCCGGCCAGTCCACGATATGGTGTTCGAGCGGCCCGGCATCGCGCTCGCTGAGCGCCCGGCCGCACACGGTGGCACCGGCCGCCCTCACGCTGTCCGGCGTGCCGGAGATCAGCGGATGCCAGGGCAACAGGTCCTTGCCCTCCGCCAGGCGGCGATACGCGCAGCTCGGCGGCAGCCAGTCCAGGGTGTTCAACGCCTCGGGCGTCAGCTGCACGCAATCCGGCACCTTCGTCCGCCGCCGCGCGTAGTCCGAGCAGCGCCCGGACCCCAGGTCCAGCAGCCGGCAGGCCACGTTGGTGAAGCTGATCTCGTCGGTATCCTCGTCGCGCAATTTATGCAGGCAGCAGCGGCCGCAGCCGTCGCAAAGCGATTCCCATTCGGCCTGAGTCATGGCCGATAATTTTTTCGTCCGCCAGAAATCCGCAGCGCCGTTCCCCATGGTTGACTACATACATTGCCATCGCGATTCACACTAGATTTTTCGGCCAGCGGCGATGCAGCCACAGCCAGGACCCCGGAATTTCCCTGATCCAGCGCTCCAGGATCCGGTTCGCTTCGGTGGTGAGCGTCAGGATATCGGCCTCTTTATTGCCGCTATCCGGCAGCGTCATCGCCGGCTCGACGATCATGTGCAGCCGCGCCGGACCTTCCCGCACCACATGGATCGGGAATACCGGACAACGGAACTTCAACGCGAAACTCGCCAGCGCCGGCGCGGTCATCGCGTCCCGCCCAAACAAAGGCACCGGGATGCCGTTATCCAGCTTCTGGTCGTTCAGCATCCCCAGATGCCCCCTGCGCATCAAATGCGCATAGGCGCCGCGCGCCCCGGTGCCGCCTTTCGGGAACATCGTCACCTTGCGCTTGAAATTAGCCTCGCGCAGCCGCAGGATCATATCGTCCACCAGCGGGTTGCTGGCGGCCCGGTACATGAACGCCAGATCCATCCCGCGCGCGTAACAGGCCGGCGGGATGATTTCCCAATTGCCGATATGGCCGGTCAGGACGATGCTCGGGCCGCCGGCCGCCGCCGCCACATGCTCCCAGCCCGTGACATGATAGCCGGGGCCGGATTCGGTCTCATGCAGGCTGCCGATATGCGCCAGCTCGGCGACCGTCCGCCCCAGATTCTCCCATACGTCCCGCACGATGCGCCGCCGCGCCGCCTTGTCCAGCTCCGGCATCGCCGCCGCCAGATTCCGGTCCGCGACCTTGGAGACCGGGATCAGCGGGCCGACCGCCCTGGCGATCCCGCCACCGAGATTGGACGCCGCCGCCGGCGGCAGCGCCCGGAACAGCGCCAGCCCCGCTCGCACCAGCAGCGCCTCCGCGCGGTGAGATATCTTGGGCCGCCGCCGATCGCTCAACGCAGGATGTCCCGCAGCTTGGCCTCATCCGCCCAGGCCAGTTTCACCGTCACCACCAGCGCCTTTGCGCGTAGATTATCCGGTAGCTTCACGTAATCCTTCGCGGTCGTCACCAGATCGGCGGCGTGCTGATCCGCCTCCGCCAGCAGCCGCTCGGCATCCGCGTCCGAGTATACGTGGTGGTCCGGAAAGGATTCCGTGCCGACCATGGTGCCGCCCAGTTCCGCGACCGAGGCGAAGAATTTCTCCGGCCGGCCAATCCCGGCGAAAGCGAAGAGCGGCCGCCCGGCAAACGGCGTCGGGCAGGAGGGCACCAGGTCCGCCCGTAGCACCGGCAAGGCCGGCGGCAGCGCCGCGAGGGCGTTGGTGGCGTCCTCGCCGATCAGCACCGCCGCCCGGCAACGCGCCGCCGCGGCCGCCACCGGCTCGCGCAGCGGTCCCGCCGGCAAGACCAGATAATTCCCGAAGCCATAGCCGCCATCGATCACCAACAGCGACATCGTCTTCGCCAGAGACGGATTCTGCAGCCCGTCATCCATGACGATCGCGGTCGCCCCTTCCGCCAGCGCCAGCCGCGCCCCGGCCGCCCGGTCACGCGCCACCACGGTGGGTGCGGCGGCCGCCAGCAGCAGCGCCTCGTCCCCCACGTCGCGCGGCCCGTGGATCGCCAGATCCACCAGCACGGGGCCGCCCAGGCGTCCGCCATAGCCGCGCGTCAGCGCGAACGGCCGGCCGCGCAGCCGGGACAGCAGATCCAGCACCAAGGTGGTCTTGCCAGACCCGCCAACCCCGGCATTGCCGACGCAGATCACCGGAATGCCGAGATTGAAACCGCGCCGGCGCAGCCGCCGCGCCGTCACAGCGCCGGTGATGGCGCCGAACGGCGCCAGCATGCCGGCCAGCAGGCCCCGCCGCGCCCAGAAGCCCGGCGCCCTCATAGCGCGGTCGCCATGATCAGCTCGGCGAGGCGCGCCGGCAGATCGTCAGTGCCGGCAAACGCGGCTCGCGCCGCCTCGCCAGCTTTCCGCGCCGCCGCCGGCTCATCCAGCCAGGCTTGCACCGCCGCCGCCAGCGTCGCCGCATCCGTCACGTCGCGCAGCGCGCCCGCCGCCCGCAGCCGTTCCGCCGCCTCGGCAAAATTTTCCAGATGCGGTCCGGCGATCAACGGGCGCCCAAGCCGCGCCGGCTCGATCACGTTATGTCCGCCAAACCCAACCAGCGAATTGCCAATGAACGCGAATGGACACAGCCGGTAAAACAGCCCGAGTTCGCCCAGCGTATCCGCCACGTAGATGCCGCCCCTGGGCAGCGCCTCGCCGCGGCTGCGCAGACCGACCGGAAGGCTCGCCGCCAGCCGCGCGACCGCCGCGCCCCGCTCCGGATGGCGTGGCACAATCACGGTCAACAGCCCCGGATAGGCTTTCGCAAGAATTTGATGCGCGGCGATCACGATCTCTTCTTCGCCCGGATGCGTGCTCGCCGCCAGCCATGCCGGAGTATCGATTTGTTGCCGCAACGTCGTCAGCTCCGCCTCATCCGCCGGCAGCAAAGGCCCAAAAAATTTCAGATTTCCCCAGAGCTTCACGTCGCGCGCGCCAAGTCTCTCCAATTGCGCGGCATCCGCCGCCGACTGCGCGTGAATATAACGGAAACCACCCAGCAAGCGCATGGCGATTTTGCCGGTCCGCCGCCATCGTTTCGCACTATCCGCTGACATCCGGGCGTTGATCAGCAGCCGTGGAATCCCCCGCGCGTTCAAAGCCGCCAGCATGCCCGGCCAGATCTCGCTCTCGACAAACACCGCGCCATCCGGCCGCCAGTGGTCCAGAAATTTTGCCACCCAGCCCGGCACGTCCAGCGGCACGAATTGGTGCCGCGCGTAACCTGGCAGCCGCTCCGCCGCCAGCGTCGCGGACGTCACCGTGCCGGTGGTCAACAGCACCTCGGCCCGGCCCGCCAGCGCCGCGATCACCGGCAGGACCGACATGGTTTCGCCGACGCTGGCGGCGTGCAGCCAGACCAGCCGGCCGGCGGGGCGGGGCAGGGCGGCGATGCCGAACCGCTCGCTAACGCGCGCCGGGATCTCCTTGCCCGCCGCCGCGCGCCGCGCCAGCATCCGCTTGAGGCCGGGTGCCGCGACCCGCCCGGCCATCGCGTATAGGCTTTGCCACATCAGCTGGACGCCGCCGCCATCGCGGCGTCCAGCGCCGCCGTGATTTCCGGCAACGCCGCCGCCCAGTTGTCCCGGGCTACCGTAATCGGCGGGCCGCACACCAGGGTGCCGCGACCGAATGGCAGCGGCAGCCGCATTCGGTCCCAGGATTTCAGCGTCACCGCCGGCGTGGTCCAGGCGCCGCAAGGCAGCACCATGACATCAGTCATCGCCGCCAGCTGCGCGACGCCGGCGGCCGCCACCCGGCGCGGCCCGCGCGGGCCGTCCGGCGTCAGCCCGACATGCGCGCCATCCCGCAGCGCCGCGATCAGCGCTCGCAGCCCGGCCGCGCCGCCGCGCGAGGATGATCCCGCGGCCACCTCAATCCCCATCCGCGCCACCGCCTGGCCGATCAACTGTCCGTCGCGATGCCGGCTCGCCAGCACCACCGCGCGCCGCCGCAACCCCCGCTCGCGCGCTTTCAGCCAGAAAATCGGCATCGCCGGCAGGCTGTCATGCCAGAACGCCGCGATGCAAGGCGGCCCGTGCGCGAACGCCGCCAGATGCGTCTCGCCGATCACCCGCCAGCGCGTGGTCCGCGCCGCCAGCGTCACGTAGTTTGACAATAGGGCAGCGGCCAGCGCGCGGACCGCCGGCGCTTGCAGAGCCCGCCTGAACATGGGTTTGCTGGCAGCCCGGCTGGGTTCAGCCGGCGGTGGCCATGCGGCGCGCCCGCTTCGCCGCCGGTACCTTTGACGGCTTGGCAGGCTCGATGATCGGCTTGCCCGTGATGTCCTCGATCACGCCGCGGTAGTGGCCAAGATATTCGTCCAGATCGAGCCGCGCCTCGGCGAATTTTCGGGCCGCCACCCGCAGGCCGGCGGCGGCGGTGGTATCTTCCAGGGCGTTCAGCACGGTCCGCGCCAGCGCCTTATGGTCCAGCGTCGGCGTGACCAGTCCGGTCTTGCCATGTGTCACGAACTCCGTGACGGTCGCGGTATCGCCGCCGACCACCACGCAGCCGCAGGCCAGCGCCTCGCGCAGCGACCAGGAGGCCACGAACGGGTAGCTCAGATAGACATGCGCGTCCGAGCGTTTCAGCAGGCTGAGATGCTGCTCGTAGGGAATCTTGCCAAGGAAATGGATACGCGACAGGTCGAGCTTGCCGGCCAGTTCCGCCAGCAGCACTTCCCGCCACGGTCCGTTCGGATGCGGCGCGCCATAGCTGATCTCGTCGCCGCCGACGATCGAGACGATCAGGTCCGGCCGGCTGTCCAGGATCTTCGGCAGCGCCCGCATGAACGTGTGGAAGCCGCGATACGGCTCCAGATTGCGCGCCACATAGGTCAGCAGCTTCTGCTTCGGCGTCACCGTCAGCGCGCCCACCTTCAGCGTCTTGCGCCGCGCGGCCGGGTCCGGCTTGCACAGATTGAGGTCGACCCCCTCCTCGATCAGCCGCATCTGCGGCTTCGCCCATTCCGGATAGGTGTTCAGCTGGCTGACCGTCGGCACCTGGCCGTGCTGCTCCAGCGCCATCGCTTGCAGGTTCACGCAGTTTTTCGCCCGCACGCCGGAGAAACGCTCCACCGACATCGGAAACTCCGGATCGAAGTTCACGTCGGAATTCTCGACCCGATAGAAAAACTCGAAATAGCCCAGGATCGGCACGCCCGGAAACACGTCCACCAGGTTCAGCAATTCGCCCCAGCCGTGATGGCCGATGATGATGTCCGGCGTGAAGCCGAGCGCCTTGATCTGCCGCGCGCCCTTCGCCGCCGCCTCGGCCCGGCGCATCGCGCGGTCAAAATCCTTGGCGTCGATATGCGCCGTTACCGGCACGACCGGTGGCCGCGAATAGGTCACCTTACGCACGCCGGCCAGATGATTCCGGTTCGGTTCCGTCATGAATACGATTTCGTGGGTACCGTCGCGGCGCTCGTTGTCCGCCAGCAGGCTGCGGATGATATGCAGATACTGGCCCGGAAAATTTTGATGGACGAACAGGAACTTCAAACGCTGTGGTATCCCAAACTGCCGATTCCGGATGGCGCGGTTGCCGATCAACCGGAACTTGTCTGCTTATATGCCATCGCTCGATTTAAACAAACGGAGGATCGGACTCACGCCAACGGTTCATCGCGGTGCGACGGCAAATCCACCGCATCCGTGACAGCGCGTCGCGTCAGCGTTTGGTCCGCCCGGCCTTGCGGGCCTTCGGCGTCAGCGTCACCATGATGGCCTCAAGCGGCGCCAGCTCCGGTCCTTCGCAGGTCTCGTCACTGCCGACCGGACCGGCGCTGCCGCCACCCAGAAAGCTCGCCGAGCAGGTCAGGTCATATTGTTCCGCCGCCTCGCCGGTCAGCCGCACGCGCAGGCCCAGCAAAGGCAGCGCCATGCCGCGCGAGCCGCAATAGGCGCCAGCTTCCACCCAAGGCGACAGCCAGCCGCGGCCCAGCACCGCCTGATAGGACAATTCGGTCGGGTCGATTCCGTCAGGCGCGGCGATCGCGAATCCCTCGATCCAGTTCTGGCTGCCGCGCTCGCCCAGCCAGTCGCCGAATTTCGCGCCGACATCGCCGCGCGACTGGATATGCGCCAGCACGTCCATCCGCTCGCGCGGTCCCGGCGTCGGCGCCGGCTGCGCCGCGCCCTGGCCGACATTGCCGCCGGTCTCGCCCAGCAATTGCCGGACCTGCAGCTTCGGCGCGGATTCCGCCGTATCGCCCGGCAGCTGGTAGATGGTCACCAGCACCTGCGCCGGGCCGCGGCGAATCCGCACCAGCGTCGCGTCACCATCCGGTCCGAGCCAGCCATCCGGCCGGAAGCCGGCGATTTCAACATTTTGCCCACCCATCGGCGGCGGCGAGATACGCACGCCGGGGAGTCCGCCGGTGCGGCCGGTCGCCGGATTGGTTTCATTGACAATACAAAACAGCCCCGGCGGCAGCGACATCATATGCCCGGTCACCCGCAGCTCGCGCATCAGATCGCTGCCGGTGGCCGGCTCCGCGGCCGCCGGCGCGCCGGCGGATGTCACGCCCGCTGGCGCGCCGGCCGCGACGGCGCTTGATGCGTTGTTGCCCGCGCTCAGCGACGGCTCCTTGGTATCCACGGGCCGCGTGGCATGCTTCACGTTCGCCATCAAAAATCCTTCGGGTTCAGACAATCGGAGATCATGTCATGCGCCGCCGCATTGCGCCGTCTCATGCCATTCATCTGTTAGGATGAGGTGAATTGCTTAAATTCGGCTCCCATGCAAGCAACGAATCGTTGATCCGCGGCGCCGGCAGACCGAGCGGCAGCAGCGCGCCACGGCCGCTCGCGCGGATGCGCGCGGCTTGCGCGCCGAGGTCGAAGGCGATCGCATAAAGGCCCGCATCCCACGCCTCGCTCAGTGCGAAGCACCAGGTTTCCGGCCAAATCGACGGTAAAAATGCCAGTTCCGCGCCAGTTTCCTTGATCAGCGCGGTGGCCGCGCCCTCCGCGTAGGCGCCGGTGACGAAGATGCCGGCCGCCAGCAGGCGCTCGTCATCGGCGCTTGCCCCCGCCACGACGAAGGCCAACGGCAGCCCGCGCCGTTGCGAATCCGCCGCGCAGTCGATCAAAACTTCGTAACCTTTGGCCGGACCGATGCCGCCGATCACGACAATTTTTTTTGGCCCTCGCCGGGGCGCCCGCAGCGAGACCGGCGCCGAGTCGTCCTGCCAGGGCACAACCACTGGCGAAATGCCGGGAAAATGCCGCGCGATCCGCCGTGCCGCATCCCCCGATGGCGCGATCACCCGCGCCGCCGTGGCAAATTCCTCGGCCGAGCGACGCAGCCGCGGTTTCACGCCGATCCGCTCAAAGGTTTCGTCGCCATTGGTCCGCACGCAAGCGATACAGCCGGCGACGCTGGGTTCGCCGCAGTAGCGCGGCGGCGCGTCCGGGCCGCCGCGCGTGACCAAATTCACCCGTGGGCAAAAACTCGCATAGTCGTGAATGACGATCTCCTGCGGCACGCCCAGCGCCGCCGCGACGTCGCGGACCAGGGGGTGATGGCCAAGCGCGTGGTGAAAGATCACCTGGCCCACGCTCTCGGCCCGCAACAGGCGCAGCAGGCGCGAAAACTCGTCCGGCATCCGGAAAATCAGGTTGGGATAGTCCGCCGCGGCACCGTCCGTCACCGCGGCGTGCCAGGGGAAGGGGGTGTTTTCCGGGTCCGCCGGGGCGGCCGGGCGCAGCAGGATCGGCCGCCGGCCCTCGGCCCGGATGGCGGCCATCTCCGCGTCCACCCGCCGCGCCACGCCGCCGCCGTGGTTATGCGAAATCAGCAGCGTGGCCCGCGCCCGCCGGCCGGCCGCGAACAGCGCCAGATCGAGCCGGCGACGCGCCGGCGCCAACGGATCGCGCGCGATGAACGCGCCGACCAGCGCGTCATAGCCCGGATGCAGCCGGTTCAGGATCTCCGCGTTGCGCCGGTTCAGCGCTTGCCCGGCGGCGCGGAAGGACACGCCGCCCAGATGCGCGACGAATGCGCCGGTGACCGCGACATGCCGGTAGCCCAGCGCGCGGGCGCGCAGGCACCAATCATTCTCCTCGCCATAGCCCTGCGCGAACACCTCGCTCCGGAACGGCCCGGTGGCGGCCAGGCAGTCATGCCGCAGATACATGCAGAAGCCGATGCCGGTGGGGATCTGAACGCGCGCCAGCCCATTGGCGGCGCGTGCCAGACCGTCCAGCCGGATGGTCTCCGCCAGGTCAGGCGCCGGGTTGCCGCCGGCCGCCAGCGGGTAGCTGCAGATCGTTGCCTCGTTGGAGAGCGGCGTGGCGCTGCCGATCTCGGCCGCCGCGTAGACGGCCTCCCGCAATGTGGCCACCGCGCCCGGCGGCAGCAGCGTGTCGCTGTTCAGCAGCAGCACGTCGCGCCGTCCCGCCGCCGCGATGCCGGCATTCGCGGCGGCCGGAAAGCCACGGTTGCGGTCATGCCGGATCAGGATGATCCGGCCGGCCGCCGCCAGACCATCCAGCCATGCCGCCAGGGCCGGTTCCGGCGTGGCGTCATCCACCACGATGGTCCGGGTCCGTCTGGGCAATGCCGCGAACAACGCGTTCAGGCAGGCCTGCGTGACCTCCTGGCCGCCATAGACAGGCATCACCACCGCCAGCGGCCGCGGCGCGGGCAGCCGGCTGACGCGGCGCCCCAGCCGCGCCGCCGGCACCGGCACGATCGCGGCGATCGCGGCAGGATCGACCGGGCTGCCGAAAATATCACGCCCGTCCATTCCGTAAATCCGAAACGGCGGCACGAGATCGCGGAGTTCCTCGGTGGGGATGATGAATTCGTGCCGGAGCAAAAACGGCGCCGCCGCGTCGGGCGGCAGCACGTTGCCGGAAAATTTGACGCGCCGGGTTCGCCCTCGGGCGTCGCCCAGCGTCAGTTCGGGCGGGTCGTTCGGCGCCGCCGGCCGGCACGCCCAGCCTTGCAGCCCGGCTTCGGCCGCCGCCACCAGACCCTCCAGCCGCCGCAGCGCGCGCAGATCGAGCGGGCTGCCCAGCAACGGCTCGCCACCGGCGGAAATGTCCAGCCAGGAGCCGCGGGGGATCCGCCGCGCGGCGCGGATCGGTATCCCATCCAGGCGCATCTGCACCCGCCGCGCCGAAGGTGCCGCGATCCGCAGGCTGCCTTCCGCGGTCACGGCGCACCAGCCGGCGCCGGCCGCGCCCGCCGAAACCAGTTCCAAAATGGTTTCGTCCCAGCAATGGCGCCCGAGATACGCGGCGCAGGCGCGCGCGGCGCCGTCGGCATCGCCGGTCCGCCGCCGCGCGGCGATCAGCCCGTGCCAGGCCGGGGCAAAATCATGGCGCCGCGCCAGACGCTCAAAGATGTCCGCCGCCGCTGCCGCCGCGCCCAGCGCCAGCTGCACATTGGCAAGGTCGTATTCGAGCCGCGGGTCCTCCGGCGCCAGCCGATGCCCGCGCGCCAGCCAGCGCAGCGCCGCCGCCAGGTCACCCTGCTGAACGGCCAGCCGCCCGGCTTCCCAGGCGGCAGCGGCGGCCGCCGCCGTCGCCGCCTGTCCGCTCTTTTTATCCGACAACTGACGACTGATAACTGACGACTAGTCTCCGGCGGCGCGGAACGGATGAGTGTTGTCCGGCAGCGCCGGCTCCGGTTCCGGCTCGCTCGGGGCCAGCGCCGCGAGTTCGCCCGCCGCCTCCGCCAGCCCAAGCTTCTGCGCGGTGCGCAGCCAGTGCGCCGCCTCCTCCGGGTCGGCCGGCCCGGCCAGGCCCTTGCGCAGATAGCGTCCGAGCATCAGCGTGGCGTGCGGATGGCCAAGCTCGGCGGCGGCGCGGAACCAGCTCATCGCGACCGGCCGGTCCATCGGAATGTCATGGCCGCCGCCATGCAGCGCGCCCAGCGCGAACATCGCGCCGCTATGCCCGGCCTTCGCGGCGCGCTCGAACAGCTCGCGCGCGCCGTCGTGGTCGCGGTCGCAACCGCGGCCGTTGATTTTCATCTCGGCCAGGGTGACCAAGGCGTCGGTCATGTTGACGTCGGCGGCTTTTTGCAGCCAGACCACGGCGCCGGCCGGATCGGCCGGCACGCCGCGGCCTTCAAGCAGCATCCGCCCGTACCAATATTGCGCGTTGACCACGCCTTCGGCAGCCCGGCGCAGCCAGAACGCGGCGCGCTCGTCGTCGCGCGGCACGCCCACGCCCTCCGCCAGGCAGACGCCGAAATTATAGGCGCCGATCAGATCGCCGGCCTCGGCGGCCTTCTCGAACCATTCATGCACCGGCGGCGGCTGGGTGATTTTTGGATCGGTCTTGCCGGCCAGCAGCATGCTGGCGAGGTCCGCCTGCGCCACCGTGTCGCCGGCCTCGGCCGCGCGCTTCAGCCACGCCGCGGCCTCGTCCGCGTCGCGCGCCACGCCGGCGCCGGTCAGGTAAAGCATGCCCAGAGAGCGCGCCGCACCGCGATGCCCGGCCTCGGCGGCGCGCCGGAACCAGATCGCCGCCTCCGCATAGTTCGGCGGCAGCGCGCCGCCCTTGGTATAAAGTTCTGCGACCAGCGCGGCGGCTTCCCAGTCGCCGGCGAGGCCAGCGCGGCGCAGCCAGGATTCGCCCTCGATCGGGTCGGCCTTGGTGCCACGGCCCTCCATCAGCATCAGGCCGTATTTCGCCATCGCGTTGCGCACGCCGGCCAAGGCAGCGGTCTTGTAAAGGCCTACCGCCTTCGCCGGGTCGGCATACACGCCCACCGCCTTTTCGTAGACCAGGCCCAGGTAATATTGCGCGGTCGGCAGCTCGGAGTCGGCGGCCTGGCGGATTAGATCCACCGCGGCGACCGTGGCTTCCGCGGTCTCGGCGCGGCGCAGCTGGATCAGGCCGAGGCCGAGCCGCGCCTGCGGCGAACCGTCCAACGCGGCCTTTCCGTACCAGAGTTCCGCCTCCGCCTCGTCACGCATGTCCTCCGGTCCGGAGGACAGAATATAGGCCAGCAAGGCCTGGCCATCGGTGGCGCCCGCTTCCGCGGCCTTGCGCGCCCACAAGATCGCGGCGTCGTAATCGGCCTCCGCGATCGGCTCCGCCTGGCCGAACAGCGACTCCTGCAAAGCCGCGCCTTGCAGGCCGAACATATGCAGGCTGGCCAGCTGGCACATGCTCGGCAGATGGCCGCGCTGGGCGGCGCGCAGGAACCAGCGGCCGGCCTCGATCGGGTTGCGGTGCACGCCCTGGCCTTCGAGATAGCGCATGGCGACGTCATGCACCGCCTCGACGATCCCGGCGTCGGCGGCGGCGACGAACAGGTTGAAGGCGCGGCCCGGTTCGCCTGTCTTCAGCAGTTCCTGCGCGCGCGCGTAGGCCTTCTTCGGGTTGCGCGCCGTCAGCCGGTCGGCGATCGTCAACCTGCTCATGCGCCGATCCTCATCCGTTACGGCTCGTGGAAGCTGCTATACGCCACCGGCATGATTCTGCGGGTGAAGTATTGCAGCAGCGTACGGGTCCCGACTTCGACGTCCGCGTCCACCGGCATGCCAGGCAGCAGCCGGAAGCCGGGCGGCGTGTTGTGGAAGTTCATCACCTCCATGGACACCTGCGCGGTGTAATACAAATCCTGGGTCGGCGCGCCGGGAACCGGCGGGCCCGCGGGATTGGACGGGCTCTGATCCATCGGGTTGAAGCTGCTGGCGCTGACACTCTGCACGATGCCCTTGGCGGCGCCGAATTGCAGGAAGGGCAGGGTCTGCAGTTTGATCACGACATTCTGGCCAGGATGCACGAAGCCGGAATCCATGCTGCCGTCCAGATAGGCCTCGACCGCGAGCGGCGCATTGGCGGGCACTGTCTGCATCAGGGTCTGGCCGGACTGCACCAC
>Ga0116230_10003275_pt1 | contig 15798 bp, 9 predicted proteins | sample S1TSphfallax_3_FD_88678 | JGI IMG/M metagenome (GOLD analysis project Ga0116230, IMG submission 88678) | Host-associated microbial communities from peat moss isolated from Minnesota, USA - S1T2_Fd - Sphagnum fallax MG | ecosystem: Host-associated > Plants > Peat moss > Unclassified | place: USA... | reverse complement strand
TAAGTATTATCTAAAATTCAATAAGAAGGACTGGGAGAATTTGACAGGATAGTGCGGGGCGGGGGGGAGGTGGGGGGGGGGGGGGGGGGGGGGAGGGGGTGGTTATTAGATAATTATCCAACCTATTTTTTATCACCCTATTATTATTTTATTTTCTAATATATACATATTAAAAACACCCTATTTTAATTATAATCCATTGTTTCACATTTTATTTAAATTAAATTGATCATTTGAATAAAATGTACCTTTTAAAAAAATAATTAACTTATAATTTCTACCCAAGAACCAATATATTACGCCTTATATTTTTACTCATGTATTTTTACATTTTTTTACTATTATCCCCCCCAAGTACTAAATATATGACAATAAGTGACAAATTTTAGCATTTGAAAGTAAATAATCTACTTAAGTGATTTGATCTACTTTGACCTATTGCATGATTTCATTCATAATTAGCAACCATTCAAAGTACAAAAATGTCTTGAATGTGGATAACCATTCAAAGACATGTAAAACATATACTTGCAATGTAAAAATAAGTAACAAATAAGGAGAAGGTCTACTTGTATTTCATCACATGTTCATCTAATCCATTCACAAGTACACAAGTACGAACATTAGATCATGTACCAAGATGCCCATACATTATGTAAAGCACTATTGGAATCCAATTGTAGATATTGGATCAATAATCTACAAGTGTAAGTCCAAGGGATTGGGGCACTAGTACTCCAAGGTCTTCAATAATACTTTGGCTTCACCATTATCATGTACATTCAAATACTGAAATGCTATTAACTTGTGCCATCATCCTATTTGTGAATCATGTGAAAAAGTTCAATTACATTGGAATCTAGAGTGTAGATCCATGGATTAACAAAGTTGTGACTCCAAAAGACTTGGACATCCTAGTTGTAATTTTGAAATTACAAGTTCAAGGCTTTTAGCAAAAGGTTTAAGGAAGCATTAAAAAACAATTTACAATTTGACATAAGAGGTAAAGCTTCAACAAAGCTTGTTGTTGCACTTGTAAGAGATTTATTAGCCTATTCAATCTTTGAGTTATTCAACAAAGTACTAATTTGGTTAAAACCCCAACTGGTGAACCATTTTTGTGTGAAGGTTTGCTCACACCTTGGTGTTGCACCCTTTGTTGATCTACTTTACTAGATATACACATATACAAAATGGGTGATAAGTACACCCACATGATGTCAACACAATATTGTCACAAGAGAAGAACAACCCACATATTGGGCAACGAGTAACAAAGAACACTCCAATTGTATTAATAGCCCTAAATTTTATGTCACAACAAACGAATATCTAATCTAGAACATTTCTAAGAAAGCTTTTCTCCAAAGTCTTGCACATTCCATTGTGCTCAACTCAAAGCATGGTTAATCCTCTTTATTTTCTTTTTTTCTCTTCTGAACACATGGTGTTCTAATTTGACTATTAGTAATCCAAGAACAATTTGGTGAGGTTTGGGTGCCATTTGAAGCCACTAGCTTGGAATGAAAAACCTTCTACAAAACATTTATAAGCAATGTCAAGCTCTGTTTTTACAATAGCAATAGCAAGCTTTGTCTTTCAAAAACAAAAAACTCATGCTCAGATTTCCATTCATTGCAACAAAACTTCGTAACCCTTAAAACCTAGTAATATTGTTTAAAAAAAAACTTATTAGCTTGATTCATAACATTGAACAATTTATTAGAAATCCCACCAACGTTTAAAGCTTCAGAAGATCTTGCCGTAATTGATTATAACACATTAAACATAAAAATTTAAATTTTGGTTGTCATTCCAAATGCCATCAAAACCTCAGCAAGGTAGTTTATGTGTTGTTGCACTACAAAAAGAAGAGAAACTTGAACATAACTTGTGCATTCTTGCACTCAACTTAGGGTCAAATAAGGTTCTAACTACTTATCAATGACAAGGAAATTTAATATATGGGAACTGAAAATGTCCTTGTCTAAAAATAATGTTGAAAACTATTTTTGTTTATTGTTTTAAATCAAGTACATTAGCAAGTATGTACAAAATATCATGCTTTCATCCTTTGTTTCATTAGATGATTCAACAAATAGATGTCAACAATGTTTGGTCTCAAATTTGATTTTAACCACTAGGTTAAAAAAGTCCAAAATTGACAATTTAATTTAGAATTAACTAAATACATGCTCAATGGGATGCAACTAGGGTGAAATGGCAATGCCATGTCATGTTGTTTACAATTGGTGGTGTTGTATATGACTTCTCCAAAGCAATTAAGGACTTTTTTAATCATAAATGTTGGCTGCAATTGAAAAATCAATAATAAATTGATAATTTTTCGCATAGTGATAATCAATAGTAGAAGTTGTAAAAGTATTTATAGTTCATATTTGCCATGATTTTTCTTTTAAATTCTATTTTTTTTTTAAATGATTGGTTTTGTAAATTTTAAGGTTTTGTACAAATTAATTTGTGTACACATAAAATTTTGTGAATTCACATTGTTATATATGACACCTTAATCATACATTAAGGTGTTGGATATAGTTGTTTGAGGTAAAATTACATAAAAACTTATTTACAATTACCTCATGCCATCAACATATTCAATTCACATAGAAACTTTTTGTTATTAAGATGTAATTTGTAAAAGGACAATTTCAAGTTGATTGTTAAATTAGCCATGTTGTAAGGGTTATAATGTTACAATTAAATGGACACTTCACAATGCTTCTTAGGCTAAATGTAAAATAGTCATAAATAGAAACTTGACTTGCAAATTTAGAAACATGGTTTACTTTGATGATCAATATTTAATAATTGAAAAACCATATGTTTAATATGCGTTGAACAAATAATTTTTTTAAAATGCAAGTTATATTTTTAACTGTCAAGAGCATATTATACTATAGACCTTTCAAACAAATATACTTGTACAAGAAATTTTAATGAATTTTTGAAATCTTCAACTTGATAGTGCCCCAATATGTATTACATATTCTCTAAAAATTTCAAACACTATAACTATAATCTAACAAAATTCTGTTGTGAAAGTGCAATTTTGGACTTTAAATTCATCAACATATAGTTTGAAACATGTTTGAAAATTAATTTTATCATTTACTAGATTTTCTTTTACTATACTCAAACTAGTACAAATTGCCATGGATCATATTATTATGATTTTCAAATGACAAGTACTTAAAAAAAATTACCTAAGACCTCATGCTCTTTTTGTCTCTTGTAACTAAGTCCTGTAGTGAAATGATTGAGAAGCAAAAAAACACCACCATAGAGACTAGAGCAAGAGTAGTATGCTGTGTTTGTGGCCACAAAAGAGGACATAGGTAGTGAAGTTACCTGTTGTTGAACTTGTGAGCAGCAAAAGGAAGAGCTAAGTTCATATACATTTCCCTTTTTCTGACTTAGGGTCCTTACAAAAAGCTCACTTTTTTCATATGTCTAGTTGCTTGGTTGCTAAATGGGTAGTTAGAATTTGGAGTTGCTCTTGACTTTCTCATGACTTAAGAAAGGGACAAAGAAGCATTTCCACACCAACTTAAGCTGGACACGTTTGGTAAGTGGGGCCAGACTGAACCAGGACCCCACCAGCACACGGAGTATGGATATAGCCTATTTTGTGTATATAGTCCAAAATTTCTTCATCTTCAATGGTGCATTCACACTTGACATTAAGTCCGTGTTAAATGAAAATTTAGGTGGCTTCCTAGGTGGCACCCAATGTTAATCCATGATGGCTTAATGTTAAGTGAATGTTAGTTTAATATAAAATCTTCATGATAAATAAGTTGAGTCATAAATGACTAGCATGGTGTTAGGGGACTCCAAACTTGAGTACCTAACATGAAGTGTGAATGCACCTTTAAATTCCTGTCCCACAACTAACAGTGGCATTTAGTTAGCTATGTACTGACCATCCCACACATGGATCTACTGACCTACCTACTGGCTAGCCAACAATTGTCTAACCTCCTCACCTAGATAATATTTTATAGTAACCATTTCTATTTGCCACCTAGTGTTGTAAATTGTACAGGTCTTAAACCCTAACTAAACCCTACCAATGACTTACCCACTAATTACCTATGTACATGGGTAGTTAGTGGAAGATGTTGAATATCCTCTCTAATGAGCTTTGTGGGGGTGGGGGGGCGGGCGAGGGTTGTTTAGAATGGTGTAAAACAAGAGAATTAGGTGTGTGACACTTTGTGTGAAGCCTTGTGGTTTTGCACATGTTTTGATTGATGAAGGCTTATTAAACTCCATAAAATTATTTGGCACATCTTGCTTTTATTTCCCAAATTGATGCTATGACTAGGAGAATTCTTGGCTCTCTTTTGGGAGGTTGAATTCTACTGTGGGATTGCAGAACAAGTACGATGAAAAAAAATCAATTTCTTGGTTTTGTTGCAGAACAAGCAAAACTGTGCAATTTTTGCATCCTATGCAAAGAAACAAGCTCGTGCAAAACCACACAAGGCAGAAGGAGGAAAAAAAAGGTACAGATAGGGCGTCAGACAGAGCTTGTTGGAGGGTGTTTAGAGTCTTGCCTACTAGCCTCTAAGTTAGTTAACTACGCAGTGTGAGGTTGAAGTAGGAGGGTTTACACTACAGGTTACTGAGGTGGAACCTTGAGAACACAACCAGTTGTGGGTGCCTGTTTTCCAATGATGGTGCAATGCTGGTGGGTGCTGGGTGAGATATAACATTTCAGTTATAGGTGGGCCCTCATGTCCTAGACATGCCAGGCTCCAGCCTGCTGCAGCAGTAATGGGCTCAGCTTGCAGCTCTCCCCCTTCCCTTGCATGTCCTAGACCCCAGAGCTTTAGACGGCCCTAATGGATTAGTCTGAGTAGAATCATAATGAAAACCGCGTTCTTGCACCAGTAGTCTCCGGCCACGGAATGATGGACACGGACTGCAGCTGACGAATGCAAGAGAAGTGAAGCCAACAATCATTTAGTAGATAGTACCGACTATGCGACTGCGTACGTACACCTTGAGATTGATCATGAAACCGCGTTCTTGACTGAGCTCAGATGTCTGATTACGGCCAGAGTGACCCGACACCCACCAGTGCACCAATGTGGATGGATGGTGCAATCTTTTCGATCCCTGTGGCATCCCAGGTTGACATTTTTTGTTTGCCGTTTCTCAGCCCTGATTTCAACTTTTTTTTGCAACTTTATTTTCTCCCCGCCCCCTTCCCAATTTTTTTTTCCCCCTGATCTCAGGTTTTTTTTTGGGAACTTTATTTCCTCCCCACCCCACATCCAGTTTCTTTTTTTTATCTTTTGAAACTTTTCTCTCCCACCCACCTACTAACCCCCACTGTCCCCCTCTGACCTACTCGCCTATATATTTAAATTAAAAGTAAACTCTTCCCCATCTACCTACTCACTTATAAATTTAAAATGTGCTACTTTCATCTCCACCCACCTACCCAGCCCCCCATTGATTTATCTACTTACCTGCCCTTCCACCTTCCTACCTACCAACAGTTTAAGTAAGTACCTACCAAACCCCACCTACATAGCTACACCTATCTACATGGTTGCCACTCCAATAGACCCCCAACGGTCAACAATGATGAGGAAAGAATAAAATAGAGGTATTGCATGGAGCTTGGTATTGTTCATTCAAACAAATAAATAAGGAGACGATTAAAATATTTGACACACACTATATAAGGGTATTGCAGGTTATGCTTTGAGAATGTTTTCCATGGGGGTATTGCAAACCAAGTGGATAATCAAAACAATACAAAGCTCCAATTCAATTTAGACACATTTAACATATGTTATATTCAAGTTCATAAAACAAAGTACTCAATGAAGATGCAATACCCTATTTTGGGTAACCTTGAAACAGTTTCGACTCCATATCATAACCTTTGAAACTTGGAGAAGTAATGTGTAACCCTAACAAAACCTAAAAGGAAAGCAATACCTTCATTGGGTTATATTGTAACAACATGGGCTGAATTATTTTGGTCTAAGATAATAGAGGGGTATTGCTCATGCTTAAAAAGATGCACTAAACATGCAATACCCCTCTTAGGGTATCCAAGAAATACATTAGGTTCCATAAATTATCTTTTGACATGTGGAGGGGTATTGTGTAGCCCTACGAAAACCAACACGGAAACCAATACCCTCATTAGTTGTATTCTATAGTTAAACACCATGGGTTTACACTATTGGAAGGGTATTGCATTACCATACCAAAACATAGAAAAAAAAATATTCAAATCATATTACGATAATATCCTAAACCATTAAACAAATTTAAAAACACATTTAAAAAAAATTTATTCCATGTTCAATATATCATGCTATACATATTGATTCAAGTAAATGAAGGTATTTCAAAGTTGGTCACATTGATGGTAGAAGGTCATTTGAACAAAGTTATGGAGTTTAAATGCAATACCCATATCATATTGTGATAATCCATTAACCATGAAACATAATAATATATTTTAAATATTTGATTCCTTGCTAATACATCATGAAATTCATGTTTTGAAAATTATTTGTTCACCTTTCAATATGATTTAACATATATAAAAATGAAGATAAAGTGAAATTGATGGTATGGGGGTTTAAGGTTTAATGTAAAATTTACTATTTAATGTTATAAATTCATAGTTTGTAAAAATAAAAAAAATTAACATTCATGTTTAACATTTCTTCAATGACGTACATTTAAAAAAAATTCCCTTTTAAAGTTTTAAACTCATTTCAAAAAAAAAAAACATAAAGTCTATAATTTCATAAGATTTTAATGTTTATCTTAAAAAAATTTAAAGCACATGATCTTTTACTATTTTTAATGTTTCACATAATAATAAAAAATGATCTTTCCCATATATTGATCCTATATATGATTGAAAATTTATTTAAAACTTTTTTGACATATAATAGATATTTTTTAGGCTAAAATAATTATATAGTAGGTTTGCAATATTTTATATTCTATAAAATATAACATAAGTCTTTATGTAAATTTTATTTTTTATGATGTATAATGTTGGCTTAAATATTGTTCAAAATATATTGTTATTTGTAACATATTGAATAACACATTATATATGATTAATTATATTATGGAATTATATTGTTGATTCATTTTAATACATATAATATCTTCATATTTATTTATAATAAGATAATAATTGATTAAAATTATATATATAAACCCATGGTTATGTATAATGCAATTTTTTTTATAAACTTTATTTTCAATGAGAATTTAAAAATTCCAAAAGATAATTATTAACATTGTTAACTTGATGGGTAGAGAGGTTCTAGTAAATTCAAGAGTAAGCAATCCTTCTTTTGACAATTGATTTTGACTAATAGGATTTACAACTTGTGTTACACCCATTGATCTACCTTTTCATGAGGCTTCTTTTTCAAATTCTTTACAAATGGATACCCATCTTTTTTTTGTTCAAAAAACTTCCTCTCAAGTTTTATGCAGATGGGTTTCCATATATCTTTTTTGTTCAAGAACTTTTATTCTCAAGTTCTTTGCAAATTGGTACCCATGTTTTCTTTTCTCAAGATCTCTATGAAAATTCAAGTTGTAGATCCAACTCATGAACAAATCAAATATGTTCAAAGCTCCATAAAATCAACCCAAGTTTGAAGCTCCATCAAGAACTCTTATTTTTGAACAAATCCATTGCCAACCAACCTAATTAATTCAAATAAACTAAGTTTGGAACTGTGGCTTGAAATCAACTGTCCCTTGGAAGCTTCATGGAAGTACTTGAATAATCATGTGTGATGTGGTGTTGTGTTAATTTGTATTTTTGCATTTTGCTCATTCTACTTATGGTGGATTCCTTGCAAGGTATAATGAAAATGGGAGTACTAGTAATGTGAAGGTGATGAATCATGTTGATATGTTATTGTGGGCGATGGATCATCCACCACCCACAAAGATGTGTATGGTATTAACCTTACAGGATGGTGCATTCAGGGATGTGGTACATTAGTTACATGCCCCTAAAGGTATGACATCTTGGTGGTTGACATTTTTCTTGAATATTTCTTTTTTAGTTTATTTCCAAAGTAGTCACATTAGCAATAAGAACAACTCAAATGCTCTACAATAACAATAATGGCTACAAAAAATTAATAATGTGATGCTTGAAATTCAAGCAACAAATATATTGTTCTTTTTCTTACTACACCTACCTTGAAAAATGTAGTGGCACCATTGTCAAATGAAAGAGAAGAAGAATAGTACAAGAAAAAGCATGATAAAAAAACCAATTAACTTCCATAGTGTTCCAAAGTTTCCTCCTCTTTCTACAATGGTAGTTCAGATTCCTAGGCCATCAAAAGATCATTATCAACAAAAAATGGTGAAGACCCACCCACCCACCCACTTCTTTTCCAATCTTCAACTCCATTTTGAGAACATCCACATCTTTCCTAAGGTTTTTTGCATCCCTTAGGGTATTTAAATTTTGACCGCTTGAATCATTTCAAGCATACAAGTAACACATAGTTTGTTTCAAGTGACCAACTGACCCATGAAATCCCTCAAAAAAGTTTGTTGGGAAAAAATTGTCTTCATCATTAGTCATGGAGGGAACCAACCATTTGAGGAAAAACCTTGACAATATTTGATGAAAAAATTATGAATGTTGTTGTGACAAGGGTTTCATTTGCCTAATCACTTGGTGCCCATGGTGTTTGCAAAAAACCCCAAATAGGGTATTGCTTTCCTTCTAGGTTTTGGTATGGTTATGGAATACCCCTCCAAGATTTTTTAGATATGTTATCGAGCCAAAGGTAATATACCCTAAAAGGGGTATTGCATGTGCATTGAATAATTCTAGGCACAAGCAATACCCCTCCAATAGCCTAGACCAAAATAATTCAATTCATGGTGTTTACAAAATACCCTCATGAAGGTGTTGCTTTCCTTCTAAGTTTGAACTTGTTATTTTTTTGGGTAAAGAAAGATTTTTTGGTTTGAATGCAAGATTATAATCAATTTTTTGAAATTTTCATTAAACTTAGATATAAGAATATGTGAGAATTTATTTCTAACTGTTAACCCAAGATGTTGTAAAATGAAAGTAAAGTGCCTTAAATTTAAAAAATGGGTGGTCCATGTGTTACAAAAATGTGCAAAAAATGTCTAAAATGAGTCTAAAACAACTCGACCCTAAAATTGGGAGCATGTCATAATGGTAAATATTTGGTTGCCTCAAAGATAAATTGCTACCCTAAACAATTGCTAAAAAGGGTATTGCATTCATGGTGGTTTGTTTTTAAGTAATCTACAATTTGCTTTGCAATTCTAGATCAGGTGATCTCTATAAAAGAAGTAGAAAACTCACCTAGATCTCAATTCAAAATATTGCTCAAGTAATTTAAATCACCAAACTAAATAATTCCAACTTTTAATTTATTCCATGATGACAATGAATTTTAATTTTTTGAAAAAACTAATTCACAAAATCATTCTTGCAATCTAGACATGTATCTTGTTATATACTACTACATTTGAGTAGGAATCATATTGAGAGCTTTAGGTACTTATGAAGATCTATCATCACATTGAAGCCGATGAAAAAAGTGTGAAGTTGGGCACCCCAAACATTAGCAATTTCAATGTTGTTGAAATGTTGTGATGCCACTATAGCCATTAAAGAGGAATCCAAACCTCCAAACAAAAACACTCCAAATGGCACATTGGTCATGAGCCTCTTGATAATTGCCTACTAAGTCATGTCCAACCACATCCATATAATAGATCTTTGTCAATATTGGATTTGCAAGCTCAAGTAAAAACTCCTTACAATAATGATTCCCTAATCAATTTTCAGCAAGTTCTTTTCCAAATTTTATGTTAAACTTTCCCCATGAATTTCACAAATAGATTTGTGTTTTTGAAACTTGTGACAAATCCTTGAAAACATGGATGTAGAGAAACAGACAAAGATAGATTCTAAAGAGTTAGTGAGATGAGAAAAACATGGGTGGAGACCAATCACCTTTTCGAAGGCAACATGGAACATTGCTGGATCATATGGAGTGTAAGGGATGATGGACTATGAGTAATAGGATGGGTTGAAATATATGCAAAATCATCTTGCATGCATCAAAGATGATCAAATAGAAATTCCAAGAAACTTCAACATTTGGCATGATCAAATATGGCTTGAGGGTATTGGGAAATTATTCTTGAAAATATAAATTTAGAACAATTTGCAACAAGAAGTTTTGATATTCATTTAGATTTTGTAGTAGAAAGCTTTTGTTTGTTGTTGCTTTTAACTTGATTTGCGTGACTGGATGTAGCTTGGTGGGAAAATCTCAAAACCTTCACAATCATCTTTCAATTCCATCATCTTCAAAACAAAGTACACGACCCTTGCACCACAAAAAAACAAGTAGATGATGAGATTTCAATCCATGTTGTTGATCATATTCTTGCCTATAGTTCTCCTACTTCAATTTACAACAATAAGTCTTGTTGCTATAAGCTGAGATGGAATTGTAGGAAGGAAAGTTGATGGAGTTGGTACCATCGTTTCCCCAACCTAGGTAGGGTGGTGTTATGTAGAAGAAGAGACAAAAGAAAATGACGGTGACATCGTTGTCATTTTCTTCACATAAAAGAAAATGCAAAAAATTAGAAAGGAGGAGGAGAAAAAAACTTACTTTCAAGCTCCCACTTTTGCCACCACCATGAAGCTCCTCTTGTTTTCACACTTTTATTGCCACCATGTTGAAGATCTTTTTGTTAGGGCACTCCTAAAGCTCCTAGCCCTTGAAACTCTTGTGGATTTTGCGCTTTTGAAGTTTTAAACTACTCAAGTTCTTTCTAGGTCAGAAGCTTTAACGTGGAAGTGAATGTAAAAGGGGGTGGGGTGGGGTGGGGGTCAGTAGGATGAAGGAGGTAGGTGGGTTGGTAGGAAAAAAGGTAGTAAATGGGTTGGGGTAGGTAAGAGCTTCCCAAAAAAAACTTGGGGTTATGGGGGGGCCAAAAAAAAATGATAAAAAATTGTTCCCAAAAAAAGCTCTTAAAATAGGGAAAATATTTAGCTAGGAAAAAAAGGAAAAGAAGAAAAATACATATACTTACCAAGTAAACCAACATTTGGGGGATAGTTTCATCCATGAAATCTCATAAGGGGATTTTTTGGATGGTGCATTGGTGGGTGTTGGGTCACTCAAGTCACCTAATTACAAGCAATAACTACTACTTGGTAGTGAAATGGTTGAAAGTTGAGAATAGTTGGCTAGCCTAATTGGAATAAGGGCCTAATTGGGGTAAAATGTATGTGAATAGTGGCTATTTCAATTTTGACAAAGTGGGAATTTAGGTAATAGTGGAAAAACTTGTGAAGCCATTTGGCGAATCTTGGAGGATTAGAATGGCAACTTTTGGCAAAAAAAAAGACATGGCCAATAATTTAAGCTTCTTAAAAGATTAAAAACAAGCAATTTTTACAAGTTCCTAAAATTCAAGATTGAACTTGGAATCACATGAACAAATTATAATGCATAAAAAATGAATTGACAACTCATGTGAAGGGGTTGAACCCTTGTCCCAAAGGACATTGCACCCAATGGTAACACATGGTCTTGACTTGCAAATCACACATCAATTTAGGGATGCAAAGAAAATTAGATGGGATTTAAGAAAGAAGGAACAATTTTCCTCAAAGCTCAAATTGGTTGTCATCATGGAAATTGAGGGTTGTTTGTTCCAATGTACCAAATTAAAGTTACATTACATCAACTTCAAAAATCTTTTCATGCTTTTTCATCAATCAATTGAAGTTGTTATGACATCATCATATATAATCATATTAATAGTATAGAACAATTGTGCAAACATACACACCATCAATTCCATATGTTCATAAAGTTGATTTCAAAATCTTGTTTTCATGAATGTGAAGGTTTTTTTTATCTTCCACAAATTCTATAATTTGAACCACAACAAATTCTATCATTGTCATGAACTCAAAATCGACCACATAACAATTGATTGGAAAAAAAAATCTTCCAATGTTTGGACATTGGATTGAGATCCATGGGGTAATCCATAGCCCATTGAGCATTGGACATCATTATAATCTTGAAAAAAGAAGTTTGTAGGTCCATAATATTCACATCAAGAATTGATGGGATCCAAGTTTGCATTGATCCAAGCCTTTTGGGTTGATAGTAAAAGCCTTTAAAATGGCCATATGAATATGAAAGATCTATTCACATGAAGATTTCAACTAGTATTATGGATACTCCTACCTCAAAACATCCATCACATCTTGGGTAGGAAATTGCTTTTCAAGTTCATCATTGACTTTAATCATTATTTTAAAACATTGTTTTTGTACATTGCTAATGGTTTGTTGGAAAGTAACATGAGTTATAAACACATAGAATGATGTTTCAAGACAATGATAGTGCAACATGATGGAACTATCAACAATTTTTAAGTTTGACTTCTCCAAACTAGTATTCAAATCAAGTGTTTGTTCATGCACCACCACATTTAATGTCCCATTCATGATCAAGTTTTGATACACATTGAACATGTTGTTCATGTAAGCATTTTAATAGTCAAAGTACCAATGGTAAAAAATTGCTTAACACAATTTGATTATAGGAACAAGATCTCATATAAAACACTACCAAAATTGGGAAAATTTAATCAATTCATTCAACATTTTAAGCATGGGCATGATACAAAAGAGCCCCAACATTACCTCCCAAGTCATAAAACAATTTTAAAATATTGACAACTTAGTTAATAGTGTTGACATTTTGATGCATTTTCAAAACTAGGGGTGTATGCATTGTTTAGTGATTCATTTGAAGTAAATACAACATTCACAAGTGTCACAAGCAAGTTTCTATAAATGATCCATATGAATATAATTCTAAATTCTAATATTTCATTAGTGTAACTTTTAATTACTAAAGTTTCAATCACTTATGAAACTTTTGAAAATTAGGTTGAAACTTATATTGAAAAAGGTTGTGAACTAGTATGATGAAATTATTTTGAAAAACCTTAAAAGAAAAACCCATAAATTCCATAAGAATAAAGCTCATTTACATATTTTAATTATGTACCCGATGGGCATAAAAAAATTTAACAAATGAAAAAAAATTCATTTCACAAAGGTTTTTTGAAAACAAGGTCCAATTTTGATCTTTTGAAAGTTCATAACTACCATTTAGTTAAAGTTTCACCCAAAAAAATTGACATCCAACTTATGATTCCATTTTCCCTCCCATGTTTAATCACTATAAACAATTTGGAATGGAATTTAATCTAAATTATTGAATTTCTTAATAATCTAATCAATTGATTAGTTTATATTTTTAACTTAAAAAATCCACTATTCATGATAATGAATGTAGTATTTGAAAAAAATAATTGTATAAATGTCATCATAATCAAGTTGTTAGTTTGGAATGACTCATCATTTAATGTATTTAAGATTAAATTATTCACCATAAACATTTAAACATAAAACACCATGCATAAATTGTTATTATGATTTCAAAAATGACCCACCATATTTTGCATTCACCCTAATGCACAACCTTTAGATATTTAAAAAAAAATTGGGAGTATCATTAATTTATCCAATAGGTTTTGATGTTCGTCAAAATTCATTGACCCTTTGTTTCCATAATGTTAGCCAATTTAACAAACTCTTAAATATTTTTTGAACCAATCACAAACTTAACATTTCACAACTTAATAATGGAAATTATGCAAAATTCATTCATTCGTGTCTCGTACATTCGCATATTGATATTGTGCATTAAAAACACATTTGACACATAAATTTATAAGAATATGCATAATTTGTGTGACATTTATTCATTCATAGGTTTGTATTTCATCGATCAACACATTTATTCATGTGTCAAACATGTTTTCAATGCATGATATTTGTGTGCAAAATGTTCAAACCTATTAATGAATGAACTTTGCACGACTTCTATTATTAATTTGTCACATGCTAAATTTGTGATGTATAAGAAAAATATGCATACAAATTTTGTATCACATTCTTAATTTTTCCCACAATGCCTAGCTTGGAAAAAAATTTGACCACCAAAATTTGTGTGGTGGGTCATAATGCACACTAATTAGGAATGGTGCATTTGGGTCCATTCATGATTGGGGTACCAAAAAGGAATGTTTAATTGAAGAAGGACTACAAAGGACAACTTTGGATTTTTTCTTACTTTACATTATTATAATTATAATGGATTGTTGTATGCCAATAGATAAAATGGTGTCTTCTTAAATAAATAAAATATTTAAAAAAATTTGGATACTATGTAAATGTCATTTTGAGTGCTATAAATTAAAATAATCAAGTGTTTAAACTGCATTTTTAAAAAAAGAATCAAAAGGAATGCATAAAATCATACAAATTTTTTTAAATCTTGAAATTTTGAAAGAAAAGGGTGCAAGGCAAAGAACTTATTTTATAAATCATTTGATGAAAAAATTATGTTTAATGAGTTCATAATGTTTAGCTTTAGATGCATATCACATGTGCATGAAATATTTTTGTTGAAAAACATTTCTTGTTGTCCATTGAAACTAATTTTGGAAATTTCTAGGATTTTTTACATTTCTAGCATTAAACCAAAATATTCATACACAATTATGTATGAATGTGAATAATCATCATTAACACATGAATTATCTTATATTGGACTACTGAGTTTTATTCACTAAAATTTGCTTCATATGTAAATGTTATTTGTAAAATGTAGTTCTAAAAAGTCTTCAAGTCTTTTTTTCCCTTTTTGGTACCCCAACCATGAATGGACCCCATTTTGATGATCTTTTAACTAAATTATCACACTTGTTTTGACACTTTAAACACACTCACCCTATCAACTCCAAATCTGGTTAATTTTTGGATGTAATTTTATATTAATCAAATCACCCAAAAACACCATGACATCCACTACAATGCATATTATATTATAAAAAATGGCCCCATCAACCACTTGCTACAAGGATAATAATAATGGAGTCCATTGTCAATGTTCAACAAAATAGGCATGAATGGAAACCCATAATTGTTAATCATTAATTGTTATTCCATCACAAGAAAAGGGATTGAATTGAAGGCCTTTGATTAGATATTTGGTTTTGTTGACAACCAACTCATGCATGTAAAATACCACCTTCCAATGGCCATTTGTGTTTGATTAATGGGTTTTTGGAAGGTTTTTGACATTAAGGAAATGTAATAGCTTGTTCAAGCTTTCCTAATTAGTCACAAGTCTACTTTCAATTAACATGTGGAAACAAATAAAAAATGTTATTAGTTTTTTCTACCCTTTTCAACATGGCAGATTTGCTTGAAAAATATATCTTTCCTAGTTATTGCATATAATTTCTCATTCTAGGCATGAATAAATTTTTTATTCATGTAGTGTTCACCAACACTATGAACTCTTGGGGTTATCATTAAAGCCTTCCTCTTTCCACCTTATTTCTAGAGGCTAGATCCGATTTAAGGGGTAACAATTTTTGCTTTCCTTTTATTTTGGTATATACCTTACATCTAACTTGATGCACTTTTCCATGTTCATCTATCATAAACTTAACCCATGGAAATTTAATAATACAAGCATCTTAAAAAAATCCTATTTTGTTCATATTTCTTCCTTTTCCTTTTAGTTTTTTTACAAAATTGAAAAATTTACATTATAAATGGGTTCAACAAAAAAGGGGGTTTAG
>Ga0116230_10003274_pt1 | contig 15799 bp, 20 predicted proteins | sample S1TSphfallax_3_FD_88678 | JGI IMG/M metagenome (GOLD analysis project Ga0116230, IMG submission 88678) | Host-associated microbial communities from peat moss isolated from Minnesota, USA - S1T2_Fd - Sphagnum fallax MG | ecosystem: Host-associated > Plants > Peat moss > Unclassified | place... | reverse complement strand
TTTCAAGTGACCACATCTCAAGATGGCATCTTGTTGAACACTCTCCAAGCATCCTCAATGCTCCCACATTTTGCATACATGTCAACCAAGCTATGAAAACAAAGACATCAGACTCACAACCACTTTGAATGAGCTGTTGACAAACAAGCCTGCTATCTTGAAGTGCTCCTAAACAGGCAGATGCCTTAATCACCAGAACAAAAGCAAATATGTAAGGACTCATTCCTTCCGTCACATCTGTTGGAAAAGTTGCATCACCCTCTCAGGTTGCCCATCCTTCACATATTTCATAAGTCTCTGATTCCATGGAAAATTGTTCAATTACACTCCATCTGGTGCCAATACACACTCCCTTGCATAGTGGGGCAAAGTGTTGGATTTTAGTGGTAATGATATGGCCCAAACCTCAAAGCATCATCAATCATTTGTTACCACTTTGTGTTGACAAGCATTCATATATTCAAATGGGTACATTGTTGTCTTTAAACAAGTTGCAATTTGGATCTTTAGCAATTTGAAATTACAATAGCTAGTTAATACTATAGTATTGATTTTGTTAGATCTGTCACTTTGGCCTACAAGAGTGTGAATGTGAATGTTCATGAACCTCATACCCAATCAATGAATGTTCTTTAGGGATGGACTTAATGGGTAGGCGTGAACATTGACCACATTCACAAGCTTGTACCAAAACTAACCCCATAAAATCAAAACCCTCGTGAATGTTGTGATAGTGTATTTGGAACAATAAGCAAATGTGGATGGGTGTATATAAATTTTCTTCTAATTGGTTCAAGGATTTGTTGTAGATGTAATCTTAGGATTGTCATTCCAAATTCATTATTTGTAAAGATAATTAGTATGACTCCTTTTTGGCAAAGAGAAACTTTTGAAAGGTATGAAGTGCATGACAATAACTATAATTTGCCATTAAAGTCAATTGTTCAACATATTTGGTTCTTGACTACCCTTGGGTTATAAACATGTATATGTTGCTGAATCCCAATATAGATGTTGAATTCAAGACTTGATGCTAACATAATACATGTTACAAGAGTTCAAATAGATAAAATCTTGAGATGGTAAGATTGCCACTTGTTGGATTTGCCCACATGTTAAACCCTAAACCAACAATTCAAATGTAGATGTCCAAAATGGGCATATGTTGCAAAAGCATGTGTGCAAAGTTCTTTGTTAAGATGCACAAGTACTTGTGCACTAGACACAAATGTCCAACTTGAGATCCAAGATTAACATAACATCCTCATAGTTCATTGCTTGGTAGAGACTAAGTAGTACATGTTAATGCCAACATGCGAAATTGATGTAGGGTTTAACCATAATATGTTAGGGGTCATATGTCACTTGAATACATTACTCAAGGGAGATTCCTTGATGTTGAAAAGGAACAAGGTCCTAGTAGTGGAAGTGGTAGTATGGGTGCACTAATGGATGAAGTTTTGTTATTGCTTCCTATTGTCAAATTTTGAGTGGTAGAATATGGCACTATTGACAATCATGTGATTAAAGGTGAAAAAGAATCTATTAGTAACAACAGTCTATTTCCTAGCCATAACTACTTCTTAAAGAACACATACAATAGGGAAATATGTTGTTTTTACAACCACTTCATTTTATAATGAGTCTACAATGGAATTCAAGAGGTAAAGGCTAATGTGCCTAGAGTTTTGTCTTATGGGGTGTTGATTGTGGATGCCTAACATGATGGTCTTTTCATTAATGAACAACTAAAAGGGCCTAACAAAATTTCAAGCAAGTAATTAAAGTTGACAAGGCCTATTGAGGATTATCAATAAAAAGGTATGTGTGAAATCTATACTCTAAGAGGTACATGTTTTGGTCAAGTTCTGATGTATAGTTAGCCCCTTCATTTCTTATGTCAGATTGTCGTTATTTCTATGCAACACCTTCTTGGAGTTGTTAGTTGAGGGGCCCTACCATTTGCATGTTGAATTGGCCAACAATGTTATGCACATTTGATCACATTCATGGTAGATCTTATGATCTACAATTCAAAATTCATTGGTTAGTGTTGCATGCATGTTACTTGTAGACTCATACTCATTAGTTAATGGGGACCTTGATGGTTATTAGTGATTTACTACCATGTTTGTGTGTACAAGGTGGGTAGTTCATGCATGTGGCCATTTGTTACACTAGGTTTGAAAACAAATCCATTTTGACATTTGAACTTATTTGTCCATGGTGCGTAGCATGGCCAATGTTGTCAGATCTTGAAATGTAGTGGTCATGTACATCAAGATTACTTTTTATGCTTTCATTATTTACCTAGATACACATAATCAAAATGTTTTCCTCTTCTGCTATTGGCAATGTAATTTTTCAAATGGGGTTATAACTGACATGTTATTATTATTTATTAGATGTTAAGGTTTCCCAAAATCTTAAATCTTTTATGATTTAACAAGTTACTTTTTAAAGAACACATGTTTTAATAACTTACATGCATGTACATTTCATTTAGCTATTATGAGAAGGTTATTGTATTCCATCGAGTTGGCTAGATTATTGTGATTTTACATTGAAATGTCTAATTAGTTTTTTGACACGTTTAATGCATTATGGTTGAAGGCAAAGACCTACTTCAAAGAGAACATGCATAATTTTTCGCAACCCTAGCTTTGGGCTTGCAACCAAGGCAAGGTCTTGCAAAGGTGCAGGCCAAAATGAAGGCCAGGAGTCACATTTCATGCTCCTAGGAGTGTAGGAGAGCGTGAGGGAATGAACTCTCACATTCCCAAGTGACTCCCACTTTGGGAGTTGAATCCCAATGGACTCCTTAATTTTCAAAAGGTCAAAACTCATTGAATTAAATATTTTTTTATACCATTAAAAAGTTCTTGTAACTTAGATGTCTAAAATGGTCTCCCATGACCCATTTGGGTACTCAAAATATAAGTTATGACCAAAAGAAAGGTTGGGAATCAAACTGTTAATTTAACCTTCGACCATTAAAAGTTGAGAATTACTTTGATTTACTTGTGTGCAGGTGATGTGCCACATATTGTTGAAAAGCTATCGATGAAGATTACAACTTTTCTTCAAACCTCACCTTAACCAAAGGTCTACACAAGAAGTTATGAGCTTCCAAAGTTATGGGAGTCCCAATTTTGAGAATTTCGAGACTCCCAACTTGGGAGTCTAAGGACAAAATGATATTTTAGTGCTAGCCATGTGGCCAGGCACAAAGAATACTATAAGGGGTAAGGTGGTGGCTTCCCCTAAGTCCAGGCCATTGTGAATCTTGTGAGTTTGTGTTTGCCCGTGGTTGGTCCGTGCACCAAAAATGTCTTAACTATGCATTAATTAACTTGTTGTTTGGTTTGTGCATGTTCATATGAATAATTAACCCGCTTGTCACTCGTCTTAGTCCCCATCCCCGAGCTCCAACACACCCTTCTAGCCCCGAAGTGTTGTGAACCAAGGAGCGTACCCAAATTCCTTATCTTTCTATTATTCTCACCTTAGACTTATAGTCAAGTCTATCAAAGAGCTTGGGGGTGTGTCACAATTAGCTTAGTACAATGGGGGGTTAGAAGGGAGCAAATTGTCAATTCCAATGGGTGAACACCAATGCTACCCCCAAGGTGACCCATGTCCAAGTTGGGGTGGGCAACCCCATATGTATGAAAGTGGACAAGTGGAATATGCACTGCCACTTGGCCATTGTGGGCATCCAACACAAAGGGGAAGTTGGTTAGGCCCATGCAATCACAATTGAATGTCAGGTACTATAAACTAAAGTTTAATATTATGACTTATAATCAAAGCATATGAAATAAGAACTTGTTAAATTTAAATCAACCCAAGGTAGAATTTAATTTCATTTCATTGCATGATCCAATGTTCTTATTAAATTGAAAAGATAGAAACTTGTTGGGTTGACTTATGTGATAGGAAACACCTTGAACCACCACAATAGTGCAAGTTGGGGTGGGCATGGTGCTTGTTGTGGGCAATCCATGCAACCAGTATGTGGTGGCAAAGTTGTTGGAGCTGAAACTGATAACCAAATGTTGCATGGTCATTGTTGTGGACAATCCATACAGCCAATTAAAGGCGGTGGGGTTGTTAAAGGTGAAATAAACAAACAACACAAGTCACATGTGGTAGAAGTGCCAAGTATCGAAGAAGGCACTGAAATTTTTGAGCCCATGACATTAAAGTGTTCAACACAAAATTAGGTTAGAGTAACAATTTGCAAAAAAGGCTTTAGATTTGAAAGTTGAAGACTATAAGAAAAAAGGCTTGTCGGTACACAAAGTGGAGGTGACAAAACACGGCAAAATTGATGGTGCATGCAAAGGGAAGAACAAATGGGACAATGCCATCCGAGGCCTCACACCACATATTCTAAACATTACTATTGTGAAGGTGTAAGACCAAAACCCTGTTGACATTGTTAAATTGTGCACACAATTGGATGCACAATTTGAGTACCTCCATCATGAGTTGAATGGACAATGATTTAGGGATTGTGTGTTACGGTTCATGAAAGGAAAATGGTGTTGACTAAAAAAAAAAATGCAAAGCAACCAACATGCCCACTTGGAGTGGACCTTTCATTATGGTAGAAGCTAGTGCAATATTGGGATGAACGTGATACCCAAAAGAAGAGTGCACAATTGATTGACTCATGGGGTGCAGTAGGAAAGGTAAGCACATATGGGCATGACAAAAAAACAGTGGTAAAAGCAAAACTAGTAAGTTTTTCTAATCTTCTCAAAAAATTTATGAGTAAATGGGTACATATTAATTTCCATGTGCATAAGAAACAATGAATGAATGTAATATTTATTGTGTAGAAAACAAAGGCATGTTGAAACCCATCATTATCTAAAATGGCAACTGCAGGACTAAACTCAATGGGGACAAGTGGGAATCCAGTGAATACATTTTAACCACAATGAGGAATATTGTATAGCTTGATAGGAGGTAGTGAAATGATGAGGGAAGAATCCATTTCGTCAAAGGATATGTAAACATAAACATTATCACAATTTGTGGGATTGAATTTGGGGTTATGTGGGGCCTTTGTCATGTCAAGTTGTTCACATGGAAAATGATGGTTTGGAAAATGTGTGTTCCAAAAATTAGCCTTGGAATGTGTGGCAAGGATCTAGTTTTGGGCTACTATCATCTTGAATTGTAGCCATTAAATCAAACAAGACAAAAATGCAAGGGCGATATTCCAAGATGCTAGAGGCATATGATGCACATTCTCGAAGCATTGAATGCTTAAATGCAACATTTGAGTTGTTCATGATTAAATTGTTGGCGCATCAAGTGATCCCACAATATAGGTCATAACTTTTGGGAAGGAATGTAACCACAATGGCAATTGGGGAGGTGCATGAGGCAATGAAGGGCCACAATGTTTTAAAAAAACCAAAGTGATAAACAATCCCCTGTGTTAATTGATGGGGGGGGAGTGTGATAATGAAGGGGAAGCAAGATCTAGGATAATTATTAAACTACAAGAAAGTGGACTCCATGCTCCACAATCAACCAACCTTGATCCAATGGTTATGTCATTGCAAAAGGAGGCAAGTCTTATCCAACATCCCTTGCCACAATTTGAGGTGGCCATCACCAAGGTAAGAGGTAATGTCAAGCATGTGAGGGGGTTGTTGGTCATAGGACCTAAGAAGGTGGGGGTGGGAGATGTTGTAGGTGACACAGCTAAAACATTTTCCCAAGTGCATGTTTGTTTCACATTTAAAATCTCTGAGGTGTTGAAATTTTTGTTCAATATGTGATTTGGTGGCTTGGATAGAGGCTATACACACATGTTTCAACTATGTACTACATTTTAAAAGTCAAATTCATGTAAAAACTTTGGACATGTTACCTTGTACCTAGTGGCAATAAAGTAGATTTGATAATGCATAGGCTTCACAAGGTGTTGAATGGGGCTTGTTTGGGATTGGGTGGGTGATAGACTAAAAGGAAGAAGGCACATCCTATCCTTTGACATGGTGTGAACACTCGAGTTGCTTCATAAGTTTCCAAGGGGCAACACAACCCTACAAAAGTGACAAATATTTAGTGTATTATTTGAATACGTGAATTTTTGTTGGTTATTGGGTGTGAATTTATGAAAGGGACACAAGTTGCCATGTATGTATGTGCGTGGAGGCAAAAGTCCATGTGCATACATTTGTTCAATTTAACATATTGTAAAGTGGATGGGTTTAAGGTTAGATTTTGTTGAGTGTATGGGCTTTACCACAATCAATAGCTTATTTTAAGCCATTGTTTGATAGTTATGATATGTTGACATAGATGTTAAGTTTAATCATGCAATCCCAAGAGTTAATTTGATGCTTTTATAAAACATTGTTCTACAATGTTAAGGTGCACCCTGGGTTTATGTGGGTGTGCAATGGAAGATAGGTGACCTTGTTCAATTGTTAAATCTTGTAAATGAGGAGGTTATTGCATCAAGTACAATGAGGAGGTTAGGGGATTGGGGTGTATGCACCATGGTATATAGGTTGGAGAAGGTTGGTATTGAATTCAACTTGGTGGGATCATGGAAGGTAATGGCAATGTCAAATTACAAATGCCAAATAGGAATGATGATCCACCACAGTTGAAGCTAAAGGATGTAGTGGGTATCAATTTTCTATGGAAAACAAAAGACATGCAAAAAGTTATGGGAGTTTTTATTGCACCATGTTTTCAACAAACATTGATCAGTTGTTATTTTCATAATTGGATTATGCACATTTTATGTTCATTACACCAAAAGTTGTTGATTTCTTATGCTACAACTTGCACATGTGGATGGACACTTAGTTTTGGATGTAAAAAAATTAGTAGTCTAACCTCTAAATGCATTTTGGCATTTTAATCTTTGTGTATTTTGTGATTCCAGGACTTAAACCCTAAACCCCAATTACATATATGTTAATTTGTGCCTAACTTTTAGGGAACCAACCTTAACCCTAAATTTTAAACCCTAAGAAATAAACCTTAACCCTAAAACCCAACCACAACCTTCAATGTGATACATGTCACATAAAGAAAAACCCTAAAATCTTTTGTACCAAACCAATGTCTACCATGTGGAAAAATAAAATTAAATACAAATATCGATTAATGTTTAAAAAATGACATGTAACATAAAACATTAATAAGTTTTGATAACCTTAACCCTATAATCTTTTACACAAATTAGAACATTACACATTGCAACATTGCATTGACCAAGTCAACGACTTAGATTTACTTATCCATAAATAAAATGATTAGACTCCATACCCAAGGTTGACACATGGCAGTTTGTGGTTCGTGCAAATGGAAGCCTCAAATTATTTTCATTGCAATTTCAAAATTCAAAAAAGTCATACCCAATCACTAAGCACGACATGTGGCAACCCCAAAGTCATTGAAATAGAGGGCCATATTTATTTGTAGTATTTCTATTTCTCAAAATGACTTTAAACCCCTAAGCATGACATGTGGAAAAATTAGGGTCATTGAAGTAGATGGTTATGATATATTGGCATGATGTTTTAAATTAAAGAAATTAATATTCAATCTATGAATATACCATGTGGCCACATCTATTGATGTCAAGTGGATGGATGAGATATATTGCCAACCATTTAATATTTAAATATATTGATAGTTGCAATTTAGTTGCATAGAAAATATGCATGGCATACGAATGGAACCGTATACATTGACTTCATCCTACATCCATTGTCATTTGCAACTAAAAACGCATGCAACTTGTCCAACGCAACTAGGGGATTTTTAGTTGCAAATGACACTTGCAACTAAAAAGTAGTTGCATATACCAATCGTATTATGTATATATTGAATTTTCCTCTAGTGGCACCTCCAAAATCCACAAAAAGGAACATGTTGTTCAAAGGTTCATTTTATTGTTGTTGCAAAAGAAAATAGGACCATATAAGGACATGTGTGAAAAACCGACGTAAAAAAAAGGCTATGAAGAAATGGGTTAGATTGCTAGTATTTCAAAATTATGAACCTCCTCAACCTTGTAGAGAAAAAATTGTGTTTGATTGTCAAAGCGATACAAAGTAGCTTTACTTGTTTGAAGTATTGAAACATGTATAAAATCTATTTATAAGAACTTGGATATTGAGGTGCAATAGTATGGCACCAAAAACATCTTCTTCCCATAGAAGTATTTTTTCAAAAATCTCTATGATTACACATTGAAGTTGCCAAGGTATTGCAAGGAGGAGGCCAAACGCAAAAGGAAATAAAAGTGCAATAGTATATATACCTTGTTATTGCTTTCAAATTCAACCCACCTTGAGGTCACATTTTCTTGGTGAAGAACACATTTCTTGCTTCTGCGTAACAACTAGACCACCTGCTACACCCCAAGTTTATAAGTGTTCACAAACTCCATTTAGTTCAAGTTAGACGACTATGAAAACTCTCAAGCCCTAAAAAACCATTAATTGTGACTAAAACCAATCATTTTTCAACTTTTAATTTGGTTAGTTTTAACTAGTTGGCTAAACCTTTTTTGGAATGGATATAAACATTTTAACACATTTCGCAAATTTTGGCACCATGGCTAGAAAAAAAAAAGGGAATTTTGGAAATGATAATTTTGTTGTAATTTCAAGAAAAGCTAATAAAAATGGTTAAAATCACCAAAGTTTGAAAACCATGAATTTGGAAAAAATAAAACATTGGTTATAAGCAAGGTTTTCTTATGATGTGATGTTTTGCACGATTACATTATTTATATCACATAAATAATACATGCCGTAGGATATTATTCTACAATATTTTATAATATTCAGAAAAAAATATTAAGTCATATTCTAGAGTATTTGTTTAAAAATTTATAAATATAATTTTCAACAAATGTTATATATATATATATCCACAATTTTACAAGTTATTAATATTTAATGGTTATTTGTACTTTCATGGTTAGTCTATAGCCAAACATGGCTACAACTCCTTGTGGATGGTTGCTAATGAACAACATCACAATATTGAACACAATAGAAATAAACCTATTTTCATACCTTTTTTTATGACCACAAATCTTCACATGCCAAAATGATGAGAATTCTTGGGATTTGCCATTAAGTTTAATAACCTATAGCCAAAAATTTGAAGGTGCAAATGTGAAAGTTGAGTTTAGACAAAGTAGTCGGGAATCTGAGGTTCGACAAAAAGTTGTGCTGGCATCAAAAAATCTAATGTAACAACATGATTTCGATGCTCTGATTCAAGAAGAACAATAAAGATTCAATAGGTTAGAAAGGGAGGAAGTGGTACAAAGGTACATATTTGCTTCACCTCTTTATTATTGGGAAGGCTAAGATAATGAAGAGTTTGAACAAAAAGTTCATAATTTTGAACCTCCAATTCATTATGTTGTTGAACAAGAAGCTGCCATAACTCAAGGTATCAGAATATCTAGAGGAGTCGAATCGGTACTTGTAACTAGACAATAAATTGTAATCCTACCAAAAGCAGAACCGACAATAGCAGAAGGTGTTTTTATGGCTATAATAATGAGGTATAATGAACCCATAGTTAATCAACAAAATGGAAGCATTATTAATGGAGTTCTAAGGGATTGGAGTAGAAGAATTCATAGTGTAAACAAAGTTCCAAGACCAAATTCTCCACATTGCACATACTACCATCATATTGGACATTATATCAATGAATGTCCATTTATTGAAGAAAACGAGAGGCAAGGATTTGTTGAGCACTTTGAGAATCTAAATCCAGAACTTGCAAAAGTAAGAAATGATGGACATATTAAGCCAAAGGATCTATACCATGAGAGGGTCAAAATTCTAGATAGATTCAAAAAACAGGTTTGGAAAGATAACAAAGTAAAAATGAAAGTTCAAATTGTGGTAGATGTAGTACCTATTGCTATAGTTCTTGTACAAAGTTTGTTAAATCAAGACAATATTGGAGTTACCTATGTAGGAACTTCAAATTTTAGAATGGAATTAGTAACATCTATGTTATTATATTATGTAAAAATGCACTAGTTTTTAATTACAATTATTAAAGTTTTGTTTATATCAATGCTAATTAATATTGTTGTTAGTATCAAATCCAAACCACAAACTCCAAAGGGAACAAAAAATTTGAATTTGCATGAAGATTTGCTTCGAGAGGTGAATAAATTTTTGGTTAATCAACAATCAGATCAAGGAAAAAACGGCTCGGATCCACTAGGACCACCAAGACCTCCATGATATTTTGGATTGCCAATGGTGTATCCATTACCACCAAATAGACCTTATTATCGACCACTTAACTATCTTGAATATGTTAAGGATTTTGATGTAGATGCTCATGTTAAAGTATTTAAATTTGCCATTATAGCAAAGAGTGAAATAAATGATGCAAAAATTGTTAATCTGTTTAGTTTTACTATTGTGACCAAGGCTTTGGGCTCGTGACCAAGGCAAGGGCATGGAAAAATGTGTGTCAAAAATCCAACCTACGAGTCATATTCACACCCTTGGGAATGTAAGGGAGTTTGAAGGAATGAACCCACATACTCCCAAATGGACTCCCATTTTAGGAGTTGGAGTCCTGATGGATTTCTAAATCTTCAGAAAGAGATTTGAGGAGGCCAAAACCCATTGGATTGAATAGTTCCCTATTCCATGGGAAATTTCTTAAAACATAAATGTATAAAATGGGCTTGCATGATCCATTTGAATGCTTAAAACACAAGTTATGGCCGAAAGAAGGGCCATGAATCAAAGTGTCAAATTGATTCTCAATCACCAAAAGTCGGGAATCGCCCTAAATTACCTGTGTTTAGGTGGCATGTCACATATTGTTGGAAAGCTTTTGACCAGGGCTATAACATTGCTTTAAACTTCACTTCAATTGGAGGTATGATAAGAAGTTATGGGCCTCTAAAGTGGATGGAATCCCAATTTAAGGAATTTCAAGACTCTTGACTTGGGAGTCCTGGGAAAAACCACATTTGGATGCAATCCCCATGGTAATCACAAAAAATATTATAAGGGGGAAGGTGGTAGTTTCCCCCAAGTCCAAGCCATGGTGAGTCTTGTAAGTTCGTGTATGCCCATGGTTCGTCCATGCACTGAAAGTACTCCAACTATTTATTAACCAACATTTTGTTTAATTTGTGTAGGTCCATATGAATAATTGACCCACTTGTCACTCATCTTAGTCCCCATCTTAGAGCTCCAATACGCCATTTTTACCCTCGAAGTGTTGCGAGTTAAGGAACGTACCCCAACTCCTTCTTCCGTTGTTTTCACTTTCAAACTTGCATTTGAATTTTTCAAGGAATTTGGGGGTGCGTCATTTACCTTCAAAGATACTATGTCTGACTATTATAACAATTATTTGGGATATTACCTTGATTATATTTTTATAAAATTATAGTTAGATTTTTGTAAAAGGTATAAAAAAATTTAGAATGATCAACAAGTTTACCTATAAATGAAAAACATGAAGCATGAAAAGAATGAAAGAGTGGAAGTCTATTATGAGAGATTACTGAAATTGGTCAATAGTCTTCAACACAAAACAATAGATAGTTTTTTAACTATTATTTTTAGGACTAGCTTAAAACCATATTTGCATGTAGCAATAGCAAGTATGAAGAGAAAAAGTTTACATTAGCATAAGGAAATAGCTTTGGTTTGTGAAGAAAGAATTTGTGAAGTAGAAGCCATAAGCAATTTATTAGTACCATAGAATAGTAAGACAATATTAGCCTAGAAACCTTAGATAGTTCGAAAGAAAACAAGAATGTATTGTACAAATTGTCACAAGACAAATCATAATGCTGAAACATGTATAATGAAAAGGAAAGAAGACCTTCTTGTAGTTTTTATGGTTATAACTCAACATATTAAAGTATAGAAGCTTGTGAGGTATTCTTGTCATATTTTTGGTGAAACTGGACATATGATCATAAATTGTCTTAAGTATAATGATATGCAAAATATGTTTAAGAACAAAGGGATGAAGCCAACAAAGAAACAAGTTGTGGTAGAAACCAAGGTTACAAATCCTTTAGTCCATATGGTGGATGTGAATATGGCCATCACCAGGAGCAAGGTTATTAAAGAACAAGTGTTTAAGGACAAAGATCTAATCAAAAAATAATTTGTTATTAATTGGGAAGAGGAGTAGAAACTACAACAAACTTTTGTTAAGTCTATTCAGTTGATGCAAGCAGAAGACCCACCACAAAATTTGATTCCAAAGAGAAAACATGGTGGAGTACAAGTTGGGCAAGATTGCCCTAATATGAGTTGTCCACAAAACCCATTGTGTCACAAAGTTTGTCTACTAATTTTATCAATAGAGTTATGTCTATGGAATAAATATTCCAAGATATTAGTAAACAAATGTTGGAGACTACTTATACTTTGAGGTTAGGTTAATTGCTAAAGATAACATTAGATCTTAAAAGCACGTGGTAGAAATTGAAGCCAGAAAAACCAAATATAACTATTAAACAAATATTAGAACCTAATGTAGCCATAGTGGTTAAGACACATTCTAAACTAGACATAAGAATTATAGAGGTAAATAATTAGATGACAATTATCCAAGTACAAGTTGGGAAGAACATTGTTGAGGATGGTTTGATAGATGGAGGAACAAGTGTGAACATTAAAACAAATAACTTCAAAACAAAATCAGGTTTACCCAAACCAATACTAACTCCATACCACCTTAGAATGGCAGATTAGAGTATGACTAGATCATTAGGAATCATTAGAAATTTGAAGATTCACATATATGGTATCCCATATTTAGCCACATCTACTGTTTTGAAAAATAGTGTGGTAGATTCGAATAATTTTATGTTGCTACAAAGACCTTGGCTTAGAGATGCAAAGGTTACACATGACTAGGATAACAATGTCATTACTTTTCAAGGTAATGGAACAATTATAACAATATCAGTTAACAAAAAACTAGGAGTAGAAACCAAAAGGCCCCAAGTACTTGTTTATTATGACTTGATGGAAGGGTTAATAGATGAAGAGGAGGATTTGATCTTTGAGATAGAACCAAAATTGTTCTCAATTGGGACAATTACATTGTCAAAAAAAAATAAAATTCATTATTGAACATTGGAGTGTCAGAAATCAAAAGCATTGAGGAATCTAATCTAAAGCAAGGGACATTATATCAAACAACTACATAAGTGGTGCCTTCAACATTAAAATTAAAAGACTTTTATGTCAAACTAGAGGTTTCATTGGAAGACAAGGTTTATCCAAAAACCTATTACCATCATAGCCATGATGATATTCAAGTGGATGAGACATTAGCAAAAACATGGGTACAAAATCTTCAAATAGTAAATTGGACTTTGATTGAAGAACAACTTATTAAGCTGAAGCTTAGTAAAGAGGCAAATCCACAATACATTAAGATTAATTCACAATTGACAAAGGAGAAGATTGAGGAGCTTCATATGTTACTTAAGGAGTTTAAGGATGTGTTTGCTTGGACTTACAAAAATCTGAAAGGTGTACCTTTAAAATTAACTCAACACATAATTGAGTTGGATACTTCAATACCACTAGCACATCATGTAAGGTACATATTAAACCATAATTATGTTGCAGTTGTCAAATAGGACATTGACAAATTATTAGTAGCTAGATTCATTCAAGGAATAAAGGAGGCTACATGGTTATCACCCATAGTGGTAGTGCTTAAGAAAAATGGAAAATTGAAATTTTGTGTGGATTTCAAAAAGTTGAATAAAGCAACCAAAAAAAATCCTTATCCTTTGCCATTTTTTGATGAGGTATTGAACACTGTAGCAAGGTATGAAGCTTATTCATTTCTAAATGGATATTCAAGATACCATTAGATTTTTATAGCCCTTAAGGATAGTACAAAACAACTTTTGTAATAGATTGGGATACTTTTGTTTGGATGGTGATGCCATTTAGTGTAAAAAAATGGGCCACCAACTTTCCAAGGAATAGTTAACAGAGCCTTCAGAAAATACTTAGACTAGTTCATTAAGATAGTTTTGGATGACTTCACAGTTTATAGTGATCTAGAAAGTCATTTAATGAAGCTTAAACTTTGCTTGTAGAAAGGCAAAGAATATAAAATTAGTTTCAATCCAAAAAAATGTGCCTTTATGGTATTTTCAAAACTCATTTTAGGGTTCATAGTTTGTAAGGAAGGAAAAATACCAAACCTTAAGAAGGTTCAAGTAATAGTGAATATGCAAGTACCTACAAATCCATAGTAGATTTAGGTCTTTAATGGTATGGTTGAGTTTTATAGATGTTTCATAAAAAACTTTGTCTTTATCATGGCACCAATCACCAAGTTGATGAGGAAAATAAAACCCTTTATTTGGACCATAGAATGTCGAAAAGCTTGGGATCAAATTAAAAAAAGTACATGGAAACACCAATTATGATACCTCCAAATTGGCAAATGGAATTTCATGTGCACACATATGCATCATTATTGGCAGTAGGTGTAATGCTGGCATAAATCCCAACTAGTAAGTATGATTAATCTATAGTATATACCTCTAGATTGTTCAATAAAGCATAGCAAATTTATACTACCATAGAAAGAGAAACCTTAGTAATGGTTTATGCTTTGCATAAGTTTAAACATTTTTGTTGGGAAACAAGTTTATGTTTTATGTAGACCATATGGCTCTGGTGTACTTGGTCAACAAATCACAGGTGTCGGGAAGGATAGCAAGATGGTTGTTGTTAATATTGGAGTACGAATTCACAATAATCTACAAACCTGATAAAACACATGTAGTTGTTGATGTTTTATTTAGATTTCGAAATAGTTCATAACCATTGGGTATCCCAGATCAAATTGTGGATGTGTCATTATTTTCCATAGAACCTACATGGATGTAAGAAGTGAAAAACTTTTTAGAGACAAGTCAAATGCGAAAAACTTTGAACCTAGTTCAGGAACAAAAGTTGGCTAGAAAGGTAGAACCTTTTAATTTGAAAGAGGGAATTATGTATATAATGGGACAAGAAAACATGGTAGATATTTGACCACCTTAGAAGCACAGATTGTTCTAAAGGAGTTACATGAAGGAGTGGCTACAAAACATTTACCTGTAGATATTATTGCAAAGAAAATTTTAAATGGAGGATATTGGTGGCCAATTTTATTTAAGGACACTCATGATTTTTGTAGAAGTTGTGACAACTTGTCAAAAAATTGGAGCATTAAAAACAAAAAATTTGGCCAAGTTGATAACAACACTTTTGGAGGAACCTTTTATGAAATGGGGTTTAGATTTTATAGGTCCAATAAAACCAGCAAGAAGACTAACATGAAACAAATATATTTTGGTAACTAAAGATTATGCAACTAAATGGGTAGAGGCAAAGGCACTCAAAACTAATATTATAGTAATTACATCCATATTCCTATATGAGTATATTCTAACCAAATTTGGATGTCCATTGACCATAGTTATAGATGAGGGGGTACATTTCATTAATGACACATTAAAACATCTATAGACCAATTTTTATTGAAGCATGTTAGTTATATTACATATTATCCACAAGAAAATGTACAAGTAAAGTCTACTAACAAAGTCATTAGTATATTATTGACCAAGTTGGTTAATGATAAAAGAATAGACTATAATGAACATTTGTCTACATTTTTGTTTTCATATAGGACTGCTTATAAGGTGGCAACATGTTATACATTTTATCAATTAGTCTATGGTTTGCATCCTTTAATGTTAACA
>Ga0116230_10003273_pt1 | contig 15799 bp, 12 predicted proteins | sample S1TSphfallax_3_FD_88678 | JGI IMG/M metagenome (GOLD analysis project Ga0116230, IMG submission 88678) | Host-associated microbial communities from peat moss isolated from Minnesota, USA - S1T2_Fd - Sphagnum fallax MG | ecosystem: Host-associated > Plants > Peat moss > Unclassified | place... | reverse complement strand
GCCGAAGTTCTGCTCCATGAACTGGTCGAGCAAGGTGGATAAGTTCAACGAGACGGAGTTCGGCCTCAAGAAGCCCGACCTGACCCAGATCGTGACCGAACAGATGGCGGCGCGCCAGGTGGCAGTTCCGTCGTAGCGCGTTCCCCCCTGACTTCAGTCGCCTTGCCAGAGGCGGATCCACGTTGCGCGAAGATGACAGACCAATGGAGCTAGGTTGGGCTGAAAAAGCTGGAGTGGCGTCTGTCTTTCCGCAACAGCTCGGGTGCCCCATCCATCTTCGCGACTCGTGGGAGGATGGGTGGGAAGTACCCGCCTGGAGAGCCAACGCTCTGCGTCCTACCGGAGACCCGACGGCGGCTGCTCCTTCAGGAGGCGCCCCGCGGTATGGAGCGCTGGGAGCTCGGCCGGGAAGGTGGCGAAACGCTGCAGCAGCGCCTCGTAGGCGGGAAGGATATTGGTCTGAAGAAATCCGGAGGCGTGGCGCGCAAGGCTGGCCTGGCGCATCGCCGCCAGCCGTTTGTCATCGTCCAGCAGTTGATCCAGGAGCACGGCGAGATCTGAAGAGGCATGGAAATAAGCCGCCTCCGCGCCCGCAACCCAACGGGTAAAGAGGTTATCGTGCGCAATGACCGCGTTGCCCGCAGCCATCGCTTCGACCAGCGACGGGTTGGTTCCGCCCACGCGATGTCCGTGGAGGTAGGCGCGCGCATGACAGCGCAGCGCCTGTACGGCATTCTTTTCGTACACCGTACCCGGAAAGACGACCTCCGGTCCTGCGGCCGCCAGGAGCTGGCGATGGTAGGAGATGCACTCCGGCATAAGTTTTCCCAGCACAACGAGCTTCAGGTTGCGCGGGCGCGCGGAGAAGGCCTGCACGATCTCCAGGACGGAGTTCTCCGGCTCGAGCCGCGCCACCACGATTGCATAGCGATTCGGCCGCAGCGAGAATTCCTCCAGGATGCGCAGGGACTCGGTGCAGCCGAGGTTGACCGCGGGGACCGTCTCCGCACCGTAGGCGATGACGCTGATCTTCTCCGCATGAACCAGCCGCTGCAGGTGTCGCCCAATCTCGGGATGATCCGCGATCAGGTGATGCGAGAGCTTCGCGCCGGCGTACTCGTTGCCGCGCAACCATAACCGCTGGAGAGGAGACCACTTCTCCCGTTTCCACTCCAGCCCATCCATGTTCGTAATGTTGATGTGCCCGCTGAGCCGGTAGATCAGACCAAAGACGGCTGTGTTGTAGCCGAGCGTAAGCGCCACGCCCTCTTCGCGGTTCGCGTGCAGCACGCATTTCCAGTCGAATTCGATCGTTCCGCGGGCGCCCGCAGCGGCGGGGAAGTGGACGCGCCGCACACCATGCCATTGGTCTTCGCGGGGCTTCTCGTGCGGCTCTCCCTGGCAATACACCGTTACTGCGTGGCCTCGTTGCACGAGAAATAATGAGAGATCGTGTGCAAAGGTCTCAAAGCCTCCATGCCGTGCGGGAACGCCGCGTGAACCTAAAACCTGAACATGCATCCTATAACCCCTGAAGTTCTCTACCGGGAGAAATGTTTTTGGGCCGCCTGCGCTCCATGACTCGATCTGAGCCGAGGAAAGGCGCAGATCTGCCGCCGGATTTGTCTGCTCCGCATGGGGTGCGCCCGGGTTTTCGCCCAGAGATCACTCAAGGAGCTATTGCACCGTCAGATAGCCGAGACTGGTCAACAACGACGTCGCAATGCTGGCGGCGCCACCCTTGAGTGCCGCCTTGGCCTCGCTGGTCGGGATCAGAACGATGTCGTCGCTCTCGAGCGTCTGATCGGTCTCTCGATGCTTCTCGACCGCTGCGACGTTGAACGGAATCTCCCGCCGGCCTTCCGGCGCGACGCGTAGGATGTAGGCCTTTTTCAAGGCAGCTTCGTAGTTCACCCCTCCCGCCATGGCCATGGCCTCGATCAAGGTCAAGGGGGAGTTTGACTTCAGGGGCAACGCCCCCTGGTTATGCACCGCGCCGAGAATGTAAACGACTCCCAATCGCGAGACCACAATATTGTCGCCGGGTTCGATCAGGATGTTCTCGCGTCCCGAAGCGGCTGCGTCCGAAGGGAGTTGAATCTGAAAAGGATTGGTCGACCCGCGGCGGTAGATGGTCAACAATGGGCTGGAGAATGGCGTCAGTCCGCCGGCCGCCGAAAGCACATCCAGCAGACGCTTTTCGCCATAGATCTGGACTGGACCGGGTGTCTTTACCTCGCCTGTCACCGTGGCAAAACGGTTCGGGCTCTCGAGCACATGCAGCGCCACCTGCGGATCTCGCACCAGTTGCAATGAGACCAGGCGGCCGGCGATCGCCCGTTGCGTGGCGGCGATCGACGAACCGGCCACGGCAAGGTTGCCCGCCAGAGGAAGTTCGAACGACCCATCTTCGCCGACGCGCACCTTGTAGTCGTACTGCGGGATGCCGAAGATCTGAACCTCGCAGAGATCGCCCGCGAGGAGCGTCATCGCTGCGGTGGGCAACGGCTCCGGGATGAGACGGGGCGGCTGCGGCACGACAGCAGTCGGCGCTGGGCCCAGGAACTGCGCCGATGCATGCCCCGCAGCCAGCGCCAACAGGAGAAGACCTGCGGTACGAAGACCGGTGCGAACCACTCGCTGACACCCTTGTTGCGCGACGCTGGAGATCATGACAGACGGCCTTTCTTCCCTTCCTGTATCTCAGAAGAGTAGTAACCATAGCCATAGCCGTACTCTCTTAAACTTTCGGCGTTTGCAAAATTGAGAGCAATTCCCGTTACAGCACGGCCCACCCGCTGCAGCACCTTGCGCACCCGCGTGATCTGCGTCCGGTTAAGCGTGGTGTAGCTGAGCACCATCACGATCGCCTCCGCATAATGAGCCAGGCTCGATGAGTCGACCAGACCGAGCGCGGGCGGCGAGTCGATGACGATAAAGTCAAAGCGGTTCTCCACCTGCTTCATCAATGCGGCCATGCTGTCCGAAGCAAGAATCAGGGGCGCGGAGGGCGGCACCGGGCCGCTGGTCAGCACGCAGAGATTGGGGATGAGATCCACATACTGGATGGCCTCTTCGAGCTGGGCCCGGCCGGTAAGCAGCGAAGACAGCCCCACGTGATTGTTCAAGCCAAAGCGCCGCATGATGGTCGGCCGGCGCATGTCGCCATCGATCAACAGCACGCGGCCATAGCGCAGCGCCAGCGCACAGGCCTGCCCGCACGACACTGTCGACTTGCCTTCGCCCGGGCCGCAACTGGTGAACATGATGGTGCGCGGAGGATGCCCCGGGTTCGACATCAGCAGCGAAGCGCGCAAGGACCACATCGACTCCACGAACGAGGAGTGCGGCGCGTCGGTAAAGATGCTGGCAAAGCCGCCGCGCTGACCCGCGGCACGCATGCGCGTGTCGACCGCATCCGTTCCCTTGTTCTCCACCGTAATGCTGAGCAGCGGCAAGCCCATCTGCGACTCGACCGTGGATAGATCCTGCAAGCGCTGATCGAACTGCGCGATCGTGACCGCTGCGATCAAGCCGATGGCGAAGCCGAAGACCAGGCCGAGCAGGATCGTGACCGGCCGGCTCAACTCACTCGGGCGTCCGGGGACGCGTGCCATATCAACCACATCGACCTCGCTCGACTCCAGTCCGGCTACGATGCCGGCCTGCCGCAGCCGCTGCAGCAGACCCTCATACAGCGTTCGGCTCGACTCGTAGTCATGCAGCAAAATCTGGTACTGCACCATGTCACTTTGCTTGGCGAAGGCCTGTTGCTTCTTGTCAAGCAGGGTCGAGAAGGTCTTCTCCTCATTGGTGTGGGCCGCGTCGAAGGCCTGGCGCGCCTGATTGAGCACTCGAGCCTGCTCCTGCTCGATCTCGCGGTTCAGCGTGGCGATCTCCGCCGCGGCCTGTTGCACCTCGGGGTACCTGGGTCCGAACTGGGCGGATAATCCGGCATAACGAGCCTCCGCCTGCGCCTTCTGGTTGCGCAGATTTGCCAGCAGTGAAAGCTGAGGATTGGAAGGGGAGCCGCGACTGGCGACGTCCTGACCGCCTTCAATCAGATCCAGGTCGCCACTGCTCAGAATGCGGAAGCGCGCCTCCGCGATAATGCGCTGGACGCGCGACTCGTCGGCCGCCTTGGTCAGGTCTTCGAGTTCGGTGACGATGATGTCGTGGTTCTGATCCAGCCCGATGATGCCCAGCCGACTCTGCAGCTGAATGAGTTTTTCCTGATCTTCTTCCACTTGCTGCTTCAGATCGTCAAGCTGCCCCGACAGCCACTTGGTGACGCGCTGGGTGGACGAGAAGCGGCTCTCGAAGAGACGCTGGATGTATTCGGCCACCAGCGTATTCACGACCCTTGCCGAGAGAATCGCAGACTTGGTGTTGCAGGAGATCTCCATCACCTCGGTCCGTGGGACGCGGATGGCGTGGATGTTCTTATGCAGCTGGATCAGCAGCTTCTCTTCCGCCCGGGGCCCGGTGCTCTCCTCCTTTGACAGGAGTCGCCCCATGAAGTCCGGATTGTCGCGCAGGTGTAGTTTTTCCGCGGTATCGAGAAGCAGCGTATCGCTCTCCAGAATGAGGGTTTCGGTCTCGAGCTTGGTCGAGCCATCTTCGAGACCAAGCAGATCCGGAGCATTGACGCGGTACTGACTCGATGAGCCGGGGCGAACCTGGATGCGGCTCACCGCCGTGTAATGCCGCGGCAAGAATGCGGCCACGATGCCGACCAGCAGCCCGCCGAGTGCACCCAGCAGCAAAAGCGGCCAGCGCGTCTTCAACTGGCGCAGCTGGCTCTGCAGATTGAATTCGAACTCGGAGTCGTCCAGCGGCAGAGGATCGGCGCCCGAGATCGGCAGTATCTTTTCGCGTGGGGAAAGAGAAGTCGACATTCAACCGCCTTTGTTGAAACTCGTTGCCTTGCCGACGAAAGAACAAATCGGGGTTCTAAAGGATGACTCACTTACGCTTGCACCCTAAATACGTCGACCGGAAAGAGTCTAGCATTCGGTAAGAGTACCCGGGCGACTATATCTCAAGGTTAGTTCTACTTCGGAGTAGGCGTGCCGTTCCGGGAACGGCCAAGAAATCCTCGCATTTGTCTGGCGCTTCCGACCTATTAAAAACAGACAATTCAACTCTGAGAGAAGCCTTCGTCGCCAGCACGGCATGGTACCGCAACGAAGCGCGATGCGATGCGATTGCGCCAAGCCTGACCCGAAGGAAGCAGCAAGTTTGTTGAGGAGAAGAGCGGTGATCAATTTCGATCGCATCGAAGCGGAGAAGACTTCTCTGCGCAATCAGTTCAGTCAGAATTTTCCGTTTCCCTATCTTGCTCTCGACGAGTTATGCGATCCCGTACGGCTAGACCAACTCGTGGATAAGATTCCCGACCCCATCGAAGCACAGATCGAGCATAGCCGCGACTACGTGTTCGCGCGAAATAAGTTCGAGAAGAGTAAATTTCGCGAGATCGACCCCGTCTTTGAAGAGATATGCCAGGATCTACTCTCAACCCGCTTTCAGGCGTTTCTGCAGTTCGTGACCGGGGAAAAGGTGTTTATCGATCCCGGATTTCATGGAGGAGGATTGCACCAGGGCGGCGCTGGAAGTTTCTTGGATATGCATGCGGACTTCAACTATCACCCGTTGCAAACGACGTGGTACCGCAATCTCAATATCCTGCTTTATCTCAATCGGGATTGGCAGCGGAGCTATGGCGGAGAACTCAAACTGCGGCATCGCGATGGCGATGGAAGCGTCGTGCTGGTGGAGCCATTGTTCAACCGGTGCGTGATCATGCCCACACGCGACTACACGCTGCATGGCTACGATACGATCCATTTCCCGCCGGGTCGCTATCGCCGTTCGCTTGCGGCGTACGCTTACTCCTTGGCCGAACAGCCGGCGGCGCGCGAGGCACGCAGCACCGTCTGGTATCCGGAGCGTTCGGGTCTGGCCAAGCGAGTTCTGGGCAAGCATTGGCCGATGCTGGTCAGAATCAAAGGGAGTCTGATGGGAAGCGGGACCGCCAGAAAAAGCTAGGGGCGGGAGCATCGCTGTGCCTCCGCCAGCGGTCCAGAGACTGCCGCATCGTGCCTGCACAGCACCTGTTCGTAAAGCTGCTGGACCTCTTCGAGATAACGGCTGTGTTCGAAGTGCTGCAGCATGCGAGTCCTTCCCGAGGCGCCCAGGGCCAGGCCAAGGGTGGGATGGTCTAACAGGCGTTGGATCGCCACGGCGAGTGCGGCGGGATCCGCAGGGGGAACAAGCAGACCGGTCTGTCCATCAAGCACCATCTCAAGCGGACCGCCATGCGCCGAGGCGATGACCGGAAGACCGGCGCTCATCGCCTCCAGGATCACGGTCGGGAAGGGGTCGGGAGCGGTCGAAGGCAGCACAAAGATATCCATGGCGAAGAGGAGATCGCGCGCGTCCTTGCGAAAGCCGCACAAAGTGACCGCGTCCTCAAGGCCCAGGCTTTGGCGCAGGCTGAACAGAGCTTTCCAGCGTTCCACATCGCCATCGAAGACGCCGCCGATCGCGATGAAGTGGCAGGCCGGGTGGCTGATTCTGACGCGCGCGGCGGCGCGGAGAAAGATGTCCTGGCCCTTCCAGGCGGAGACCCGTCCCATCATGCCGATCAGCGGACGGTCGCTGGGGACGCCGAGGGCAGCGCGCACCTCTGATCGGGTTCCGCAGGGCGCGGGCAGGGGAGCAATGCCGTTGTAGATCCGCTTGAGCCGGCTTGCGGCCCGGGGCTGATCGGACAGCACGTGGCCGCGTGTTGCCTCGGAGACGCAGAGTATCGCAGACGCGGACCGCGCATAGAGGCTATGCAGCAGCTTCCGGATCAGGACAGGTCGCTCAAGGATCTCATGGACCTGCATGATCAGAGGCAGGCGAAGCGCCAGCGCTGCGAGGGGAGCTGCGACGACGGCGAAGGTGAAGCCGTGGATCAGTTGAGCGTTGCGCGAACGGGCGAGCCGCCCCACCGCGAGGGTTCCGCGCATGAGGCTGTTCAGAAATGGCAGAAGATTCTTCGGCTTGAGATAGCGGCGGCGCACGATGGCGATCGGCAGATGGACCCACTCAATGCCTGCCTGCGTCAGTTCCTTGGAGAGCAGGCCGATATGCCGCATGTCTTCAGGCAGCACGACGATGGGGTGGAAGCGCGTGCGGTCGAGTTCCCGAACAATCTGTAGCAGGATGACGTCCGCGCCATAGTGATCGTCGCTGGCGTGAAGATAGAGGATCGTGGCGGGGGTTGAGGTCGGTCGTGCGTTCAAAGGCTCGGTTCGCGTGCGCTGGTGGGTCATGGGGCTTGCTCATCCGCCAGTGCTTTGTTTCCACGTCTTGTTCAAATCCCAGGCGTGGCGCAAGGCACTGCGGCTGTTGTTGTCTTTCTGGATGGCCGCCCGAAGCCAGTACCAGGGAATGCGCAGCAGCAGGCCGGTGCGCAGGACGAAATCTGCCTCCAGCTGTGTGCGGCGCGGGGAGAACTTGCGATGGTAGCGGCGAAAGCCCGCGAAGAGATAACCCATGCGCGAGTGGTCATAGCCTCCGAAGTGGGTGTAACGCACGGAGGGACATTGCACGGTGGTCAGGTTGAGATCCAGCAGGCTGCGGCAGTACTCCACGTCGTCTCCGTACAGGAAGTTGCATTCGTCAATGCCGCCCAGTTCACGCCAGGCGGAGGCTCGCGTGAGCAGAAAGGAGCCTTCGACATAGTCGCCGCGCCATACGGACACGCCGTGAACCGAGAACGATACCTGCCGATGTGGCTTGTACCACAGGCTGGCGAAGCGCCAAAGCCGAAGCGGGGAAGGGAAGCGTCCGCAGGAGGTGGCGAGCGAACCATCGCCGCGATACATGGCTGCTCCCACGGCACCGATGGTGCTGTCGCCATCGAGCACCTGAACCGCATCGCGGACATCGGTCTGGAGAACGGTGTCGGTGTTCAGCAGCAGCAAGTACTCGCCGACAGCATGCCTGGCTGCAAGGTTATTTCCGCCGGCGAAACCGAGATTTTCCTCGCTGCGCACGAGTCGGACCCAGGGGAACTGTTGCTCGACGAACTGGTCGCTTCCGTCGCTGGAGCGGTTATCCACGAGCACGACTTCAAAGGGCAGCGTGATCTTTTCGCGAATGGACGTGAGGCATGGGGCAAGGAAGCGCGCGCCGTTGAAGTTGACCATCAGGATTGATAGCTTCAACGGATCGTCCTCGGCTGGCGCAGGCCTTCGCGCCAGGCCTCGCGTTTGGCCGTCATGCTCCATACGATCAGCAGCCATGCGATCGGCACCAGCAGTTCGTAGACGTACTCGAAGAGCGTTCCGTAGAGCCCTCCGATCAGTTTCTGCCAGAAGAAGCAGTAGACCAGAATCCAGCCCACGGAACCGCGGTACATATGGCGGTACATGGCGGCGACCATGATGCCTGTCAGGAACATGCCCAGGACAATGCCTGCTGTGCCGAAGTCCGCATAGAAGGTGCCAAGAATGGAGGCTGGTTCTCCAAAGCCTTGAAAGGTATGCCGCAAGAGGTCTTTGAAGAAGTAGTCGGAACTGGGATGATGGCCCGGCAGAATCTGGAGCACGAATCCGACCGACAAGAATCCATGTTGAAAGGGAGTGATGGCCGGGATGACGCCCACGGCATTGCGAAACGTATCGAGCGGCGCACGGATGTACAGGTAGATGTTGCTGAAGGGCTGCAGTGGGATCGGGATGCCGAGCTCCGCCAGATCCAGCGCATAGGTCACCCCGAAGTGCTGCAGGCTGCGGTAGTATCCCGTCACGCTCAGAAGAACGACCAGGATGGAGCCGCCCAGGATGACGTACCCTGCGGGCCACGGCTTACACAGATAGTGCCGCAGGGCGAAGATCGTCAGCAGCGAAGGAAGAACCAGCCCGCGGTTTCCCAGCGAGATGAAGACAAAGATGACGAACAGCGTGAAGACGTACATCGGGATCTTGAAGCGTGGTGCCTTGGCGCTCCAGAGATAAAGGAACATCAGCGGTAGCAGAAGGTTGGAGAGCACAACCAAAAGCTGAAACGCATAGCGGTGGCGGGTTGAGATCTGAATGCGCAGGGTATCCACGTCACTCTGAAAGATAGGAATGCCTTCTTCCGAAGTGATCATTCCCCAGGCCACGACGATCGCCACCGCGACAACCAGGAGGAACACAAGGAATTCTGCGTCGCGCCAACGCAGTTGCAGCCCACGCAGATCTTCGGGACCAGCCTGCGGCCTCGGAAAGACCGCTGTTCCACAAAAGTAGCCGATGAACCCAAGCAGGTAAAACAGCCATTGCCGGTCATCAAAGCTGTTCATAAGGCTCAGCGTCTGGTCGCCGTTGAGGATGGGAATGCTTCCCATCCAGAACCAGAGCAGATAAATGCCGAGATAAGCCGAGTGGCAGGCGAACCGGTCCGGAGATCTGCGGAACACGAACCATGCTCCGAGGAACGGAAAGCCGATTTCCATGCACTTGGTTCCAAGGCCGGGCGCAAGCAGAGCAACCGCCAAGGTGGTCAAGCATCCCACCAGGACCAGAGCAGACGCTGTGCCACGCTCGTTCCCCAAGGACGTGCGAGGGAGGGCAATCGATCGGTAGCGCAGTGTCGCGGCGATGGTCTGCATGTGTCGAGAGGGACTTACCTGAGAGGACTATAGCGAGCGGGTCTAGCCTCCAGGCGCATAATCGCTGCCCCGAGGCAAGTCGCAGTCTCTTATGGGAACAGCCGTTCCAAAGTGGATTTCTTGGCGAGCGCCTTCGTGCCAAGCGCAGTGCGAAGCACATACTTCTCTACTGCATTGCGGGAGGGCAAGCGATCGGATGACGCTGAGATAAGCTGGAAGGATGGCGGCGGAGTGGAGCGCGGAGCTAGTGTCCCTCATGCAGGCGCAGGCGCTCGCCGAAGGCTTCGATCTTGCCGGCGTTGCCGCGGCTCCGGCGGCCGATCAGCCCGAAGGAACGCTGACCGCAGAGCGCTTCCGCGAATGGGTGGAGGACGGCCGCGCCGGAGAAATGGAGTACCTCAAGCGGCGTAACGAACAGGGCGCACTGCTGCGGGAGTCGGCCCGGGCGGCCATGCCGTGGGCGCGGTCGGTCCTGGTGTGCGCCATGAACTACAACGGCGCAGGGCCGAAGTCGATCGATCCCGCGCCAGACCAGGCCGGGTGGATCGCACGTTATGCGTGGCTGGGCGACGAGGATGGCAACGCCACCGACTACCACGTCGACCTGTTGCCACGGCTGCGGGCGGTCGAAGCGGCTCTACGCGCCCGCATCGCATGTCAGACGCGCTGTTATGTCGACACGGGGCCGCTGCTGGAGCGCGACTTCGCGGCGCGCGCGGGCGTCGGTTGGGTGGGTAAGAACACCTGCGTCATCAATCAGCAGATGGGCTCGTGGCTGCTGCTCGGCGTGATCGTAACTTCGCTGGAACTGCCGTCCAGCGCGGCCTTCGAGATCAGCCCCGACCGCTGCGGCAGTTGCACCCGCTGCCTCGATGCGTGCCCGACGGACGCGCTCGTCGCGCCGCGCGAGATGGATGCCTCGCGCTGCATCTCGTATCTCACCATCGAACTCAAGGGTGAGATTCCACTGGATCTCCGCGAGCCGATGGGCCGGCAAGTCTTCGGTTGCGACATCTGCCAGGAGGTCTGTCCGTGGAACCGGCGTGCGCCCGTTGCCGTTAAGGCCGGTTTGCGGACGCGCGAAGAGCTGGTGAATCCGGCACTCTCCTGGTTGGCCGAGATGGATGACGCGGGTTTCAGGCGCGCGTTCAAAGGCTCTCCGCTCGAACGGACCAAGCGGCGCAGAGTCCAGCGCAACGTGGCGATCGCCATGGGAAACAGCGGCGATCCGGCGTTCGCGCCGCAGCTCGAAACCTGGGCAGAGGGAGACGATCCGGTGCTGGCCGACGCAGCGCGCTGGGCGCTCGGGAGGTTGGCGGTGACGCAAGAGACATGATCGGCTCTGCTAGCATTTTGCACAGTGGGGTGAGTGCCGGATGTCGATCTTGAAGCCGTTCGAAGGCGGGGCGGATCAGCCGGAGAAGACGAGCACGACAGAAGTTGCGGCGGCCGCGAAGGTCGCTGAGACGGCTGCCAAGATTGCCGATGCGAAGCACGCGGAGGCACAGGCGGCCGCTAAAGAGCCGGTGCCCATCGAGCATGTCAAGCCGGTGGTCCGGCAGGATGGCTGGTGGCCGCAGGTCAAGGCGCTCGCGCACTACATGTCGCAGACCGAGGTCCATACCTACGCCTTCAGCGTCGCTGCGCAGGTGATCCTGGCGCTGTTTCCCTTCATCGTGCTGATGCTGACGCTGGCGCAGCAGGTCTTTCATTCGCAGGCGATGGTCGAGGTCCTGAAGCAGCTGATGGAGACGCTGCTGCCGGTGAGTCAGCAATGGATCATGGCGAAGATGAGCTATGTCGCGCGTCCGCACAAGGGAACGCAGATCTTCTCCGTCGTCATGCTGCTGGTGACCACGACCGGGGTGTTTCTGCCGCTGGAAGTGGCGTTGAACGAGGTCTGGGGGGTGAAGACCAATCGTAACTACCTGATGAATCAGATCGTATCCCTGGGACTGGCGGTTGCCGTCGGGGTTCTGGTTCTTGCGTCGGTTGGATTCAGCGCGGCGCAGCGCAAGCTGATGTCCTACATCTTTCTCGGACATACGGACAATCTGGTCTTCAATTTCATCGCCGGCGGTGTGCTGCGAGTCTGCGCGGTGGTGGCGAGCTGCCTGCTCTTCTTCCTGATCTATTGGATCCTGCCGAATCGCAAGATTCCCGCTTCCGCTGTACTGCCGACCGCTATCTACGTGGGCGTGCTGTGGGAGATCGCCAAGTACCTCTATGTGCTGGCTCTGCCGAAGCTCGACTTTGGCTCGGTGTATGGGCCGTTTCAGACGACGGTCGGGTTGATGACGTGGGCGTTCATCTCCGGTCTCCTGCTGCTGGGCGGAGCCCACTTCTCAGCGAACCGTTACTCCTTGAGGATGGCGCGCGAGTCTGTCCTGCCGGACGGGCCCACTGCGAGTGGAGCGGTCACTTCGTGACCTCTTGGGCTTCGCGTCGCTCCTCCCGTTGGTCGGCACGAGACTTTCCGCCGACCAACGGGCCCGTCCGGTAGGACAATTACTGTGCTTTCTCGTTCGACTTGACGGCTATTGCCGCAGGGGATGCACCCGCCGGCAACATGGTCAGCAACTGCGGACCTTGTCGCGTATTCGTCCGGATCACCGCCACATCGCCGGAGCGGCGATCGGCCACCAGCAGAAACTGCTGCGCCTTGTCCGCGGAAAACGCGAGTGCGTCGGGTGCTGAGCCGATGTGGATGCTGGGCAGCCGCTTGCCATCGTCGATCGAGTAAAGCGAGACGGAGTCGGCGCCGCTGTTCGAAACCCAGAGCGACGAGTTGTCGGCGGAGATCACACCGTGCGCCGGCCGATCCCCGATGCCGAAGGTCGAACCCACCTCATCCGTCTGCGTGGAGATCTCCGAGATGGAGCCGGAGCCGGTATTGGAGACGAAGATCTCGCCGCCATCGGGCTTGAGCGTCAGGTAGGTGGGGGTCTGCCCGACGTCCATCTTCGCCAGCGCGTGATCGGCGGTTGCGGAGGAATCCTGCCTCGCCTCCCAGGAGTTCGGCGCGGCCGCCAGCGCGAGTCCCATCACCTGGTTGGATCCCGGGCACGCGACGAAGGCTTTCGACGAATCCGGCAGGATCACGGGGCTGGTGGCACCGGGGCAGCCGGAGAACGTCGCGCGCAGCGTCAGGGGAGGGTCGGACTTGGCCGGATCGCCCGCAGCGAAAAGGGCGATTGAGCCGGAATCGGGCAGGGTGACCACGAGGGTCCGCCCGTCCGGAGCAATCAGCGCGGACCCCGGCTGCCCTGCGGTCGCAACGTGCGCGACCGTCCGCCGGGCCGCGAGATCGATCACGGAGATGGTGTTCGATCCCGAGTTCGCCACGAAGGCGCGGCGTCCCGTGCGCTCGACCGAAAGAGCCACGGGGTTGCGATGAACGGGGATAGTTGCTGTCACCTGGTTGTTCGAGGTGTCGATGACCGAAACCGTACCGGTTGCGCTGCCGGTCTGGCTGTTCAGGACGTAGACCTCCGCGTTCACCGGATTCAACGCCACGGCGGACGGATGTTCCCCGACGCGCAGCGTCCGGTCCGTGCGCAGGTAGACCAGGTCGAGGACGGTCACGGTGTTCGAAGCGGAGTTGGCGATGTAGGCGAACTCGCGAAAACCAGGCGCATAGGCCGGATAGTCGGGGCGGCGGCATCCTGCTACGAGCAGAGGCAGCAGCAGGAGCGCACGTTCAGGGCGAGGCGGAATCGTCACTTCTCTGAGGGTAGGGTGTTTGCGCCGCTTAGGCAATGGGAAGCAACGGCGAGCCTCTGCTGCTGCTGACATCCGAAGATGCGCTCTGCGCCGCGTTGCCCGAAATTATTTCTCGACGTCATGCAACTTTGACCAAAAGGCAATGCGTCTTAGGTGTAACGTGGCCTCCCCAGAACGGGTGATCCCGCGTAGTTGCAGGACTCCTCGGACAACGAGGCGTGGTGGGCTAGACCTGCCTCGTTGATTTTTCGGAGTCTTTGCTTCCCTTCGAACGAAGCTTGAGCCATTGGCTCGCAACGTAGAGGAAGTATCCCCCCTGAATCAGAATCACCGTGGCGTAAGCAAAGACCAGATGCCGGCCTTCGAGCGTGTTCCATCCATCAAAGCGCATGGTGCGCCTCCGCGAGCGGAGTGAAGCCGCTGCTGCCCAGGGCGGTATCGAGCGCAGCCTGAACCGCGCGCTGCTCTGCCAGCTGACGCCGCCGTTCGAGCGCATAACGCAGGCCGAGAATGAAGACGCCCCACATGAAGAAGGCAAGGATGTTCCAGTAGAACGCGGGCTTCATGGAGGGGTCGAGACCCGCGTCTTTGGCGCCGAAGAACACCGGTGCGGGATGTTGCGTGCGCCACCAGCGGATCGACATGTAGACGATCGGCACGTCGATGGCGGCGAAGACCGAGAGAATCGCGGCGACGGTGCCCGTTTGTCCCGTGGACGACAGCCTGCGGACCATCAGGTAAGACACATAGAGCAGCCAGAGCAGCAGCATGGAGGTCAGGCGCGCGTCCCAGGTCCACCAGATGCCCCACGCCGCGCGTCCCCAAAGCGAGCCGGTGACCAGGCAGATCGTCGCGTAGACGACGGTGACTTCGGCCGATGCGGTCGCCCAGGCATCAGCGATCAGGGCCGCCGCGGGCTTCCTGCGTCGCAGGTACAGGAACGCCACCGAGGCGATGAAGTTGATGTAAGGGAAGAGCAGCACCAGCATCGAGTGCGGCACATGGTAGTAGAAGATCCGGCCGACGTTCCCTTGCTCCGCGTCCGGCGGTACGATGAAGAGAGCTTCGCGGAAGCCGATGACCAGCACCACCAGCGTCGCGATAAACCAGAGGACACCGGCGACCGGCAGAAGGTTGGATCGGCTTGCAGGCTTCGTGATATGCGCCACTTCGTTAGTTTAGCGCGGTCTGTCCCTGGCGCGATCCATCGTTTGGACGAGGTCCAAAAGGTTCAATTCTCGGTTGGGAGATCATCCCCGAGGGAGCATCACAACTTCGGCTGAACCGGGGGTTTAAGCGAGCGAGGCGTCGGTATGCGAGTTTTTGGAGTTGGATTGGCGATCCTGGCAGTGGCATCCCCGCTGCTGGCCCAGACGCATGCACAGACAGGCGGCGTCAAGCTGCCCGCGTCGAAGGTGCCGGCAACGGTTCCCCTGACGCCTCGCGAACGGGCTACGCAGATGCTGAACCGCTTCACCTTTGGCGCGCGACCGGGCGAGGTGGAACGCGTGGCTGCGATGGGTCCGGACAAGTGGTTCGAAGCGCAGCTGAATCCCGGGGCCATTCCCGACAGTGCCCTCGACAAACGCCTGCAGGATTACCCGACCCTCAACATGACGCCGGAACAAGCATTGGCCATCTTCCCCGATCGCGGCGCGGTGGAACAGGTCGCCGATGGCAAGCGCCCATACCCGACCGACCCGCTGCTCGAGAGCGTCTACGAGGTGCAGGTCTATAAGCTGCTGCAGGAGCGCGGCAACAAGGCGCAGCCCGCGCCGGTCCTGACCGACGCGCAGAAGCTCGCGCAGCATCAGGTGGATCTGGCGACCGCCGCGCGGATCGCCGGAGAGCTGTTCGCGCTGCCCAGGAAAGACCGCATGGCCGCGCTGAACGCGATGCCGCCGGCCGATCGCATCACCTTCGCCAGCGGGGTGGCCGGCGATCAGCGCAATACCCTCTTCGCCGACTTCACCCCGCGCGAGCGTGAGACGATCTATGCCTTCCAGGGCGGCGTCGGCTCCAGCTACCGCATCTACGACGAGCTCGCGCAGGCGCGCGAGCTGCGCGACATCCTGACCGAGCGCCAGTTGCAGCAGGTGATGACCGACTTCTGGTTCAACCACTTCAACGTCTTTGAGCCCAAGGATTCGGACCAGTGGTACACCACATCCTACGAGCGCGAGGCGATTCGGCCGAACGCGCTGGGCAAGTTCCGCAACCTGCTGCTGGCGACCGCGCAATCGCCTGCCATGATGGTTTACCTGGATAACTGGCTCTCCATCGGGCCTGACTCCATCGCCAACGTTGTCGACCCGAAGAACCCGAACTCGAAGCCAGGGAAGCGCGGTCTGAACGAGAATTACGGCCGCGAAGTGATGGAGCTGCACACCGTCGGCGTGAACGGCGGGTACATCCAGGCCGATG
>Ga0116230_10003272_pt1 | contig 15800 bp, 10 predicted proteins | sample S1TSphfallax_3_FD_88678 | JGI IMG/M metagenome (GOLD analysis project Ga0116230, IMG submission 88678) | Host-associated microbial communities from peat moss isolated from Minnesota, USA - S1T2_Fd - Sphagnum fallax MG | ecosystem: Host-associated > Plants > Peat moss > Unclassified | place... | reverse complement strand
TGTAGATTTGTGGATTTAAAGTAAGCGTTTTTTAGATGCTATCAGATTGTACATAATGATGAACAAGTGTATTTGCAATTGATTTTTTAAAAATAAGAGCCCATAAAAAAAGTAAAAGTGTATTATGAAAGATTATTTAAAATTAGCCAATAGTTTGTAGACCCTTACTATTGATAAATTTTTGACATACAACAATATTATAATTTGAATTATAGTCATACCTATGTGCATTACCATGGCAAGAATGAAGCGAAACACTTTGCAACATCACAAGGAATCAACACTAACACATGAAAAACGTATTTTTGTACTAGAAGCACATAATACATTATTTGTACCACAAATTATAGGAATAGGGAGTGTAGCTATGGGAAATTAGATAGCTGCAAAACCAAACATGTATTCTAGAAACAATCATCATACAAACCATAATGTGAAAACATGTAGAAGCAAAAAGAAGGAGGAACCTACTATAACTACTATTGAAACCACTGCATAGGCTAGTAAACCTCCAAAACCATTGAACTATCCTTGTCACATTTGTGGGATAATGGTACACAAACTTACAAACTACCCAAGATTGGTGAAATGCAAACTATGTTCAAGGATAAAGCACTAGAAGAAATTCTTAAATCTATGACTTCATATATGATTGATTTTATACTAAACGGTATATGACTAAAGGCCCTTAGTTGTAATAGATGAGTAGCAAAGGACAAGTACTCATTTAATGTTTGACGTGACACTTTTCATCCTATAATCATTAATGACAAGTCATAGAGGACAAACCATATATAATAATGAAGTGTCTTATAATGAATGACTAAAATATGATTGGCAAACACAAAGTATTTTTAATAGGTAGGTAGGTAATAGGTTTAAGTAGGTCAAAAAAATAGGTACATAGGTAGTAACTTAACCTACCTAACCTATGTAACCTACCTATGTAACTACCTTAGTCTAGCCTACTTACCCTAGCCCCTTAAGAATTCACATAGGTTGCAAGTATTAGAAATTGAACCCTTCACCTTCACAATGATAAACCTAGTCTTTACCAATGGACTACAACATCAAAAGGTGTCCAACTTTGGTCAAGTTTTTTATTTCACATGTTTATTTCATATCACTATGAGACTATGAAGTAGGTAGCAAGTGGTAGAATGATAGGTAGGAAGTGGGAAATAAAAGGTAGGTAGGAAAGTAGGTGAGTGAGTGGGTAGGTAAGTAAGTGGATGGGTAGGTGGGTGGCTAGGTAGGTTGACAAAGTAAGTAGGTGGGTGAATGGGTAGGTAAGTAAGTGGATGGCCATGTGGGTGGGTGGATGGGTGGGTGGGTAGGTAAATAGGTAGGTACATAAATAGGTGGGGGGCGGGGTAGGGTTGTTTATGTTCATATCAAATGATTTATAATCATTTTTTAATCATTGTAATGACAATTGGACATCCACATCACTTTGTCATCAGTCATGGATGCCATATAGACGAAATAAAAGTGATGAAAACTAACATGCCACGTCTTGTTACCACCTCATCATCTACTAATCACATGCCCCACTAATGTATGACTATAATTTTTTATAAATAGGATCCAAAGTAATAGTTTATGACTAAAGTCATACATATAGTCATTTAGGATTTGTAGTCATAGATTTGTTGGTTGCAAAGGACATAATTTCTTATAGTGAAAGAGGTAAAATTGCAGAAACCAAGCCAATGGCTAAGGTAAAAGTTACTAATGCCTCAATTAACATGGTGGATGTTAATGTGACCACTTGAAGCAAATCAAGTGAAAAACAAATGTCTAAAGATTGATAACCAAATAAGATCAAATGTACAATTGACTAGGAAACACAAGAGAAGTTGAAGAAGATTATGGTGGAAACCATACAATTGATGCAAGTAGCTAATTCACCATTTGAACTACTACCACTACTATAGGAGAATGGACCACAATTGGGTTGGGATGTTAAGTTCAACAAAACCTGTAAAACCAACAAAACTTCAAGAAATACCTTCTACCTCTCTAAGCAAAATCATTTTTGTCGAGGGGATTTTCCAAGATATTAGTAAGCAAATGCTAGAAACCAATTATACATTGAACCTTGGATAATTACTCAAATATCACCAAACCTGAAGAAATATTTATGGCAAAAACTAAAGGTAGACAAACCATAGATCAATACCAAGCCACTAAATGATAAAATAACCCCATTTGTAGTTACTGGCATTCGCACCACAACATTTGTTATAAATAATCATATGATTATTATCCAAATATAGGTAAGAATAAACATGATTGATGATGTGTTCTTGAATGGAGGATTAGGGGTAAATATTATCACAAAACAATTGAGCACTAAGTTAGGATTACCCAAGCCAAAACCTGCACCTTATAATCTATGGATTGTAGACCAAACAACAACAAAATTAGTAGGATTGATAAAAGGTTTGAGGATGTATGTGCATGGTATACCATAGTAAGTACATTTATAGTCCTACAAAACATTATTGTAAGCTTAAATTATTATATGTTGTTCGATAGACCATGGCTTATAAATGCCAAAGTAGCACATGACTAGGGGAATAACATGATTATGACATAAGGAAATGTTATAGTCCAAACCATAGCAGTAATTAAACATCTAAACACTAACCTGAAAAGACTAGAAGCCTTATTGTGCTTTGACTATCAAAATGCATGGCATTATAAATGAGGAAGAAAATATGATGTTTGCCAATGAACTTGAGTTGTTTTCTATTAATATAATTAGTTTACCTTTACACATTCTTGATGCAATTGTAGTTAACATAATGCAGCCTAAGAAAATTACAAAAACAATAAAATGCATCATAAAACATACTTTAATTCCCAAAGGTAGTGGAAAATTCATTCTCAATAAGGAATCAAAGGTTAGTTTAAAAGACAGTGTATCCTGAAATGTACCATCACCACAAACTAGGTCAAGTACAGATTGATGAAACACTGATTAAGGTTGAAGTTTATGAATTGTAGATTGCAAGATGGACTTTAATTGAAGAACAATAATTACTATAAATTAACTTGGGAATTGAAGAGAGTCCTTAGACAATCAAGGTGAATGCTCAATTGGCTACTTAGGAGAACACGATTTTTTTTAAAGAAATTGTTGTTGGAACAACATATGCAATCTTATGACATTATTAGGGAAAAAAGAGACTTGTTGAAGTTAAATTAAGAAAGACAAGATGCAAAATATTGGGCCATGAAAATATAGGTAGATGACTTTGAAATTCAATCTACAACTTTGCTATGGGACAAGGATATTTTGCAAGGATAGGTGCAAGCAAAAGGGAAAAAAAAAAAATCAAACTCAAGGAAGAAATTCAGATTGTTGTGCACCAAAGAGACATGAAGCTATTCAAGAAAAGGACAAGAATTAGGCTACATGTAACAATTCAATCCAAAAGTTACAACACGTGATGCTAGGAGGATACAAATAGTTATGGACAAACTCACAACCATGGAACCGTATCTACCCAAGCATAGGTTGAAGGAATATGACAATGCAAAACAAAATTTTGAAATCCAAACAAATTTAGTCACTACAACTACAAGCCTCTGACATTGATAAGTGGTGAAACTTAATCCAAATTCTTTTGTAGAAGGATCACAAGAAGAAATCTTGTCCTTTTTCAACCCCCACACATTGTGACAATTGTCCGATTTGATTACATTTCAATCACATTTGTCAATCTTAAGTTTGCAAGTGTTTTGTTGCATTATTAATGGTCAATATTATTCATAGTTATTACATTCACTATGTTGTTCACCTATGAGTATAATTTGGACCTTATTTAATTATTTAATAATTTCAAATTGTTGACATGGAAATTGAGTTAACTTTTAACTTTATTTACACAATGCATTAAAATGGCTTATTGATTTTTTTGACATTTCTTTAATTACCAACATGGTACATGAGTTGAATTATTGACTTTTAACATGTTGAAACCATTATTAAAGAGTTGCATTTTACACTTACCATAATTTATTAAAACACATGTAATAGTTTTAAGCCCCACATTTATATTGGAATAAATTAGTGGATTTTTTCACATCTTTTCAATTATCAAAGTTGAACCATTCATTTTTAATATATTAAGACCATTATTCACAATTGCATTTTTCACTTATTATAATATACTAAAACATATACAACTTAATATTTTACAATTAGACTTGAATGATTTAGTGAATTTTTTCACATTTTTTGGATTTATTACGATCTTAAATATTGAACTTAAATGTTTTCAAATAAATTTGATGTTGGAATTGTTTATGTGTTTAAGGTTGGAATTATTAGAATTACTTTTAAATTTTTACTCACTAGGAATAACATTTTATTTATCAAGTTTCTAATCCCAATTTTTTGGCAAGTTTTTTGTTGTTTACATTTTTCCTTGAATTTTGAGCTATTTTTTCCATACTTTCCCAACAAGAATTTCCAACTTAATAAAAATCAAAACAAAATCACATGTTGGTTAGGGGGAGGGGAGGTTAATCCAACTATTTAAACCCAAAATTTCCCCAAATTATTATTTTTTCCTTTTACAAAAGAAACAAATGTAAAATATATTTTTACGTCATTAAATATATATATGTGTTGTGATTTTTTTCAATTTTTAGTATGATTAATCTTGTTAAACAAATATGGTCTTGATAATTATTGGTTATATTTAATATTTATTTAATGTTTATTCTTATGACCAATTTATGTTAATTTAAGGGGGCAACAACATTAAAAAATCAACTTTTGAAAGAAAAATTTTTTAATCCAAATTTTTAATATGTATTGTTAATTATTTACAAAAAAAATCATAAATAACCATAATATTGACAAATTTAAACAAGTTTTCAACTACACACCTTATATGTAACCAAATGTGGTAACCTTTTTATGGATGATTACCATTTTAACAACATCTTTAAAAATAAAAATAAAAATTATACCTAATCATATTGGGGAAAAAAAAAACTTTTAATTCTTCAAAAAATGGACATATTTTGTGTAATGATTTTTTTAATAAATGACCTAATAAATGCACTTTTGAATTCACATTGAATTCACATAGATTTAGGTCAATTTAAACAATTTTTTTTAAAAAATTATTCATGAAATGCTATTTTAAGTAGTTGTTTTAACATTGTAAATCTAATTTTTATAAATTATAATAACTTGTTGAACACATTATTGAACAACTTCAAGATCATCTTTTCACTTGTAGCATTTGAATAAATTTTGCAAAAAAAAATTTATGTTAAAGTTTGAATCTCCTAAAATTTCATGCCAAACATAATAAAATTAAACTTTTTCATCTTCATAAATAAAGTCTTGAAGTGGTTTGGTAGTTAAGACCTTAGGGGTGTTTGCATGTTATGGTTTAAACAAAAAACTATAACACTTTGACAATTTTTAGGGCAACCAAAGTTTGATGTATAATATTAATTATAGAAGGTTTAGTTATAAAAATATGTAATCAATGATGGAACACATCCTAATGTATCATTCTATTAAAAAGTCGATGCATATAAGAATGATGCAATTGTCCTTTGGAGTACATTTTCAATTTGCATGGTTCCGTAACAAAACTACATTTTTCAAAAAAGGACTAAGAAGTATTATTTACACATGGAATTTTTCAACAAAATTTTACACATTTAAATATGAAAGTATATAAAAAAAATCTTCCATAATCTTTCACATAATTTGGTAAAGTACTTGGAAATCCATCAACATTGAAACATATTCTATTTAGTAGTACATTATAGGAATATAACCATCCTTTTTTGCAATTTGTTTTGGGGTCATTTCCATAAGTGGTCTATAGATGTGCATAGTTTTAATTTAAACAAATGGATTGGATTAGGTGGACTTTTTAAAAACCCTAGCCCAAACCATTATTGATGTAAATGTAAAGGTTCAATATTATGTGTACTACTCGACAAACATAGTGAATATGATCATTCATCCATGTTGTCATGACTGTCTGATTCATGCTCTAAGTAAATGAGAACTTCCAAGGTAGTCATTGATGGCCAAGAGAAGGGCAAATTAAGCTGATGCGAATTGAACTATTTTTGGGAGCAAGAGAAACAAGAAATTTATGTGCAAGTGGGACCAAAGTGGATTTGTGATGCAAGTGTTTTGGCATAGTAGCTGGAAGGATAAAACACTATAGGGCTTCGAGCGGGATGAATGTTTCTTGGAGGCAAAGAGCAACAACTTTTCATCTAGTGTGTTACAACAAAGTTTTGAACTTTGCAAGAGCATGCTTCAATTTTGATGGTATGTTATCTTGAACAAATGTCACACCATGTGTTTTTTGAAAATCTTGTAACTTGTCGATAAACATTCTATGTGTAGTGAACCAAATTGAGGTATGTGCATTCTTGCCATTTTACAACACATCAAAACTTTTAGGTTTCTAGAAATGTTATATCACCTTGATGGGAAACTCTAAGAACCAACAAAGAAAAGCTACGTTAAGTCAACTAGGTCTTGTAAGAAGAGTAATAGAATCTGCTTTAAATGAAATTGCATTACAAAAAAGAAGAGAAAAGGGAAAAGTAAGGCAACAATGATTTAGGGAGAAGGCAAGGAACTTGGCTATAGTTGCAGTAAATTTAACATCCTCTTGTGGAATGACACCAAAAAAAATACACATGGTCTATGGAAAGTGTATAGCTTAGTGCAAAGCTTGCAACTTTCATAAATTATAAGCTTGGGACTTTTCCTTCTGAACTTAGTAGACAATTGGTCATGGAGAAGTTGTTGGGTAGCAAGATGATAAAACCCAATCTCCCAAATTATTATCTTCCTCTTATTGAAGCAAAGGTTAAACATGTCCTTGTCCAAGGGTTGAAAATTGAACTTGACTATGTGAAAGGCGTGTAATCCAAGGAAAAATTAACATGCAAGGGTACTTTGCTTAATGTTGTGGTTAGTAGAAAAGTTGGTGGTATTAGGGCATTAGGCAAAATGCTTAATACAAATCCAATGAACATTTTTGTTGCTATACAAAGACAAAATCATGTTGAAGCATCTGGTTCATCATAGTGGGCTCTCTTTATTCGAAAAGAATGGGTAGATTGTCTTGATGAAATCACTATTTCATACATGATAGATTGGTGGAGAAGTCAAGCAAGGATCAATCCTAATAGGATTGATGTCACAAGGAAACACATTGCTACTAAAGTGTATGAAGAACATGCCACACATCTATTGCTTGAAACCCAAGTGAGAAATACATAATCCTTTTCGTTCAATTAATCTTTGAAAATTGCACCAAAATGTTTGTGAATTTTTCTAGATTGTAGGAATGTGCAATGACCATGATGAATTTCTTTAAAGAAAAGGAATTTTTAATGTAGGTAGTATTAGTAATGTGAATCCTTTGATCTTCGCAAAGTACCCAAAGCAAATTAACTAATTTTTATCTCCATCAAATGCACTATATGTGAATTCTTGTAATTTTTGTTCTTTAATTTGTAGACTTCCAAATATAATGTGCATTGAGCTTTATAGACCATAAAATGTGATTAATTTGAATCTTCTTTTTATTTTGGACTTTGCATATGTTTGAATTTTTTTTGTCGTTGTTGTATGTACTTGAATATAAGTAAACTCTACAATGAATGTTAGAGCTACTATATGTTATCTCACTTCTTCTATGTTGTTTTTGCATATTTTAAAATACAATGAGCAATGTCATTCCAACTTTTTACAATTTGTGTAAAGTGACAAAGGTGTAATATATAAATATTATAGTCTAAAGTGTGTTTTTTGTTTTGTTGTAAGTACAATGTGCATTTTTTCTACAACATTGTACATTATGTGTAGACCATGTGTGACCTTAAGGCTAGGTACTATATGTAGTACCAATATACATAATGTATTGTATTTATGAAAATTTAAGAATGTATGTGTATTCTTTGCATATTATTATATGCATTTTGAATGTCATGTTTACTCATTGTAGTGCATGTATACATACATGGTAGATTTTATTTTCATAATGAATAATTTGTAATAGGTTTGTATTTTTTTGGATTTAAATGTGCATTTTCAATAATATTTGTAAAGTAAATACATTAGTAATGTGTTCTAATGATGTGAATTGGACTGCAATCTACCTTTTTTCTCTGATTTCAAGCATCCCACTCATAATGCAAAATCAAGCAATGTGCATTACAGAACTTAAAGCAGTACTATGTCAAACCTCTAAAAGACAAAAACATTTGTTGTTATAAATGCAATGTTGAGTTGGATATGTTGAAGGTTGGTTTAAACTTTCTGAAGGATCCAAAGAAAGGAATGCATGAGTAGCTAGGATGTCATTGCCATTGCAATGTTTGTTCTTCTATTAGTGAATCTAAAAATGTAATGTGTTCAACTCCAAGTAAGGTTTATAAAGGCATCACCCAACTCTAGCAATATTTTGTATTTGGGAAAGGTGAATAATAAAATTGGCACAAACGTGAATGCCTCCTAGGCGAGTGCCACAATTATGGAGTTGATAAACCACCTTTATGTCCGAATGAAGTAGTAGGCAATTTTGATTATAAAATATCTTGGAGATGCTTTGAAATTGGTGTTGTTAAACAATCTAAAGATGGGCAACCAAGGAAAAGAATTAGAGAAGTTTTCAAAGAAACCTCTACAACAAAATTTCTAACCTACATGAACCCAATTTGTAGAAATTTATTAAACACAACTTTATGGTTCGTTGGCAAGATACCCAATGTAGGCTAGCCATGTTAGACCTACCTAAAGATGTGGTATTGTCTCACATAAAATTTGCAAAAAACTATTATACATTCCAAATTAAGAATGAAATTTAATCTATGCACTACGACATTCATTCCAAGTAATAATCTTGGTCCACATTATGTACATGCTTAACCCCACCTATAGTAAGACTAACGGTCAACCGAGTGCAAACATGATAACATGAGCCACACTTGCTGGCCTTTTGATCGCTTGTGTGATTATTTTGTGGGAAATATTTTTGGAATATTCTTGAAACAATCTTCGAAAAAATCTTTTTAATTTTTTTTATAAAAAATCACTCTATTTTATTAAGGTCATGTTAAAAATTTGGATAAAAAATTTCATTTTCAAAATAAATCATATCCATTTACAAGTCCTTTTATTGTTTAAAAATAAGCATTGCAATGCTTAATGAATTTTTTTGTTTATTTTTTACTCATTGGATTAATTTCGGTTTAATTCACATGTTCCCATGATATTAAGAATACAAATATATTTTTAAAAATTACAATTTCAACATCAAATTAAATTACAACTTTAAAACATGAAAAAACCAAGCAAGCATTACACTTGTTATTGTATTTGTTATTGTGACTACACCCAGCTTATAATGATCAAAGAATCTCATTTTTATGTGGACGACAACAAGGAGCATGACACATTTTTTGTACAACATTGTTTGTTGCTACATTGGGAATGGTCTGCAGGCCAAGGTGTAAAGCCTCAAGAACATTGGGTGTTCTTTGATAGTTGTGCTAGCTAGTTCAAAGGCACCAAGTGCATGTTTTTTGTGGCTAGGTATCCCGATTTGACAAGAGGTTGCAAAATGAGATGGAGATTCTTTGGCATAAGCCATGGAAAAGGTAAGTGGAAGTTAAATAATTGTTCAAAATTTTGTGTGTTTTTATTTGAACTGAATTTTTTTATATTGATCATTTTTTAAAACCCATTTCCCACTACTAATTCCATAATGGAAATCTTGCAAGAGAGTAGGATGGGGAAAAAGTTGTCTCGAAAAGAATATTAAAATGAAAAAAATTGCAAAATCCTAAAAGAATACTACAATTTGCTATAGAGGTGGTTTCTTTCCTTGATGATACTTGAATTCCTACTTCTTACTCCCAAACTAAATCGGACATTTTTGGGAAGTTTTGGCACATTACCACTGATGATGTAGATAGGTCAAACCCTCGTGGATGTGACAATATCCCTAGATCTTCAAATTTCCACTCCATTTACTTAGTATTTATTGTCGATCCTACATTGTTGATGGCACGAGATCTTACATGTTTCTATCCTCCTTGTGTGATGGAAGAGTGGGAAACATGTCAAAATAGGTTTCATGTTCTCTCGTGGTGGTTGATTAGACTCAAACCTAGCAACACCAGGTTGGTGAAAGAACAAATGCAAGAGGTTGAAGAGCAAGAAGAGTGGGAGTTTGGAGGAAATTCTGAAATACTTTATAATATGATACAGATTGGAAACAATTTTGTAGTTCCAACTATTGAAGGGAATGTTGAAGGAGTTGATTTTTATAACCTGCAATGTCAATGACCAAAACACATGGTTAGTGAAAAAATTTCTTGTGTTTGGGGTTGTAAATTTGAAGTGGGTGATTATGTAGTGGCTCAAACTTATTACCGTAAATGGGGGAAGAGTAATCAATCCTATGTTTATTTAGAACACTCCAACATAACATATATAGACGTTCATTTGGTCCAAGTTATTACGTTCCCCATGACACCACAAGATCATCAAGTCAAAGGAGATGATCCAATTTACAAATTGTTTTAGAACATGAAGTTATGATATACTCTACATTGAAAGAGGACGACTACGTGTCTATAATGTTATTAACTACTATAAATTGGGTTTATAGGCTCTTTTGTTTCTTGTTAATTTCTAATCTAGTTCAAGGCCTTTTGCTTTGATCATGGGTCATCCATGGGGCCTCTGGAGATGTCACAACCTCAAATGCATTATTATTTCCTATTCTTGATTATATTATAAATATATCGACTTAGTAAAGTCTACATAAATTGATCCAATAGCTAAAGGTATAACCAATTGTGGGAATTGGTGTGTTAGCATTGATATTGAAGGATTGTGGTGGTAGGATAAGCTTCATTCAAATAATTGTTCTTGAAAGCTTGGTCAATTGTATTTAATTCATGAGTCATCAAGTTCCTCAACCCAATTTCTTAGATTTGTTAATTATAAAACACATTTGGAAGGATTGATTTTCACTTTAAATATGGTTGCAATACCCATGGCTTTGACTGCATACATATAATTAGTTCTTCAAACAAAATTTTGCAAGTTGTAAAAAACATGACAATTGTATGTTACATACATTTTGCAAATATTTTCGACCCACTATAATGCATGCATACATACATAGTTTGAATACTTTGTAATAGGGTTGTGTAGATTTTATGTACTTTTACAAAAAAAATTGAACTTTTCAATTGACAAAGATCGTGACTTTGTTGCATCATAAAGTGTTATAATACATGATTTAATAAAAATATATTGACATCATTGACATGAAAACCATGAAGAAGAGCTTTTTGGAAGTAAGACGGGTCAAATTAAAACAAAGGAGGTGTAGGTTTTGAGCATCCATAGATGCCCAATAGTTAGACTTATATTTTTTGAATTGTTTTTTAAATGTATGGAAATAATTTTAAGTTCATGTGTGAAAGTATTAGCTTTAAAATGTTTTATTGGGTCCTATGTTTTGACATTCTAGTATTGCATAAGTGCCTTTCACACACTTCACACAAATACTTGTGACACATGGAGTTTGCAAAAAATGGATGTTCTAAAATGTAGCAATATTCACATTCCATGGAGGGTTGGCACTTTATGTACTACAAATTTGAGCTTGTATTTTGCATGTGTAATTAGATTTCAATCTAGTAGATATCCTAATTCAACACAATTGTTCAATGAAATATGCACCATCTTGAATATGTTTTAAATTTAGTACTTTGTTAAAAAAATACTAAAGAAATATTCTTTTGCTGTATTTGACAAAATTGTACAAAAGTTCGTAATGGTACAATGGGTACATGTATTTTCAATTGAGCTACAAGGCTAGTACTTCAACCTCATATACCAAGTTTTTGCCATTAATTAACTTGAAGATGTTCAAATTCAAGATGTTAGATTGCCACATTAAAAAAATGGGTTATTAGGAAGCCCAAATGCACCCCCTAGAACATGAAAGTTCTTTCTATCATATATTTACCACCAATCATTACTTGGGTTTTTTTGTAGCACAAATTAATCAATTTTTGCATTAGTTTCAAATATTAGATATGAACTATTTGCAAAACCATACAAGACCAAATGTACATCCAAGCTTCAATAAAAAAAACTGTAAAAGTTGTGGGGAATCAAACAAAAACATAAAAAATAGAACCATTTGTGGAAGCAAAAAATTACATCAAAGTTGAGTTTATCCTTTCATTTGAGGTTGCAAGTGGAAGCTGCAATAGGAGATAATGAGTTTTTTCAAAAAAAATAAAAATTACACAACTGTGTCAATACACTAAACAACACCCCAAAAAATAAGGAACCAAAATTTGCAACAACCACAACTTTACAAATCCTAGGTTATCAAAAATAACATTTATGTACAAGTTTGAACTAGGTGAATAATGTCACAAATTCCTTGTAAAAAAATCCAAGATGAAATGCTTGTAAAAAAAGGAAGTTCATTTCCTTCTTATATATGGAGGAAGTTCAATTCCTATTTGCCTTTATAATTTGCATCACCACAAAGGCAAGAAAAAATTACAACTGGATGTTCTTAGTCAATGAAGTTGATTCCATAATCCTGTTAAGTCCAAGTGGAAAATATTAAATTACTAGTGGGCATAAACAAGGTACTCTATACATAAAACACAAAGCTCAAATTGATGGACAAGTTTTAATTGAATTGCTAGTGGTAGAAGTAGGACCTCTCCATGTAAGCTCTTCCATGGCACTTTTTTTTTGGAATGTGAAAAATGCCACCTACACAAATACACATACATTAATCTCAACCTAAAATGTAGTGACACAAATGAATGTAACAAAAGAAGGGAATGAAGAAACATACGTGGTATATGTGCTTAACATTATTTTCAATTTGAACAGGGATGTCGAACAAGTTTGCATTGTGGCATTGATGGTTTAGAATTCTGGAAATATTGTTGTACACAATTCCATCCAAACATAAAGCCCCTTCATCATCTAGTAGGTTCTCCATGGTTCATCAACATCCAAAACAATGATGTATGGTAGTCTTTTGCAATCTTCATACACCTTGTTGCAAGAAGTCATTTTTGCATTTGTCATAATCTCATGAACAAATTCAAACACAAAAGAACCATCTGCAAAGTCCTCCATTGTTTGGATGCCCCATCCTTTTCTAGATGCAGTCATAAACACCTAGCCAAAATTGAAACCAATGAAACCATGAAACTCTGATATATATTTAACTTTGATTTCAACATACAAATGTTTATAACAATATAAACAAAGACAAAAATGAGATAAAAAACCAATTCATATATGAAACATGAATTATGTGAAAGATGAAATAGATAACTTGTAGTTTGTGATTGATCCCTCTTTGCATAACTCTATTCACACAATCTTTAGAACAACCACATTTTCTAGAACATTTTTTAAAGAAGCTTTGATATTTCTAAACCTATGATTTCAAATGATCAACACCCCATGGTAGGCTTCATCTGTTCTAGTAATCACAACATGTTACATGCAACATGCTAACATTATAAACATATAGTTGATCAAAACAACAAACATGTACCTTCTTCAAAAATCTTGGGCGCAAATGCTCACACTCAAAATAAATATGTTGGCCTCCACTTTTGCATGCACAATGGGATCCAAGCAGTTTAAGTTAGTGTGGTTTGCAACAAGCTCTTGATCAATTGAAAATTTAGTTTCCAAGTTTAAATGTGCATTATAATGAACAATGGGCTTTGTGATGTACATAAAGCTAGAAGCAAGTGAAACATTTGTCCTATCATTGACCCAAGGTATAGGTATTCCTTATGCCCACTTGAAATGTCTTGGCAAAACTCATGCAAGTCCTCACCCTTCCAAACAACTACACTACAATTTAAACCACAATTAAAATTATCATTTTCCAATATTCCTTTCTTACATATCGATGAAAACCATGAAAACAAAATAGATGTGAAAATAAATTGTGGCGTGGCACCCCACAATGATTATAAAAAACAGGTTTAGGCAAAGTGAAAACTTAATGCCCATACATATCAATGCAAACCCTATGGAGTTTACACTTTCAAACTTATGTATTTACCAAATGTGAATTATTTCTTGCCCTTCTTCACAAGCTTTGTTTGTACTTGTGTACTTACAACCTTCTTTTTTGAACCATGCTTTGTACATCTAGTCTTAGGACTTTGAGATATTCTTGTGATTCTTGGCTCAAACTTATGATTGTGGTCATTGAAATCATCCACAAAAGTGGCCAATTGACGGGTTAGAGCCTTAGGTGCATTAGAATTAGAGGATTTGTTGACATTTTTTGGTGGCAGATTAATATGCCACGTGTCCTTATGAATGACAACTTTTTTCTAAGCTATTAACCTTGGCAACTTCAAAGTACATTTGGATGGGGTCTTTTGATTTTCAACTCTTGTTGGGATCTCCTACCCTTTCTTAAGTAGTGTAACTTCCATTGACTATACCTTATTTGTAGAGGGAACAAGCTTTGTTCACTTCATTGGGAATCAGATTAAGTACCTCCAATTGAAGTACGAGTCTCAACATTGTGCTTTCTTTTTGGTGTCCCTTTAATAACATTCTTCTCATGGATTGAAGCAACTAGAGGATCTTCATGGACTTCTTTTGAGTTTTCATGAGATATATCTTGTGATCCATTCAATTCTTGACCAAGACTATCAATCTTTTCACTTGAAACCAAAACATCCTCACCCAATTCAGCCCTTGGCAAACCTACACACTTTTCATCCCCATCATTGTCCTTTAGCAAGTCCTTATTAACAAAGTGATTTTTAACCACACTTTGTTTACATTGTTTCATTTCAGTAGAAGGGTTATACATGCATGAACCTACCTTCTTCTCCTGAAATGACTCCTTAACTTGGCTAGTTTCACCCACGCTGAGGGTCCTAGTATAGTGCATGTAAAAGTTGGTTCCATAAATGTCTTCATAAAAGACCCTGCACAATAAAACACGATATACAACATTGCTCAACTTATAAAACAACAATGTTTACATGTACCATACATAAGATATGTATATCGCTCCACAAATGTAACATTACCTACTTCAAATATGTTTAATACTTCAAATATGCAAATTACCCCTACATAAAATGTGCATAATATGGTAGTAGTATACAATGTACATTATAGTACAATAAAGAAAATACAAGTATAGGGTCCAACCAAACTATTACGAACCACACATGCCCCTTTAGACCATTACTTTATTCTTAGAATTTTTTTAATATGTCTTTCAAAAAAATAATAAAAATCTTTAAATTTATCTTAATATTATTATGTTAAGGTGTTATTAAAAAATATCCCAAAATTTATCATTAAAATTTATTTTCAAATTGTGTTTTAATGTTAGAACTATTTTTAAGCAGTGGTTACAGGAGGTTGAAGTCCTTATACATATTTTTCACTCATTAAATTGATTCCAAATTTTTATGACATGTACATAATGTACTCACAATAAAATTTTATAAAAAATTATTCTATTTATTATTATTATTATTATTATTTTATAATCCAAAGTACAAAAAATAAAACAATGATTATGATTATTAATAGTACATGTTAGTATGACTACACATTATATGAACATTTGGAAAGCAATAAAAATAACAACATAAAATGTATTAAAATATCAGTAAATGCAAAAACAACATAAAGAATAACTAAAAATTTGTTAAAAGTATGAACAATTACA
>Ga0116230_10003270_pt1 | contig 15809 bp, 11 predicted proteins | sample S1TSphfallax_3_FD_88678 | JGI IMG/M metagenome (GOLD analysis project Ga0116230, IMG submission 88678) | Host-associated microbial communities from peat moss isolated from Minnesota, USA - S1T2_Fd - Sphagnum fallax MG | ecosystem: Host-associated > Plants > Peat moss > Unclassified | place... | reverse complement strand
TTGGACCAATGCAATACCTACCCACAAATATGCACTCTATAAACACACAAAAAAGCAAAACTTCCTTGACCCAAAAAAAACAATAATAATAATGCACCTTTCTTCACATTTCCCTTTGCTCAAGTCACAAGCAAAAATCAAACCATTGACCACAATTGTTTGCTACCAAAATGTGACCTAACCCCCACAAAACAAAACATTGCATCCCCTTTTTGCATGCAAGTCCCAATGAAATATTGAAAGTTTGCAATGTTCTCTTTTTGGTTCACTTGCTTCCTCCCTTTGTCTCCAATAATTTGATCAAAAGAACACACATTGAGTTTCTATGAAAGAAAGTTTTTGGCATTTTAGTGTTGTAATTGGTGTGCCTTTTCTTCACATTCTTTAGTTGTTTAGTAAACAACTCCCTTTTTTATTTCTATGTGTATTTTGAGGGATCTCCCCCACCACAAGAACCCTAGAGTGTTAAAAGTACCTCAATAAGACACCAAAATCCATTACCTTTTAGGGCATGGGGGCTAACCTACAAGAATTGGCCCAAGGGAGCCTTTTTTCTTTCTTTTTTTTCTTTTGGTGACAATTGCAAGTGTAGCCATAATTCTAGCCCTCCAGAACCATCCTAGTCCTAGATCAGGATTGACAAGTAACCCTCAAATAATTAGCATTTTTTGAGGATTCAATTTTGACGCTTGGATTTTGAATTTTTGGAGCTTTTGCCAACGAAGGAATATATATATGATTATTAGTAAGAAACAAATAATTAGTAACCCTCAAATAATTAACATTTTTTGAGGATTCATTTTTGACACGTGAAGTTTTTATTTTTTCAAGCTTTTGCCAACGAAGGAATATATATGATTATTAGTAAGAAACAAAATTGTGTTTTGTGCTTAGTTTGTGATTGTCATTGTGAAACAATTAAACTTAAAGGAGAAGGGTCTATCTTTAGACCCTTTTCAAATTGAAGGCATTAACTCTAGGCCAAAAGGAGATGTCGAAAATTTCAAAAGGGTCTAAAAATAGACTCCACCTACATAGAGAAATATGTATAATTTCGTTTCAAAAATTTGTCCTAAAGATATCTTTTGGCTTTTTTTGCCATTTTTTTTTTCACTTTCATCTTCTATGCATTATCATTCTCATTGTGCATCATCATCGTGACTCTTGAATATTTTGTGTTTGTGGTGCGTGCTCTATGCATTTGTACAAACAAAGTTGCTTCACTATCTTTTTTTTTGTTATTTTTTCTTTGCATTATGATTTTTTTGTGTTTTTTTTTTAATGTACGTGCAAGGTCTTCATCTTGTTTTTCACTATTTTTGTTGCTTTTTTTCAACATCTGGTCTTTTCAATTGGAATCATTTTTTTATGTAGGATAACATCATATTTTTTATCTTATACTTCATCTCAACTTTGTCGAAGTAGTGTTTCTTCATCTTGTGTTTTGTCTATTGGAATCAATGTTTTTGTTTTCTTCATTCCTGCAATTTATAAGACATTCCATTACTAAACCCATCAATTGAAAAAATCCATCTCTTTTTACTTTCAATTTGCATCTTTCTCTTACTTTCATAAACTTGTAGGAATTTGTTTGATTCCAATAATATTGTTTGTAAAATCCTCTCTCTCTCTTCTTTCCCTTTTGTTATTTCTTGTTGATTTTGTTTGTTGTTTTGTTATAGGAAATCGTGGATACACTGTTTTTTATTTTTCAATAATTTTGCATATTTTATTATTTGTGCAACATTTTTTTAATTTGTACACCTTCTTTTGGACCAACATTGGTTCAATTGGCCTGTAATTTTTTATCAACATTTCTTTTCCTCATTTTTTTGTACATTGGAATTTATGTTTATAAATCTTTTTTTCATGGTTTTTAGGTGTTTCTATAATGATATTTTTCATTGACTAGCTTACTTCAAAGAAACATTGTTTTAGTGACATTTCAACTTTTTCTATTGAGAATTCCATTAAAACTTTTACAATTTTTTTAGGTCTAGTTGTAATTAACACCCAATCTATCAACTACATTCTTTTGTTTTATCAATATTTATTCTTTTGCATTCACACCTACTACACCATCTTTTTGTTTTGTGGGTGTTGATGAGGTTGATTTGACATGACTAGAGGCTAGGGCCTATGGGTTATATATGCAAACCCATCAAAAATGTTTTCAATTTCCTTGATTTCCCTAGAATTTTGCTAAAGTAAATCATGCATTATTCTCATGTTTATACAATCCCTTGGTTCCTTTGAAATAATTTTGATGTTCCTTCATTTGATTTAAGTATTGATGAGCAAATTTTTAAATTGATCCAAATTTTGAGGTTGTTTATAATGTTATACTTGAATTTTCTGAATCATGTTGTGATGTTATATTTACTCATGGTTCAATGTTTATTAATAATGTTGCAATGAACTAAATTCTTGAAATCGACACAAAGGAGTTGGAAAATGTGAACAAAGGTGTCAAAAAGGCAAGTAATGCATGGAATGAATGGAGGAACTTTCAAAGTTTCAATCCATAAAAGTTTATTCCAAATTTGTCTCAACATATGAACTCCATCAAGGAGTTGGTGGACATGTTGCTTTATTTATTCTTGAAGTTGAAAAAATAGATGGGTTTTTATACCTTCAAACTAAGGAAAAAATCCAATTCTAATTTTGAATATTTTTTTGTGGGTTTTTTGTTTTCTTTCATTCTCACAATTTTTCAACTTATTTCATTTTTAAATGTGTTTTTCATTTTTTGTTTAATGAGTTGCATTTATTTCTTTATTTTTTCTAAAACATTCAATTGTTGCAACTTCACTTGTTGTAACGTTCACAAGTTGTATTTTTCTCATTTGTTTCCTATAATCCAATCTTTAATAAGAGCCATTGGAAGGCTCTTTAATAAGACAAGGAAAACATGTTATGGGAACATGGACTACTACTTTTACATCCTTCAACATTTTCATTGATGTCCAATTCTGATGAATGAAGCTTGTTAATGATAAACAACATTTCATGCAACAAAGTCGAGCTTCGAAAGAATATCAAAAAATCTCATGTGTTATCTATTGAAGAAGCACAAAAAATGTTGCAACAACCAATTTGTTAGTCAACATCACCAATAGGCTTGAATCTTCAATTTGGTTACTTTTGCATCAAGATTTCTTTCATCCAATATTATCAAGAGTTGAGGAATGTTGATTTTGAAGATTTATTCATTTTGCAACTAATGACTAGTTGCATTTTGTGATTTTGCCAAGGTGTCTCAAAAAATTGGCATATCGATGTGACTAGATGTTATGTTGATAAACACCATCCTAATGTTGATTATCCTATTGTGATGTTCCTTCGTTCTAAACCTAAATGAAAACCATGTGATGACACTTAGTTTACAACTCCTCCAATTGGTAGAAATTAATTACACTTCGTTGTGGAAAAGTTTATTATGGTCTTTTCAAAGTTGAAAAATAAGGTAATGTCCAACAAGACAAGTAAAGGGATTGGTATTACTTACATAGTGGAAGCATTGGTTCCTAGGGAATATGCCATGGAAGTCACCAAGCATCAAAATCCAATTTCATATAGGAAATTAATCCTAATTTTTTTTTCCTCCTTTGTTTTCAATTGCTTCAAGTTTTTTTGGTTCATATTTTGCAAGTTGCATTTGATTACAAGTTTGAAGTTTTTTTTTTTTTAATTTATTTATTCTTTTTTATTTATTTATTTTTTCACATATTTTTCATTTACATGGTATTAATCCCTTTTTATTATTTTATATAAGTACAACCAAATTGGTAAGCACCTACAAAATATGGCTATGCAACACATCATTATTGGCAAATTAAAGGATGGTTGTTTGCTTCATTATGATGAAATATTTAATGAAGAAAAAAATTGTATCAAAAAATCAAAGCAATTTTTTAAAAAATCTTGAGTAATCTATTGTCTTCAATTTTGTGTTTTTTTTTTAATTCATTGTTTTGTGGTTTCTATGTTTTGCCAAACCATGATTATGGACAACGCGATGCAATTATTCATTTTTTTCTTCTTAACAATGTTCCAACTTTTTAACAAGTTTTTCATATTTCAGACTTTAATGTTGCAACTAGTTCTTCTTGAAATAAATGTGGTATGATGTGCTAAAACCAAAAACTTTTGTTGTTGACATTGAGGATTGATTTTGTAATGAGGTTTTTGACATCGAGCTTCCTAAACATGGAGAGCACTTGAATGCGATTTTTGGTTAGACTCCATTAAGAGTAGTTGATCTTAATACCAGATCTAATCATATTTTCAACAACCTTAAAAAAAAATTGATCATAATTAACTACATGGTCGACCCCAAAGCTATTTTAGCATCAAAAAAATTGAAAATTGTATTACCTTGATGCAACTTCATTTCAGATTGCTTACATTTATGTTGTAATTATTTTCAATCTTCAATGGCATTAAAACATTATTTTTATTTTTATTTGATCTATCACATTTTTTAGGATGACTTCATAATTTGAACATTGAATTCTAGGTTCTTTGGTACTTTTACAATTATGATATGAATTCTACCATCATTTTTTGGTTAATTCAATAAATTTTGTAAGTTTCAACATTTTATGATGAATTTTCCAAATTTTCAAAAAATGGAACTTCATAGTAAAATAACATTTTGAACAACTCTTAATTATAACATTCAGCACTTTGTGTTTTTTTTTTTCGTATTTCAAAAATGATTTTGGTGTCATGATAAATTTGAATTTTTAAAATTTTACAGAAAATCAGTAAATATTTAACATTTTAGTTTTCTTTTATAATTTTTTTGTAATTATTTTTTAAAAGGTAAAGGAATGCGGGGTTGTTCAAATAATATTTTTAGTAAAAAATAATGTGAGTTCAAAAGTTTTTTTTAAAAAAAATTCAAAACAATTTTTTATAAAAAAGGTACCCTATGCAATGTGGAAGTGCCAATGATAGGCTACCAAGATCTTCCAATTGTTAAAATGTACATTAAAATATTCTCCTCCAAAATCAACGAAAAAAAATATTCAAAAAGTCACACAAGTTTTTTATGGCATAGGTTCAAAACTAATATAAAACCTTTTGAAGTCCAAGTGCCTTCCGACCTCCATTGGATAACGCATTTTGATTTAATTGATTTTTTACATTTGTAACATAATGCGGTATTTTTTTCAAAATCTTGAAAAAATAGAAAATATTTTAATTAATGTGACAGCATTCATGGACTATGATAATCTTGTGTAGTCTTATTTTGAGCTAATTTATTTTTCAACATGCAATTGTTCAAATTTGTTGAAGGAAAAACTTGTTTTTCAACATAAAGAACAAATTGTTGAAGCAATTACTTCATCAAATAAATCACTTCCCTCTTTTGCAATCCATAAAAACTCTAGTTTTTACATTAGATGCAAAAAACAAAAAAACAAAAAAAAATTCTAAGAACAAAAAACATTCCACAAAATTGTTAGTTTATTTAAAGGGCGCCTTATATCCATGATTATTAGTGCAACATGTGCCAATGGATCAAGTGTTAAAAATACTATATGATTGTCCCAAGTGTGAATAGAACCTCGACAATATAGTCCAATCGTGAAAAAAATAAAAATAAAATTCCAACAATAAAAGATATTCAAAATTCAATCTCTTTCACCTTAGGTCCAAATTTTTTTAATCAAGTTCATTAAACCCTACTTACTAAGAACTTTTTTTAAATACCCAAAAACCAACCAAATACCTTTACAATAATTTTTATTTATTTAAATAAATTTTCAATGTTTTGTTTTTAAAAATCAATAAATTTTCTATTATAGGTCAAAACATTCTAAAACCAATTTGATGCACCATTCATCAAGGGCTTTCCAATGATACTAAGAATGCAACAAAAGGTATTATGGTTTGGGAGAGCTCAATGTGACAAACAAACAAACAACCTTCCTTCATAGATGGATCCCTCCCAAAAAATATGATGTTAAGGTTTTTCTTAAAGTCATATTTTCTTTTATTTGACTTTCACCTCCCATTTGGTGCCTCATCCCCTCCTAGTTATTGTTTGTAAAGTCTTGCAATAAAGGACCAAACTTTCAAAACCCAACATCAACTCATTTCCAATAAAAAAAATTCAGCCTATAGGCTACACACCTATAATCTAAGTTATAAGTGTTATATCGGGGTTAAGGGAAGCTTAAGGGGGCTATCGGAGTTATAGATTAAGGACTATGACAATATAACCTATTGGGTTATTAGGCTATATTAGGCTATTAGGTTAAATGGTTATATAAGGTATATGATTATATTCTACTTATATAACTATATTTCTTATATAGCATATGGGTTCTATAGTTATATTGGCCTAAAGGAAATATGTCTACTTGACTTATATTAGGTTATTCATTTATATAAGTCAAATGGTTATTTTGGTAATACATGGTTATATTGCAATATTGAATATATTATTTTTATGGTTATATGGTTATCTATGGGTGATATTTTGTGGTTTATAGCCTACATGGTGTTATGGCCTATGAGTTAATGGCCTTTGAGACTAGATAATTTTTTTAGATTAAAAAAACCTCAAACCTTTCACAAAAGAAGGCATGTGGTCCAGTTTATAAGACTTTTCACTTTCTTGACAAGGTTTTGAAGTCAAAATTTAGTTTAAAATTTTAGAATCTTGGACCTCAACCTAAGTATCAACATTTTAATTTTTTCCTAATGGAGTTCATTTTTTGAAACAAATTATCATTGAATTGGTTGAAAATTGATGCATTAATTATTTATTTGGATATCAATAGAACACCAAAAAACAATGCCCATTTTTTAACCAAAGAGTTTTCAACTACATGTCGTTTGAACTATTTTACAACCACAAATTTCTTAAAATTAGAATAAATTAAAGACTACAAAGGACAACTTTGGATTTTTTTTTATCTTACATTATTGTAATTGTAATGGATTGTTGTATGTTAATAGATAAAATGATGTCTTGTTAAATTAATAAAAATATTTTAAAATAATTTGGATATTATGTAAATGTCATTTTGAGTCTTATAAATTAATTATGTCAAGTGTCTAACTAGATATATTTTTAAAGGAATCAAAGGGAATGCATAAAATCATACAATTGATTTCAAACTTTTTGTACAACAAAAACATGCCCCCTTCTATGAAAGTCCATGTTCATTGGATGAACTTGATGAAAAACCAAAACACACAAAAATGTCAAAGTTTTGAAATTTTTAAAGAAAGGGTTGTAAGGCAAAGGACTCATTTTTTGAACCATTTGAAAAAAACATTATGTTAAATGGGTTCACAATGTTTTAGGCACAAGTCACATGTGTAGGAAATAATCTTGCCAAAAAACATTTTTGGTTGTCCATTGAAAGTCATTTTGGGATATTTTGGGATTTTCTACATTTCTGGCTATAAACCAAAATATTCATACATAGTTATGTATGAATGTGAAAACTCACCATTGTCACATGAATTATCTTGAATTGGACTAATTAATTTTTTTCAATTAAATTTGTTTCAAATAAATGTTATTTGCAAAAATTAGCCCCACAAAAATTTTGGTCCATTTTTTGGTACCCCAATCATGAATAAACCTTGTATTTAAGTAAATTGTCTTAAATTTTTGTAGGCTACTTATGTACCTAGAAAAAATTACATCTGACATAAATTATATATTATGTTACCTAGTATACCTAGTTTACATACTTAACCTAGGTTTGTAAATGCAATGTTTAAATTGTAACTAAATTGCAATTAAAATGTTTATTCCATATTGTTTGTCTTCCATTTCAAAAAAATTAATTATATAAAGAGGTGCATTACAAATCTTGAAAAAATCTTCATGATATCGCATAACATTGGTAAATATTTTCCATGTGTTTTGTTTTCCAATTGTTTTCCATTTTTTTGATAATTTCAACATAAGTCTTAACTATGACATTTTAAAGCTCAAAAGATGTGATAAGTAATACTCATATGATTGACCAATATAAATGAAAGAACAAAATGACATGATAGTTGTCAAATTAATACACATCAAATTCAAATTCTTTAAAATGATGGCAAGGAGAAAATATTTTGTACATGGTTGAATCCATCTTTGTAAATGAAATGTTATGCATCATTTTTTTTTCACAATATATGATGACAAATAATTATTTATTTATATATTTCAATTGTGTAGTTTTTCACATTGGTAGGTATCAAACATTATTCATCACATCCTATGTGGCTTAGAAAAACACTTAAACCAAACCATTTTGGTCCTACCAAATTGAAGGGTAAATACAATGCAATGTGAAAGGTTTAAAAACATTGGGCATATTGTTCAACTTCATTCACTAGGACAAAAAGGGTACTGAGAACTCAAAGATGTAATTATGTGATAAATTCAATATGTTGAACTCAAAGTGAAATCAATTTGCACAAACAAAAAAAACATGATAGTTAATGCAAATAAGTTTCACAATGATGCACAAATAAATCACATTCACAAAACACATTGTAACTTGGATTTGAGAAAAATCACCATTATCCTCCTTATAGTCTTTATAAATGGTGTTAAAGATTACATAAAAATGACAAAAGTCTTTGAACTTTTTTAAAAAATTAAAAAAATAAAGTTAAACTTGTCAAATGACTTTTATAAACAATCATGTACTTTCTTAATAAGACATCCAAATGAGACATGCAATCTCATTTATTGTAACCTTTGAAACTATTTTTCCAACTATTTATCAAGTCCTTAATTATTATTTTCAAATTTTGCTTTGAATGTGTGATCCATTTATGAACATTAAAAAGCATTTGACACCTTTTAATCCCAAATGTTTAAATGGCCATAACTTTTAGTAATTATGTTCATATTGGTAATGCAACCCCACCACATTATAATAGTATTCAAAACCTTTTTTTATTATTGAAATAAAATTCAATTTGGACAATGTTTGGTTCTTCAATGTGATTTTAAAAAAATGTTTTTGGTCATAGGCACTACATCTTTTGGTATCCATATCTTGGGAAGTCAACATTATATATTAAAATGTTTAGCTTCAAGAAATAAACGTTTAAAATTATGTTTTATCCATGATGATAATGTGAAACATGCTAACACATGATACTAAGTTAATGAGTATCTTGAACAACTATGATTTGATGAATTATATTTGAGGCAATATCATTATTTATCACATTCAAATTTAGTGTTACATGTTTGTTTATCCCTTATCAATAAATGATGAACACTAGAAAATATAAATAAAACATTTAAATGCCACATGCGAGCCAATCATTGTGATCAACCAACTAGAAAATCATTTCACATCATCTTGTGATAATTTAAAAAAGTTAAACCCATTTTCACATCATTATGGAGTTGACATCATCCAAAATTTGACGTACATTTCATTTTATTAATGTTGTTAAAGATGTTAATGAACAAGAGAAAATAAAAATTGTGTGATCTACATTCCTTAAAGCGCAAGAAAAAAAAAATGATGTTAAAAGCAAGTAGAGTTGATTCAACCAGTCTTGTGGAGTGATTTGGTAAGTTGAATGGGTAGTCAATGGAAACCTTAACATTCAACATGTTCCTCTAGCTTTTAACACCAAAGGAATGGGCCCTTGGTGGTTGATATTATCAAGTTTGTGGTCACCAAGCTTGCCCTATTCATGGGTTCGCTTAAAGACCATTTACTTGTTAGAATCATCCATCAAAGCCAATTTCTAATACATTGAAGGATGGGAATATTACAAGAAAACTACCATTGATAACAAGAAAGTTATATAAGGACACTTGATGATTTCATTAGCTATTTCAAATTATGTGATTGAGTGTAAAGTAAACCTTAAGGAGGGCGTTCTTGAAATAAAATTTAGAATGAGGCAAACTTTTTGTAGGGAAAAATCCCAAGGTGGCACCATTATCAAGAAATAAGGGCTTAAGACTAAATAATCACTCAGTGTAGCCCCACATTTTTGGCCCATCCCCCACCCATAATCTTTACCCATCAAACGAACGTTTGGGCCATGTGGGTTAGCAGTTGGAGGTGGGTGGAAGCAATCACAAAAAAATGATTTTCATCAAATTTTAGTTGTAAACTCAATATAAAATAAAATAAATTCATCATCTTTTTTATCAAATTTAGTTGTAAACTAAATATAAAACAAAGTTCATTCGTCACCTTGTTATATTTTTTCGGTTATATGACATGATTGTTGTTGTTGGCTATAGGATTGCAATCTCAGTGGAAGATGCACATTAGTAACTTATATAAGTAAAATAGCTTTTCATCTTAGATCATCCTTAGGTCTACCTGCAAAACAAAAGAAAAAACACTTTAAATGCCATGTCCTCTATTTATCGTGTTTTGTCCATCAATGTTTACCATCAAACTTGGTCCCCAAAGTTATGGAATATAGAGAAACAAATATGGTATAGAAAAATTTAAGGTGCAAAATGTATAGAGAAAAAGTTCGATTATTTTGAGTATGCACAAGTGTTTTCATTCATGTCTATTAGTTAAATATTTACAAAAAATATTAAAAACAACATCAAGCCTAAAGTGGGTATGGGACGGTTAAAACTTTGCAACATTTGATTGCATTTGAGGCATAAGGTTGTTGCAATGTTGCTAAAACCTTCATGTTAGGTCGACAATTTGACCAACATAGACTCATCCAATTGGTATACATGTGATTGTGTACACATTGTTTACACAATGATTCATTGGTTTTTTTTTTTTTTGATGTTGTTATTGACATTGACGATGATGCTTTCACGGTGGAAATATTATTGCTAAGGACTATTATTGAATTAGTTTTCATGTTGGCATCATTGTTGTTTTGGAGATTCTCAAGAAGTTGTTTAGTTTGCTCAAAAGTCAAGTCAAACCATATACTAATGTTGGTGATTTTAACTTAAGGGTTTAGGAAAATGGCACAAGATTTTTGGGTACTTCTTTGCAAATCATGTTGATAGTGGTATACACTTTGAGATCAACTTCAATGTTGTTGTAGTGGATGTTGAGAGCATCCATGACATGTTTGGTGTGTCTTGAAATATGCCAAAAACATGATATATATGACAAGTTTGTTTTGGTAAAGAAACGAAAAAAATCAATTGAAAATGTAACGAGAAATACTTAAGGCCAACATTTTGCTATGGGTCCCAAAAACTTGGTTTTTTTGTTGTTTCCAATCGTCAACAAACTAGTTTGCTTCAAATGAAGAATCAAACGTTGGAAGTGTGTTGTAGCCTTTGTAGTCGCAAACATCAAGGAGGTAAAGCTAACTTTTTGTTGGGAAGAAAGTTTGTCTTGTTTCTTTTTGCTTTTTATTGAAAGGGGGTGGGGTGGAGTTGATCAAGTCTTTCCTGAACTTTTTGAATATCGTTGCATATTTGGAGTTTTCAGTGGGGCCATGTCAACTTTCAAGCATGTAAGTATTTTCAAAGGGTTGATTTGGTTTTGTGCAAGTCACAAAAAAAAACTATCGTTGTGATCTCTGGTGTGCAAAAGTGTGTAGCGTGAATGGTGGTAGTGGTTGTGAAGGGTGTAACATATGTAGTGTGAATGTTCATTTGCAACAACATTGAAGATGGAGAAATAAAGTTGTATAATGTTGATTTGTTTTTTTAGGTGGATTGAAGGTTGTGATGGCATGGAAGTGGAGTGATTGGAATGATCATCTTGTTGTATGTGGTGTTGTCTATAATGATGACGTGAAATATTTTTTTGTTAGTGTGCAAAGTTGATTTTTGTGTTTCTATTTTGGTTTCATTGAGGATGGGTGAAAGTTTTTTGCACATTGAAGTTAGGGGTTATGTTATCTGGGACAAGAGTTTAGAAGGAATGGAATGATGACAAATGAAAGTTTTTATTTTTATTTTATCACATTATTTTCATTAACATGATGTTAGGTGACATCATTCACATCATGATGTGAATATGCATGTTGCAATGTGTGACCAAATGAATTTTGAAAGAAAAGAATGAATTATTTTTGGAAATCTTCTTTTGAAAAACATTTTTTATAAAAATTGTGACATCATTTATGTCGCAATGTGAATATGTGTGAATGCACATGTTGCAACATGAATACGCACATTGTGACATGAAAACAAATCAATTTTGAAAATAAAACTTGAATAAAAAATTTCAATTTTTTTTCCCAAAAAACATTTTTTTATAAAAATTGTGACATGATGTCATTCATATTATGAATGCATACATTGCAACATGAAGGTGTGACATCATGCAATGCAATAATTTAAAAAATAATTTAAATAATGTTTTGAAAATTCATTACAATCACATACATTGTCGGTTTGGTGTGATTTTTGCATGTTATGGCTTAAGAATAGCCCATAGTATGGAACAATTTTATGTTAAAAAAAATCATATGTGATATAGTTATATTTTATTTTTAAAAATTGTACGATTATCACTTTGGTTTCATGTTAGAATTTGTTATCATAAAACCTAAAAAAAAAAACTTTGAACATTTTGAATGTACATTTAGTTGAGGTGAAAAATTGCAAAATATCAATATTTGTATAAATCTACATCCAAATACATATGGATTGGGCCCGAAGAACATAATTAAAAAAAAACATTTCCTAGATTTTTACTTAAGGTCATGTTTGCTTGGTAATTTTGAAGTTACTCAAGATAACTTCAATTTACTCAAGCTCAATAGTAGTGTTGTTGTCATACACAAAGAAATTCTCAAGCTTCAAATATTCACTTCCTCAAAAACTTTGTTTCATTCTACACAATGCACAAAAACACAAAACAAATAATTAATTTAATTCAAATATTCATTGTTTTATGGTTTTAATAATGGTTTCATCAAATGCTCAAGATTTAAAAACTAGGATAAAAATATGAAATTATAATCTTTTATATATTTGTATACTTGAATTTGGTGCTTTTCCTTTTGATTTCATCTTTAATTCTTTTCCTTTGTTCAATATTGAAACATGTAAAATCCATTCCAAATATTTTATTCATATCATAAGTATAATATCCATTTCTAAAAAATGAAATGAAAAACTCAAAAAATTCATTAACACTTAATGCATTTAAAATCAAGCTATTTCAAATTACCACAAATCATTAAATTTGCATGATTAGTAACTCTTGATAAAATAACATATGTGAGACTTGGAGCAAATGATTTTTTAACATCAATGAAAACTTTTGATGTAATTGTTGCACCTTGTGTTTTATGACCAATAATATGCCAATACAATTGAAAGTTATGCTTTGTAATAATATGCTTCATATGTATATTTATGTTGTAATGTTTGTTTATTTCAAATTAAACTCTCATTTGTATTAATAACTTTTATTATAATATTTGTAATAATTTCATTATCATAAAAAATAAGAGATGTGACAACAGCAATAGCTCCATTAATGGTACCTTTACAAATATTAATATTTTTTATAATCATCACTTTTGTTGCAATAACAACATATTTAAGATGATACAATTTAGAGTCAATTTTAAATATTTTCAACACTTGTAGCATTAGTATCCAATGTTACAGTGAAAATTTCACGAAGTTGAAAAAACTTATGTATTAAAACATGGTTATATTTATCAACATCTTTGTTATGTGAACATAAAATCATAATATTACAATCCATGTGAGATAATATATCAATTTTTGAAATATAAAAATATGAAATAACATTATTTATTTCAATTTGTGTAGGTTGTCTAATATGTATTGTATTCAAAAAATATGAAAAAATTGGACGTGTAACATGTTTCATAGATGCTTGTAAATTGTAATGAATTATTGTTGACCAACATGGTGTTGTTGAAATATGACAATTTTTGCAATATAATTCATCTTTTTAAAAACAATGTTTACATATAGTTGATAATTGTTTAATATCCCCTATTAACAATAATAACATATTTGTGAATGGATTTGAATTATCATGAGCTCATTTTGAACATTGTTCTATTACACATAACATAACATTAGTCATCGTTGACATTTCATCAACAATAATAACATGTGCATGTTTTAATGTTTTTAATATTTGATTTGGTTGTGATAAAATAGATAGATAACCATGCACTGGTATTCTAAGTTGTGTATGTGTTGTATAAGCATGTTGAAATAGTCATAAAGCAACAGCTCCAATAATTGTAGTTAATAATACATTTTTATTTTGCATATGAAGATATTGTGTAAAATATTTAATAAAAATAGTTTTACCACTTCCAAATGTTCCTTCCAATATATGTAGCCTTATTCGTTGTTTGATTAAAAGCTCAAATATTTGCAATTGTTCATCATTAAGTGTATGATTTTGTATTTCATCATTGAACTCATATTTTTTATAGGTTTTAATGTAGTTTCATCCATGTTTGTTTCGCATGTCAATTTTATATTTTCATTTTGGAATGTTGAATGGAAACATGAATATTTTACATAGAACATTTCATGAAATTGTGTTTGTCTTTCATTTTCAAAGAATTTTTTATTTACATATTGCATCAAATATGTTTGTAAATATTTAAGATCTTGTAATGAATAAAAAAATAACATTATTGTACATATGAAAGTTCAAGGTTATTTTTAGATAATAAATCTTTTTCATTGGGAAATGGTATTATTTGTAATAAAATATTGAAAAAAATCCTTCATTATTATACACAAGATGAAAATTTGTAAATTTATTAATTATTTACTAACAAAAATAATAAATCCAAGACTATTTTTTCAAAATCATTGACATCTAGGATATATTTTATGGTCATGAACATATTTTTAAAATATTGTGCAAATGTTAATTGTTCAAATTGAATTAGTTTAAAAATATAAATATCAATTGGATGAAAACCCAAAATTCTTGATTTAGTAACTAGTTTTGTACGAAGCACTTGTGGTTTTGATACAATATATTTAATTGCACAACTTTTATGTATAATTGGTATATCTAAACATATAAGTGTTCCTTATATAAGTGATACATGTTTGATATTATTAAAATAAAAATTAATTGTAATTGTACTTGTGATGCATTTTGCAAACCTAGGTGTTTTACATTTTTTAAAATTAAAATTAAATGTTCCATGTGGTACACATTTCATGACCAATATGAAAATGTAACACATAAAATATTCAAATGAGCACCCCATATCAATAACAATGTCGGTGATATGGAACAACGTTTCAATCTTCATATCGTGGTCTATAATGTTGCCATTTATTTGTTTATTTGTTGAAAACAATATATTTTATAATTTGTTGAAAATTTTGTGCATGAATCATATAATGAGATTTTTGTTATATATATATTTTATATCTTTTTCTAAACAAGTGTTTGATGTTTTTTGAATTAATTGAATTGATTGTCATAAATCATACATAATTAAAAAAATATAGTTTAAACAGTGAAAATGGTGAAAATAATGTATTCATGTGGAATTTTAGATATTCATGTATTGAAAATTTACCATCATAAGCCCCATGTCCATGTGGAAATAAACTAAGCTCTAAAGTTATATTTGTAACATTATCTTATAATCCATTATATGTTGTTCATGAAATGTATTTTTTTCTTGGAATTCCTTTTCTAAATTACCCATAATAAATAATCTCTATTTATAAAATATTATGAATTAACACCCATATCAAATAATGACAATAAATTTTATATTTCATCTATAACATGCACACTTTCAAAACCATTAGTTGAAATGTTTTGTTTATTAATGATGTCATTTACAACATCTAAAGATAAAACACACATGTTCATATAATCATT
>Ga0116230_10003268_pt1 | contig 15816 bp, 8 predicted proteins | sample S1TSphfallax_3_FD_88678 | JGI IMG/M metagenome (GOLD analysis project Ga0116230, IMG submission 88678) | Host-associated microbial communities from peat moss isolated from Minnesota, USA - S1T2_Fd - Sphagnum fallax MG | ecosystem: Host-associated > Plants > Peat moss > Unclassified | place: USA... | reverse complement strand
CTCGCCCCCAGCTGCGCCCACTCATCGAAAAATAGCGTTGCTGATGCCCGCCGGTCAGGTCGTGGATCACGATCGCGTCTTGGCCTATCGTTCGGCCAACCGCGATGCGACGATCGACGCGCAGATCAACATTGGAGATACCTTCGTCTTCGAAGCCTCGCTGCGCTTGCTCGCGTTCGATGACCTCGTGTGCGTGGGCCCGTCATCAGCGAAGGTCAACGAAACCGTGGCTGCGCTCAACGACTGTGACGTCGCTATTCTGCGCGGATCGAATTATGTGAACCCTTATATGCATTGGGGCAATCTGTTTGAGGTTCTAGAGAAGAGCCGGGTGCCGGTGGTCGCATTCGGAATCGGTGCGCAGGCGGCGCGTTACGAGTCTCTGGAACTAGGGCCATCGGTCACGCGAGTCCTCTCCCTGATTGCCGAGCGCTCGAAATCGGTCGGTTGCCGAGGTAACTTCACGGCATCAGTTCTATACGATGCGGGAATCAAGAACGTCGTTCCGATCGGCTGCCCCAGCCTGTTTCGGGCGAATGACATGAACTTGCGCATCCCTTGGCCTCCCCCGGATGTCAAACGCGTGGGATTCAGCATCACCAGAGGATTGCTCGCCAACTATTGCGACAACATTGAGCGGGCCACCGCGACTCAGTTGAGAGCGTTACATGAATTGTCGATGAGGCATGAGCTTTACGTTCTCTCCCAAGGAGAACGGGCGGAAAAGATATACTACTACCGAGCCTACCAGCTTCTCGAAGAGGCTCGGAAGTCGATGCGGAGTTGCGGGTGGGATACCGAAAAACTGCCTTGGCTCGAAGCCCTCTATTGGCGCGGGATCTTCTTTGGCGTCTCCCCGGGCGACTATGAAAAGATGGTGAAGACCCTAGATCTGGTTGCCGGTTTCCGGCTGCATGGCAACATCATGGCGCTATCGGTGGGGAAGCCTGCGATCTACATCACCTTCGACAGCAGAACGCGCGAACTCGTCGAGCATTTCTCGATTCCGGCGCATGACATCATGGACGAGAAACCATTTTCGTTGGATGAGTGGCTCAATCTCGACGACGCCTTCGAGCAATTCAACCGCAATTTTTCCGGCAACTATTGCATCATTCGCGATTTCCTCACAGAAAACGGCGTCTTACATAGGATGAGTCCTGGATAGCTGGCGATCGATGTATGCATTGACCTCGCGCCATCGACCTTTGCGGTCACGGGGTAGCTATTCGTTTTGAGGAAGGCTCTCGCCTAATGACTCGAATGTGTCGAGTAGATCGCGCGGAAGGCTCGAGAAGTTCTCGGACCTCAATGCATCCAAGAACTCGCGTTTCGACACTCTGCCGATCTCAGCCTCGCCCAGGAATCGCCTGAGAAACAACTGCGGTTCGTAGATGGGATGTATCATTTCGATCGGCGGTTCGATCGCACGCTGTTGTCCCATGTAGCCGCCGTGCGCCAAGCTCATGAGGGGCATGCTGTAGCAGCCTGGAACCAGCTCGTTCAGATCCATGCAGTGGAAGCCACCGAACTTTAGGCAAGATGGTGTAAACGCTTCGCAATGTATTATCTCGGCAGGTTTGGGTTCGCGAAATGCCTCGAGCTGGCGCTGTCCGTACATGTAAGATGCGGCCCGTCGGGACAAAATGACGAAGGGGAAATACATCGACCACACGTCCGCATAGACGCGATGGCAGGCCTTGGTCCATTCCCAGTCGGCGTGAGGTCGTTTCAGTCCGAGCCCAACGGCATCGATACCCGAGCCGCGTTTCTTACGCAGTTGGTCGACGATCAGCGAGAGGAACTCAGCATTGTGCCGAACCAACTCAACGTCATACTCCAACATGATGTAGTGACTATATGGTGGCAGATCGCGCAGCGCAAAATAGAACGGGAAATCACCGCAGAGCCACAGCAAACTCGGATGTCGCTGAGTCAACCCAAGTTCCTTGCACGCTCTCTCGGAGTGCCAGAGCGCGTTCTCCAAGTCATCGTCCCAAAGTCCATTCGTAGCGTCCAGAACCGGGTATAAGTCGTAATCATGCGTCCCCGTAGCCAGAACCTCGAGCAGATCCCGAAATTTGTCGTCGAGGAGGTGGCTCCGCAGCAACACGGCAACGCTACGATCCTTCGACGAATGGCGACCGCGGCCAAAGGAGCGCGAGAGCCGAGTTTTCATTGGGGTTACGATTTCCACCAGCTTATGCCATGGCGAGACCGGATCGTCCGGTATAAAAGGCCCGGATATGACGAGAGGGTTCAGTGAGTGCACGACGTCGAATCTCGTCGTCACTTCGTCATGGGCATTCAAGAGACACAACACGCCGTCGACAATCGACCAGCTCGACTCGTTCTCATGTTCGAACAAAGCAATGGCTCCGTCCGATCGGAGAATCAATTCCGAACAGATTACGGTCCCATCGATTCTCTCGAACCGGAAGCGACGGTTAGAAACACGGTCGCGTTGGAAAAAGCCGGTGCTTTCGGTCATATTACTGAAATTACACTAAATTGCGGTTCATTTCGCAATGAGGAAGACAGGCCAAGCAGAGGGCCCAAGCAGAGGGCAAGATAGGATCGAAACGGGTTGTCTGACCGCGTCGGCGGAATCGGGGCTCATGAAGAGGAACGGACTGAGATGAAATTTGGGATCGTCGGAGCGGGATTTTCCGGCGCAGTACTCGCTCGTGAACTCGCCTTGCAAGGCCATGACATCATCATCTGCGACGAGCGTAATCACATCGGCGGAAATTGCTTCAGCAGGCGGGACGAGGAAAGCGGGGTCATGGTTCACGTCTACGGACCCCACATCTTCCATACCGATCGCGAGTCCGTGTGGGAATACGTCCGAGGATTCTCGGAGATGATGCCCTACGTGAACCGAGTGAAGGCCGTGAGCCGAGGGCGGGTCTTCAGCCTTCCCATCAATCTCTTGACGATCAATCAATTTTTCAACAAAAACATGTCCCCGGACGAGGCCCGCGCCTTTATCGCCAAGAAAGCGCGACGAGACCTGTCTTCGCCCGCGAACTTCGAGGAACAGGCTCTGTGCATGCTCGGCGACGAACTCTATCAGGCATTCTTCAGGGGCTACACACGCAAGCAATGGGGGATCGAACCGAGAGAGTTGCCCGCATCAATTCTCAAACGGCTGCCCGTCCGATTCAACTATGACGACAATTATTTCGAGCACCGCCATCAGGGTATGCCGCGAGAGGGGTACGCCCCAATATTTGAAGGCATTTTGAATGTACCCGGCATCGAGCTGCTGCTCGGGACGAGGTCAGAGGATCTGGATTGGCATGTCGACCACATCTTTTACTCCGGTCCGATCGATAGGTGTTTCGGCCATTCGATTGGCCAGCTTCCCTACCGAACCCTGGATTTCGAGAGAGTCGTAGGCACGGGCGATCTACAGGGCGGCGCGGTCGTCAATTACTGTGATTTCGAAGTGCCGTACACGCGTATCACCGAGCACAAGCACTTTGCGCCATGGGAATCAGACACATTTGCGAAAAGCGTCGGCTATCGCGAATACAGTCGCGAGTGCGGGCGCGATGACATCCCGTATTATCCGATTCGGCAGGTTCAGGAAAAACGACTGCTGTTGCAGTATGTCAATCTAGCACGTGCAACAAGGGGCATATCCTTCGTCGGTAGACTCGGAACGTATCGATACATCGACATGGACGTCACCATCGCCGAGGCCCTGGTAGCCGCGCGAGTCGTCCTAGACTGTGTGAGGGACGGAACACCTATCCCAACGTTTTTCCTCGATCCGCTCGCTTAGCGAGGGGGTATTCCGAATATTCTGGTTTTAAGTGGTGAGCCAGGCTCCCGGTGGCCCCGGCGAGCGACCCTCGAAGAAGCCGTAGTCGATGTAGTGTCCGTGTGCGGATTCGATCAGACGGCACTTTACAGCCGCCGCGACGTCAGGATAGGTCATTTCATACCAGGTCGCATCGAACGGAATTAGCGGAATCACGAGCCGCAGTACCTGCGTCATGGCGTCGCCGCTTACCTCTTCCGGCATGCTCGGGTCGTCCGGATCTTGCCCGAGGATGCCTAGTATCGTGCCCCACGGTGATGCGGAGACCGGCGGACGCTCCGGCATGTCGACCGCGTGTTGCAGCGAGTGCCAGAACGGGTCATAGGCGGTCAGCGACCAGTCTGGGTGCTGCGCCGTGTAAGCGATCGCATCGAAAACCGGCAAAGGACTTGATTTGCCCCCATCCCGGTTGTGCAGATAGTGAGACAACGGATGCGCGGCAGCATCGAGGGCATGCATATCGCGATACCACTCGGTGTCGAAATGTGGCGATGGCCACAGATTGTCGCGCTCGCCCGATCGAATGTAATGCCCCAGTGGATTCTCATCCGGTTGCAGTTCATCCGCATAGGTCTCGGCATACCAAGCCGGATCGAAGTAGGGGTTTGGTTTGAATCCCTGGCGCCAACCTGGCCCGCAAAAGTGCGACAGCGGCTCTGCATCGCCAAGCGAAGCCGCATAGGTCACCGCATACCATTCCCGATCGAAGAGTCCCGATGCCTCGATCACGGCCTGATCGACCGGTCTCACGTGCGAATTGGAAGGCGCGCGGTTTTCGGACCGACCGCCTAGATCGTGTTCAGACATGGTGGTAACCCGCAGACCCCGGTAGACTATCTTATACAAGCCAATCCGGGGGTGAAAAGCGTTATCTGAGGTACGACCTGAGAGACCGAATCGATGCAACGATTTGCGATTTACCAGAACTTGTCGGAACGCGTCGCCGGATGGACGCGCGGACCCGAGGCGGAGGCCCTAATGCACGTCGCCTACGGGCTGCCTCCCGGCGCGAGTATCGTCGAAATCGGCGTGTTCCTCGGCTCAGGCACGATCTTGCTAGCGGGTGCGCGCAAATTGCGTCGATCTGGCATGGTGCACTGTGTGGATCCGTTTGACGGTTCCGGAGATTTAGTGTCGGTGCCCGAGTATTCGCGGATACTCGAGGAGGATACAGCTCTAACCCAGGTCCAGCGGGTCCGAGAAAATTTGCGGATGGCCGGACTCGCCAATTGGGTGACGGTCCACCAAGGACGCGCCGAAGCGGTGGCCGCGCTGTGGGACGGAGCGATCGACATGATGTTCATGGACGGCGATCAGTCACCGGCCGGCGTCGAGAGCGCTTACACGAGTTGGGCGGCGTGGCTCAAACCGAGTGCTGTGCTTGCCTTGCACAACTCGATCGCGCGCAGTTATGCACGGGAGCATGACGGGCATTTCCGGTTGAGGGAACGCCTCCTGACTTCCGGTGAGTATGTGCTCACGCAAGAGACGGGAACGACCTCGTTCTTGCGCAAGAAATAGCTGTGAACGCGCGTTCAATCACTTATTCGTCAAGCAGTTCTCGGCGCACAAATCCGTATACGTCATGATGGTTGTCCCAGGCTCGCTCCTGGAAATACACTTGCATGAGGCCGGTCGAGGCGACTAGCCTTTGATTCACCCATGTGGGGCTCACGTAAGAGATTCCTTCCGCCTGACCTTCGTGTCGGACGAAGCCAAATCCAGTATTCAAATACTCGGCGCTAACGCGATCGTTCCTGAAGCGCCCTTCGAAGTACATTTGACGCTGAGGCAGAACGTAGTGCCTTGCGAATGCGTTGCGGCCGTGGGTCGTGAAAACGAGCACGCCGTCTGGGCGCAGCGCAGCGGCCAACAGATAGATCAAGTCCTCGACCTCGACTGCCGACAGGTGGGTAAACACCGAGCCGAGCCAAATGAGGTCGTAACTTTCGGGTTCCGGGCGCCCGTTTGCCGCCACGCACCCAAGGTTCTCTACGCAGAATGCCACTGATGGCTCATCCGTGTCATAGACGCCGACCGTCGCATCTGGGAAGGCTGCCCGCAAATAACGCGCAACACGTCCGTAGCCGGATCCATAATCAAGAATTGCCTCGAGCGGAGGCAGCTCGACCGAATACTCCCGCCGCGCGGTGAGGCAACCCATGATTAATCTCAAAGCCGACCGGCCCACCGAAAAATAATGATGCCGTTTCTCATCCGAGATCGAGAACTCTCCAGCGGTATCGTAAATCATGTAATCGTCAGGCGAAATCAACTCGTCGACTGGTAACTTATCGATCTGCTCGTCAATATTCGATTTCATCCGGCACCCATACATTACAACAGCTTTGGATTCGTTGGATCCGGGTCATGACCCATCACGCCCGGCTTCCGAAAACTCTCTCGCGCGTTCTGCCAGCATTTGCCGCGCGCGTTCCCGCAGGCCCAGTGCGCGCAAGGAAGAGGCGAAAGACGTATACCACCAGGCTTGGGCGAATTGCTGGAAATTGCGCAGCGCAGACTCCCATACATCGGCGGATTCCCGATAACGCCCCTGTTTATGCAGCACAGTCGCAAGCAGCGTGACGCAGCCCGATTCTTGGGGAAAGCGCTCGCAACAAGAACGCAAAATGAATTCCGCTCGTTCGTTGCGGCCCAAATGACGAAGCGTCAACGCGCATCCGATATACCAAGCACAAGGCGGCGCCTCCGTCGAGTCGCGAAGCGCGCTTTCCCATGCATCGGCACATTCTTCATGCCGTCCGAGCTGCCCAAGAACCTGCGCCAGCGCCGCCGATGCCTGAGCGAACGATGGAAACCGCTGTCTGCAAGCGGTGAGCACCGGCGCGACAGCGCCCGCGCCGTGCCCGCTCGAGCGCAGCGCCTCAGCCTGCTGGAGATACCACCAAGGCTTGACCTCCGTGGGAAACTCGCGAATCGCGTTGCCCCACGCGGCTGCGCATTCCTCGTACCGGCCCAAGCTTTTGTGGATGTCGGCCTCCAGGATGAGCGATTGTGGGACGCCGGGAAACAGCTCCCTGCACCGGCGCAGCGCGGCGACCGCGTTTTCATCGTCGCCACGCTGCCGTTCCGATTGCGCCCAGTCGAGGTACCAGCCGGGGACTGCGTACTCTGGGTACCGCTCCAGAATCGATCGCCAAGCGGAAGACGCAGAATTCGCGTCGCCGCGTGCCATCGCCACGCGCGCCAAGCCGACCGCTGCGATGGGCGGCAGGCCAGGCCAATCCACGAAGGCGCGGAACATCGTCTCGGCCACGTCCAGATTGCCGGCGCCGATCAACTCGGCGCCGACGATCTCAAGCGACTGAAGTGTGGGATTGCGGAGCGATCGCGTCATGGATTCCGGCAGCGAGGGGGCCGACTCGATTACTTTGCCCGCGATTCGAGTCAGTGCATCGTAGGATCGATCGACGGCACACGGGCGCTGCGCAATCAATTTCGCCGATGCGGGTCCGCTGACGCAGCCGACGTCGCGCAAATGGCCCACCACCGCATTTACATCGACCGTGAATTCTCCGTTGCGGAAGGTCCGTGCGGACCCGGGTGTTTCGCACATGGCCTGCACATAGTTCGCCTCATACCCCAGAATGGCATCGAGCATCAAATAATTCGCCGACGGCATGCCGGGGCATATCACATGGGTCGTGATGCGCTCTGGACGAATGGCCAGGCTCAAGCCATGGAATGCGCTGCCCCAACAGCCAATGAACACGCTGGACGATTGCAACAGAGCGATCTGTTCGGCGAGAGAAAGCTGCTCCGGGTGGACGATTCGAACGCCGAGACCGGCCAGCGCGCATTCCAATTCGAGCTCCCCGCGGATCTTGCGGACCAGGCTCAGTTGCGAGCGCGACAGGTATACCGGTTGAGAAGACGGCACCCCGCGCGGCCGAGGGCATAATTTGCTGGCGACCTCCTGGGAGGGTTCAAGATGCGCCGCATAGGCCTCGGCATTGCTCGAGAACGAGGCGCCTGGAACAAAGCAGGTCTCGAGCCTGGTGGCCACCGAAGCATGGCGCAGCCGATCCCGGCGGATGCCGAGCGTGTCGAGATAGTCTCGCATCGTCTGTGGATGTCGGTCATCGACCACCGTAAAACACGGGAGGCGCTGCAACTCCGCCGCCGTGCCTCGAGCCCACAACCGGCCGATGCCCTCGGTTAAAAAATGTCCCCAATGGGTTGATATACGCGCAGCGTACAGCAGCGGTTCGCGCAGAATTGGTGCATCGAGCGGCAGCGAAATCGTCTCCGGCCCGGCATCCATCAATTCCGACGCGCCAAGGCGCCGACGATGCATGCAGCTTTCCTCGATGCGCCGGCCGCCGTCGTCATACAAGCAGTTGAATGCGGGAAGGAAATACGCATCCTTCACCTCGAGGAGCGCGGGCGGGCGGCCCAGCATGACGCGTACACCGTCCATAGTCTTCTTCAAGGCATTGTTCAGCGCGACGGAATCGCCGCGACCATGGAAATTGATGTTGGCCGCAAAGCCGACGAGGTCATTGACGCTGCCGATCCGCCGCAAGCGAGTCTCGGCCAGTTCGCCCGCCTCCGAGTCTTCGGCGCCATCGATCATCGAGTCGAGTCCGGCGCGTCTCTGAGCGCTCGAGCCAATTCTCTATACCGCAGCTCCCATTCGACGGAGCGGGCATCTGCCTGGCGCACGAACGCCGGCGGCGGTACTGCGCCCGGAGGCAGCGGAGTGCCGATGAATGCGAGTACCTTGGACACCGTGGCGGAGAAATCGGCGGCCAATTCCTCATACGTTACCGACAGGGTTAGGTCCTCGGAGCCCGCCAAGAATTCGCGCCAATGGGTCTCCGCTTCCTCGGCATGGTCGACCAGTTTTTTGATCGCAGCGAAGTCGAATTCGACATCGACGCCCTCACGTGCTGCGTTCGACATGCCGTCGCGCGGAATGGACCATGCGTTCGTCTGGATCGCTATGTAGTGAGAAATCGCCTGGGCCACCCTGTTCTCGCGTCGCAGCCGGATGTAGACCAAGTCGGGGAAGTAGGAGCGAAGGCCATCTGGCGCGTGGCCTATACGCGGGGTGTCCCTACAGGTGTTCTCGGAAATGGCGTCCAAGAGGTTGTCCATGTCCGACCAATGAAGCGTTGCGCCGAATATCCCATGCAGCGTTCCCGCTCGTCTGATGAGCTGCAGTCTCGAGGAAAGATCGGGTAGGTCGACGGCGCGGTTTCGCGTTCCCGGTTCCCACAAGAGGCCGAGTTGCTTCAACATATTGTCATCGTTCATCGACTGAACGTTGAAGTACTCCAGGGGCCATCCCCCAAGCCGGCTGTCGCGAAGCGCGTTTGCGAGCAAATTGCTGCCGGTTCGGGGCGCCGCGCAAATCAAGTACGAGCGTCGGATGTTCGTGCCGGATCGTCTGGGGGGGGCATCGGCGGGCTGGCTCTGGGATGGCGGCAGAATCAGTCCGGCGTCGGGCTTGGGAGGCGGCAGCGATTTCGTCGGCTCAATCGGGATTTGACGCGCCGGTGTGTCACGCGGCTCCTTGAACAGGTGGCATTCATGCCAATAGGCGTGGCAGAAATAGGAATCGCTTGCATTCACTATCCGCGTCGCGAGATAGATGTCGAACGGCTGCTCGATCGGCTGCGGCAACTTGAGCGTCAAGGTCCTGCGCACGTGAGGCTTGTCGACGAGCAACCACCCGCTGAAGTGGGCGGTTTCGTTCAGTATTTTTTCCTCCGCAATGGGATCCGAAGCGGGCCGTGCCCAGACCGCAAATTCGATGGAATGCGCCTGAGGGTGCTCCACGGATACCACATAGCGCAGCCCGCTCGTTCCCGGCGGCAACGCCTCGGCGACCTGCACCAACGATAGCCGGTCGATCAAGGGATGCAGCATGGTGCGCTCGCCGGGAACGAAAACCGCGAAATCGACGCCCGATACGTCCGTCAGGAGCCGGCCTCGCTTCAGGAAACTCAGGGGCTGCAGGGCAGCGACCGTCTTCAATTCGACGACGCTGGGCGTGAGGTCACCCACGAGGCTCACGACGACGGCGATCCTGGTCCAACTCAGCGAGCCCTGCTCAGTGGAGTCCGCTTCGGGGCTGCGTGCGACGAGATACAGGTCGAGCAATTCCGCACACGGTCGTGGCAGATCAATGCCCAGTTCCCCGTACGCGCCCGATCCTGCTGCGTCGACCCATCCCGACCACCATACGTCTACGTCCGCTCCGATGCCCTCGTCCGATAGAACCGGGCGTGCCCAAGACTGGCACAAGACGCCGGCGACTTGCACCGCTTCGCCACCGTCATTGCGCACCGTCAAGCGTACCGCCCGGGTTCCCGGAGGGGTCGCGCGGGCTATCTTGACGACGCAGTCTCCCGACGAGCACGGGTATTGGATCGACCCGTCGGCAGCACGCACGATATCGCCGCCGCGGAGCCCATGAACGGCATGCGCGCGAGGCTGCAATTCTGCGCATAGGTCGATCGTGTGCTGGACGTCGAATTGCCTCGCCCGGACTTGATCGCGGGCCGCGGCTTCATTGGCACGCCTCGCGGCCGTCACGGCGTCGGGCAGGAACGGCAGGTCGTTGTGCAGGGCAAAATCGATTGCCAATTCAACCTGGCGTCGCTCGCAGCAATATTGAATGAACTGGCGCGACGCTTCCGGGCTGTTGGCGTCGAGCGTGGCGAGCCGCATCGCAATATCGCCCGCCGCCTTGCCGACCCCGCGAAGCGCACGCTGCATCTTCATGTTGTTCGCGCGACTGACCTGCAGGGTCGACTCGGCGATACGCAGTATGGTCTCGATCGGCGCCAGCCGATACAGCTGCAGGATGCGTCGGTGGTTGCCTACCGTTCGCTCGCCATCGATCACCCACGGCTTCTCCTCCGAAATCCGAACCAACGCACCGGGCGCGACCTCCAGCGAGGCACCCTGCAGCACCGCACCCGCCATGAAAAGCCAGCCGAGCAAGTCGGGCTCGCAATCCTCGGAGAATCCCGCGGTGCCCGAAAAGTAAGTCCACTTGACGAGCAGTGCACCCTCCCCAAAGCAGTTCTCCAGCATGCCCAATTCGGAGCATGCACCCACGGGGAAATCCCAGCCTCTGGACGCGGGATTCGAACTCGCAACCTCGCCATCCAGATCCCGTACTGCAGTGAGAATGTCGGCGCCAGTGTGGTTTGCCGCGAGCGCGAGCGCGCGTACTCCATTGGGCTGGAGCCTTGTGGTCGCCTCATCGATGAACAACAGATAGTCGCTGGTTGCGCGCCGCGCGGCGGCGTTGCGCGCCGCCCCAACGGTGGTGTATTCCCCTATGAGGATGGTGATTCCGCGTTCCTCGGCTGGCAGGGCACCCGAGGCGGCCGCGGATTCGTCCGCGGCGATGACAATATCCAGCTGGCGATAACTTTGCCGGCGCAGATCCTCAAAACACGCGCGTGACTGCCGGGAGTTCGACCAGACGATGCAGGCTGCAACCGTCGGCAGTGCGCTGGATGCACCCTGCTGGGGCGAGCTTGGGCGCGAGTCGGACTCTGCCCGTGCCGCGGCGCCGCTTGCCTGCGGATCTGTGAGCAATCGAATCCACTGTGCCTGCGTATCTGATTGTGACAGCGCCATCCGCGCGGGACGCTGACCGTGCTCCAGAATGGCCTCGAGCCGCTTTGCCAGGGCCGCTGCGTTGGGCGAAAAAAGGCATTCATCGCCATCCTCCGCCGCCACCAGCTCGACGGTACCGCCGCCGTCGGACGCAAGAAACAGAATGCCAAGCTGAAGACATTCGGCGACGACGCAGGGAGAGTTTTCCGCCTGGGACGGCATCACCGCAAGCACCCCAGGGCGTTGCAGGTACTGAAGTGCTTCCGCCTGATTGTAAACCGTCAGAATGCGCAAGGGACTGCGCCACGAACGGGCACGTTCCGCGATGTACACGCCCGAGTGCAGTGCGCCGAGCCGGCCGAACTTGCCGAGAAACGTCACTCTTATGTCGTTCAGGGACGAGCTCTCGCTCAACAAGTCGAGCGCATCGCAAAACAGGGTGACTCCTTTGCGCGTCTCCTGACGCCCGAAAAACACGATCTCGGTGACGGGAAGCCGTCGGCTGCGTTCGGCATCGCCGATGTTGAGCGACTCGACTCCCGTGAGGTTCTGCACCACCCTGCCATGGTTGCGCGGTATCCAATTCCGCTGCCGCATCCAATCGAGCAGGTATTGGCTCGGACTCACGAGAATGTCCGCAAGGGCCGCGGAGCGCCGCTCGAGGTACGAGATGATCACCGGCTGCCGTGAATAGTATTCCAACGCGTTCAACTCGTGAACCCAGTCGACGGGACCATGCGCGACGAGGCAAAACAGCGGTGGATTCTCAAATACGCCGGTGTGCTTCGCGATCAGCGAATAGTAACCCTGCCCCCCGTTATCGTTGAGCAGCACGATGTCGAACTCTTTGTTCTTCAAATACAGGTAAACGCAGAAGCTCGCGCTGCGCGGATCGTCGAAGGACCCCGGCAAATTCGGATGCGGACGAACGTAGTCCAATTTGATGCCGCGCGCACCCCAATAGTTCTGTAGCTGGGCGAAATCGCCCATGGCCAGCCGCGGTCCGGAAGCGTCCGCGTTGGCGAATGCCACCGTTACATCGAAACCATTATCGGCCAGCGCGAGCGCGAGCGCCGTGTTGGCGGTCCCGATGCCGCCATTCTTGAAAAGGCCGTGAAACTCCACCGTGATCAGGCAGATGCGCCGCCGGCGCGCGCTGGACATGGACTCTGCGTCGACGGTCATGCGATGCTAGAAGCGTTTTGTGCTGCCATCTTCTCATCTGCGCCGCTGGAGCGCGGTGGCGCGTCCACCAGTTTGGTGATGCGCTCGATGAATTCCGCCGTGGTTTGCGCCCACTCCGGAACACGGGAGGCAGCAGAGGCGATGACCGGTCGAAGACTGGGCGTATTGCACAGCAGGCCGAGCACCTCGACGCACTGCTCCACCGCGCCATCCAGGTCGAGGAGAAAACCGGTCTTCCCCGACTCGATGATCTCCGCGATCGCACCCACATCGGTCGCGATCACGATGACTCCCGCGCGTTTTGCCTCCAGCACCGACAGGGGAACGCCTTCGTAATCAGACAAGAGGACCATCACGTCGGCCCAGTTGAATACTGACAGGAGTGAGTCGCGATCCGATACGGCCGGTTCGAGGAATCTCGACACGACCGGTGGAAGCGAATTCCGCTCGGTTACCCCCGCCCCGATCACCCGCCAACTGATCGGCAATTTCTGACGCTGGCATCTCTCGATGACGCTGTTGAGGCGCTCCATGCCTTTCTGACGGTCGAGCCGGCCCAAGTACAACACATTCAACTTGGGCTCTGGCTTGCGACGTCGGGCCTGATACTCGACCCGTGTTCGCGGGTCGATGGAATGACCGGGCGCATTCGGCACGAACACCAATTTTTCCCGAGGGATTCCGGACGCATGCATCCAGTTCGTAAGCTGCGCCGAGTTGCAAACGAGGAGGTCATAAGCGTGTTCGTACGCCAGCCCCATCATGGGATGCCCGACGGTTCTTCCGAGGCGGGTCTGATCCAGCAGATGCAGATACATGACCGTCCGGACCCCGAGTTTGCGCAGCGAGGCCGCCGCGGCATTGAGCGCCCCGGAATGGCAGTTGACGATGACGTCCAACCAACCCAGGAGGCCGATCAGTTGATTGACCGGCAACGGGGAGATCCGCCCGGATGCAGGTAAGGCCGTGCCCTGATATTGGCTTTCAGAATCCCACCACACAAAAACTGCATCGTCGACGAAATTGATCGTCGTCGCGACGCCGGCGAATTCGGTGGGCAGGTCGATACTGGCGCCGCCAATCACGAACAGGTGTACCTTCCACCCGCACCTTGCAAACTCCCGTGCCACGTTGTGTGCGACGCGCTCGACTCCGCCGAAGCTCGCGATAGACAGCGCAAATCCTATGTTTCTACCGCTCGCCGGCGGCGCGGGGTAGACCACTTCGCCCGCGAACGCATTACGCACGACGTCCACCAATGCATGGCGTGGCGGGATGCTCGCCTCACGCCACATCCACGCGGTTTGCGCCGCTGCACGATACGGCGACGAACGCCAGGCGAGAGTCCTCAGCAGAAAGGAATAGAGCAAGCTTGCGTCACCCGCCGAGGCGGACAGCGCATGATGGGGCACCGTCAGCGTCCTGTTCGCGACCTTCATCTGCGCATCCGGGGTTTGGATCCCTTCGATCCAAACCGTGTCCTTCTCCAAGATGACGGAACGCAAGAGATCGCGGCCGAGAGCGAGCACGCTGCAATCGCGCGTGGTTCCTGCGCTGGAGACGGCGAAAGCGAGGGCCGTGGAGCGATTCACCGTCACGCAGGAGAAATTGCTGTTCCGGAGCGTGCGCTCGCAGTCATACAACACCCAGGGAAGCAGGCCGTGGTGTTTCAACTCCTCGTACACCGTTCGGGTGATGAAGACGAAGGTCGGCGGAACGTGCTGCCAGTTCGGCGCCACGATATTGCGCCAAAATATTTCATCGAAGACTGACTGCGACACGTCGCCGGTGGCAGCGTACACGTCCGTCACCAGCCGGACGTGATTGGTATCCGTGAAGATGACGGCGTAACGCGGAGCCTCCGCCTGCTCCAAGCGGGCCATATTTCGTGGGCCCGTGAATGCGCGGTGTTTGCCCTGCAAATAGGCGTTGATGGCAGCTTCGTCGCGCTTCGATTGACTCAGCATGCTTTCCGCGCGGTTGCGGTACTGAAATCCGAAGTGAGCGTGGTGAAAGCCGCGGAATCCGCGGCCGGCCGCACTGAGCCAGAAATCCCAGTCTTCGAATCCCAATTTCATGTTCTCGTCGAATCGCACGCCGGCATCGAACACGCGACGATGTACCAAGCTGCCCGCCTCACAAATGTTGTAGCGAGTATGCATCAAAGGCGAATACGGCCCCCCGTAGTCGAAATGTCGTCGCACGCCGAACATGTCGATGTTCGGATAGATCCAGTCCGCATCGCGATGATCCAGCAACAGGTCGTAAGCGCTCTCGATGGCCTTCGGCCGGATCGCGTTGTCGGCATCGAGGAAATACACCGCCTGTAGGGATGCGAACTGCGACATGAGGTAGTCAATGCCCGTGTTGCGGGCCGCGCTCAGACCGGAGTTCGACTGCACCAGGTAGCGAATTTTTCGCGGATGCACCGAGAGTATCGATTTGACCCGCAAATCGGACTCGACGAATCGGCACCCATCATTGACGACCACGACGGTGAACGGATGGCGGCAAGACTGACCTAGCGCTGCGGCCAGCGCATCGGCGACGAGGACGCTGTGGGCAAACAGCGGAACGATTATTCCGATCAGTGGCGAGTCAGACGGTGCCGTGACTTCGTTCATCCGCATCCTCCCGTCCTGCCGGTCTCCCCGATGGGGAGTCGGCTTCCCTGCCGTACGATGCCGGGCCTCTCCTGTATTGGAATCGTTCGAAACGCGCCCAGGCGAAATCGGGACTCGCGTTGCTAGCCTGGCGCGTCAACAGATACACGGACATCGTCTTCTCCCGATTCGCCGGTATGAACACCGAAATCCGGCTCCTCTCGAGTGCGGCCAAGTCCGTCCAACCCGAAAACGAAATGGCGCTCTCATCGAGGTTCTCGATCAGCAGAGCATCGGCGCCCTTGCCGACGAGAGGCGCAGCCATCAGCGCGTAAGAAACTGGATTGGCCAGTTCATGCGCCAGGCTGATTTGCGCGGTCAAACACCATACATCCGACGGTACGGCTAGATCGAGCCGTGCAACCGTCGTCGTGCCACCGTCGCGAGGATGAACGGTGAGCGACTTTGAAACGGAGTCGTAGATGACGAGACTGGCCTGGCCGCTGGTCAATGCCGGCGATACCTGGTAGGCGTCGGCATACTGCTCCGCCGGAACGAGCCATGCGGCAGGCAGCGAGGCATCCGTCGGCGCAAATG
>Ga0116230_10003267_pt1 | contig 15816 bp, 16 predicted proteins | sample S1TSphfallax_3_FD_88678 | JGI IMG/M metagenome (GOLD analysis project Ga0116230, IMG submission 88678) | Host-associated microbial communities from peat moss isolated from Minnesota, USA - S1T2_Fd - Sphagnum fallax MG | ecosystem: Host-associated > Plants > Peat moss > Unclassified | place... | reverse complement strand
TTCGCTTAGGTTTTGCTTCAACAATCCCTTCAGCTAGACAACTAGTAAGTCATGGTCATATTTTAGTAAATAATAAATTAGTAAATATTCCTAGTTTTCTTTGTTCTCAAGATGATCTTATTTCTATTAAAAATAGAGAAAAATCAAAAAATTTAATTCTTTCTAATTTTGAAATTCAACAACAGAAACGAAAACTAATTCAACGTAGAATGAAGAGAATTAAACTAACAAAATCTAGATTTCAAAGTTTATTACCTAGTCATTTAGAAATAAATAAAGATGAAAATGATCTTTTAGTTGGAAAAGTTCTTTCTACAGTAAAAAGAAAAGATGTTCTTCTTCGTATAAATGAATTAAAAGTTGTAGAATATTATTCTCGTTAAAAAAATTAATATATTTCTTAAAAAACATTTGTTATATCTTTTATATATATATTAAATATATATATTAATAGATTAAACTATTCATAAAACAATTAAGAAAAATATTTTTTCCTATAATATAATATTATTTAGAAGAATATAAAAAATTAAGAAATATTTAGTAATTATGTAGTTTATTAGACAGAATGAGGTTAAAAATATTTGTTATAAAATCATTTGAGAAATGTTCAAATGATTTTATTTTTTTAACGTTTTAAAATTGGAAAAGTTTTTTCCATAAAAAATGTATTAAAAAAAATTTTAGTAAAGAAATAAAATGAGTGACGCATCAGAAAGAACGCGTATTAAATCAGAACGTTATGAATCTGGAGTAATTCCTTATAAAAAAATGGGATATTGGGATGCTGATTATACTGTAAAAGATACAGATATCTTATGTCTTTTCCGTGTAACACCACAACCTGGTGTAGATCCTATTGAAGCTGCAGCTGCAATTGCTGGAGAATCTTCAACAGCTACTTGGACTGTTGTTTGGACTGATTTACTAACGGCTTGTGATATTTATCGTGCTAAAGCATATTTTGTTGAAGAAGTTCCTAATAATCCAAACGAGTTCTTCTCTTTTATTGCTTATGAATGTGATTTATTCGAAGAAGGATCTATTGCAAACTTAACAGCTTCAATTATTGGAAATGTTTTTGGATTCAAAGCCGTTAAATGTCTTCGTTTAGAAGATATGCGTCTTCCATTTTCTTACTTAAAAACATTTATGGGACCTGCTACAGGAGTTATTGTAGAACGTGAAAGATTAGACGTTTTTGGACGTCCACTTTTAGGAGCAACAGTAAAACCTAAATTAGGTCTTTCAGGGAAAAATTATGGTCGTGTAGTTTATGAAGGTTTAAGAGGTGGTTTAGACTTTTTAAAAGATGACGAAAATATTAACTCTCAACCTTTCATGAGATGGCGTGAAAGATATTTATATGTAATGGAAGGTGTTAATAAAGCTGCTGCAAAATCAGGTTGTGTTAAAGGTTCTTACCTTAATGTAACAGCTGCTACAATGGAAGATATGTACGAAAGAGCAGAATTTGCTAGAGAATTAGGTTCTGTCATTATAATGATTGACCTTGTTATTGGATATACGGCTATTCAATCTATTTCTAACTGGGGTCGTAAAAATGATATGATCGTTCATTTACACCGTGCAGGACATTCTACATATACTCGTCAAAAAAATCATGGAATTAACTTCCGTGTTATTTGTAAATGGATGAGAATGGCTGGTGTTGATCATATTCATGCAGGAACAGTTGTTGGAAAACTAGAAGGAGATCCTAATACTGTAAAAGGATTCTATGATACTCTTCTTTTCTCTTCTTTAAAAGAAAATCGTTCTTTAGGTATTTTCTTCAATATGGATTGGGCTTCTTTAAGAAAATGTTTACCTGTAGCTTCTGGTGGTATTCACTGTGGACAAATGCATCAATTAACTCACTTATTAGGTGAAGATGTTGTATTACAGTTTGGTGGTGGTACAATTGGACATCCAGATGGTATTCAAGCAGGTGCAACAGCAAATCGTGTTGCTTTAGAAGCAATGGTTTTAGCTAAAAACGAAGGTCGTGATTACTTAAAAGAAGGTACAGACATTCTTAAAGCTGCATCTAGAAACTGTCGTCCTTTACAAGTTGCTTTAGACTTATGGAAAGCTATTACGTTTGAATATGCTTCTACAGATACATTAGATTTTGAAGCTACACCCACAAGATCTGCTTCTTAGTTTTAACTTCTTAATTAGATTTATGTATTGCTTTAGAAGTATTTTATTAAATAACAAAAAAGCCTATTATGACAAGAATTACTCAAGGTATTTTTTCTTTATTACCTGATTTAACAGATGACCAAATTAAAAAACAAATTGATTACTGTATAAGAAAAGGTTTTGCTATTGGTGTAGAATATACAGATGACCCACATCCACGTAATTGTTACTGGGAACTTTGGGGATTACCTTTATTTGACTTACCAAACTCTGCGACAATTTTATATGAAATTAATGAATGTCGTAAAGCTCATCCAAATATGTACATTAAACTTAATGCTTTTAATAATACACGTGGTATTGAAAGTACAGCTGTATCTTTTATTGTTCAAAGACCTGCTAGTGAACCAGGATTCTACTTAACTCGTCAAGAAGGAAAAGGAAGAAATATTATTTATACTCTTCAAAGTTACGCTGTTCAATCTGCTGCAGAAGGATCACGTTATTAAATAGTTTTAGAAGGAATTATATAGTATAAGTGGAACAATCCTTATACTATATAATTTAACTTTTTTATGTTCAATTAAAAATTTCGTTCATCATGTTTCAAATTAAAAAAACAAAAATATGGGTAAAAGTTTAAAAGATTTGATTTTGAATCAATCTGATTCAATTGATATAAGAGATTGTTATGTTCAAACTGGTATTGAAGGGATTTTAGCAACAATGGATAAAGAATTAGTTGGTTTACAAGATGTAAAAAATCGTATAAGAGAAATTTCATCAGTTTTATTATTTGATAGAATAAGAGAAATTCAAGAATTAGGTACATTAAATTCTAGTTTACATATGGCTTTTACTGGAAGAACAGGAACTGGAAAGACATCTGTTGCTGCGAAAATAGCATTAGTTTTAAGAAATTTAGGTTATTTAACGAAAGGTCATATTCTTAATGTAACTCGTGAAGATTTAGTAGGACAATATGTCGGTCATACTGCTCCTAAGACACGTGAACAACTACAAAAAGCACAAGGTGGTATTCTTTTTATTGATGAAGCTCATCATTTATATAAACCAAATAATGAACGTGATTATGGCTCTGAAGCTATAGAATTATTACTTCAAGTTATGGAAAATCAAAGAGATGATTTGATTTTAATTTTTGCTGGTGGAAAGGATAAAATTGAGACTTTCTTTAATTCAAATCCTGGTGTTTCATCTCGTATAGGAAATCATGTAGATTTTAAAGATTATGATGTACAAGATTTAACAGAAATTACTAAGTTTTTATTACATAATGATAATAGATATAAATTTACTGATAAAGCTATTGAAATCTTAGTTTTTTATATTAAGCAATTAGTTACTTTTCCATCGTTTGCAAATGTTAGAACTATAAAGATTTTTTTAAATCAACTGCTGGCTTATCATGCTGTTCGTATTGAACACCTCTTAACAACTATGGGTGATTTAACTTACGACCAATTAGTTACAATAGATGCAGAAGATTTCTTATCTTTTACAGTCGATGATTTTGTCAATATTATTGGAAGTGAAGATGTTAGATTATACAATAGTAAAGTTCGTTATTAAGATTATAAAAATAATTTTATTGTAATATAGTTTCAAAATTTTCTCATATTTTATACAATAAGAATATAAGTTTCTATCTTTTTTTTGACCGCAATAGAATGATATATTTATTTTAAAATATATACATTTATTTTTCTATTTAGTTTTTATAAGATTATAAAATAATGTTATTTCTTTTAGCTACTCCAGAATATAATAATATACAATCCAATACAACAAAAGTAAGAGTTCATTTAAGAAATGGAGTTGCAGAGATTTTTGAGCAACATCAGGATTTAATGGGTAAAGTAGATAATAATTTGATTGAAATAGAAACTAATTTTGAAAATAAATTAGAAAAATTTTCCTTTGTTCTTCAAGATGCTGTTTTTATTGTTTCAAATCAAGGTTTGGATCGTACTCAGAAAGGAACAGGTGTTTATGTTTATGCCAAAAGAGTTAAAGAAATTACTCCAAATATGTCAATAGACGAAATTTCTAAGCAATATGAATCTAAAAAATCGGAATTAGATATTGAACTTCAGAAAATATCTGAAAAAGAGAATCAAACAGAACAAATTCTTAATTCTAAAATTTTAATTTTACAAGAAGATTTAGAATTTCTTCGAAGATCCTTAAGTATTATTAAGGATATTAAAGGATAACTAATGTTGAATTTAGATGAGACCTTGATTACAGGTAAAAACTATAATGTTCAAAGAGATTTTTTTTTGAAAATTTTTTTATATTCTTTAGCTGTTATAGTTTTTTTGGATATTTTGAGAAATCAAATCTCTGAAATAAATCTATTACAATTAGTACCCGGGTTTTATTTAATTTTATTATTCCTTTCTTTTCTCTTTCTTATTTTTTTCTCTGATTTTTCATTTCAAATCAGTAAAGAAATTGATAGTAGGAAAGAACTTGGTACTAAAACTCTCAATAAATTTGATTTTTTTATAAAACTTAAATTAGGTTCTTTTTTCTTTAGTTTATCATTATTTCTTTTGTTTACTTTAGTACTTCCTTTAAGTTTTGATTCATTTAATTCCTATGGTGAGAAAACTTTAGAAAATATATGGTCGTTTGATGAGGTTATTGCTTTAGAACTAACTTTACTCTTTTTATTTTCAATATTTTCTCAAGTTCCAATTTTAGTTATTTGTTTTTTAGGAAATGAAATTGATTTTCTAGTTTTACCTGAGTTTTGGAAAATTTTAAGTTTTTCTGTTTTTGTTTTAGCAGGTTTTTTAACTCCGACAATTGATGGCTATACTCAGTTAAGTTTTTCTTTTTCTGCCATTTCTTTTTACTTTTTAGTTCTTAATTTAATTGAAAAAAGAATAAATTTAAAACTTAATTCTATTTCTTTAATGAATTCTTAAATTTTCTATGTATTATGTGTTTTTATCTATAAATATCTATTAATATATCAATATTTAATTTATATGAAACAATTAAATAACTTTTTTTCCAAATTTATTTTTATTAGTCTTTTTAGTTTCTTTTTTTTAATTCCCGAAAAATCTTTTGCTTTTCCTATATATGCACAACAAGCATACGAAAGTCCTAGAGAACCCAATGGAAGAATAGTTTGTGCAAATTGTCATTTATCTCAAAAACCTACAGAATTTGAAGCACCTACTTCAATTTTACCAAATACTGTTTTTGAAACAGTAGTAAAAATTCCATATGATAAAACAAAAAAACAAGTCTTAGGAAATGGACAAAAGGGTGATTTAAATGTTGGAGCTGTAGTTATATTGCCAGAGGGATTTAAATTAGCACCTAAAAATAAATTGAATGAAGAATTAAAAGCTAAAACAAAAGGGATTTATATAACTCCTTATAGTACAACAAAAGAAAATATTTTAGTTGTGGGTCCTATTAGTGGAGAAAAAAATAGCGAAATAATTTTTCCAATTTTATCTCCTGATCCTGCTAAAGATAAAAATGTTTATTTCGTAAAATATCCTATTTATGTTGGTGCTAACCGAGGTCGTGGTCAAATTACACCTGCGGGAGAAAAAACAAATAATAATATTATTAATGCTATCATTTCAGGAAAAATTCAGGAGATTAAGACTAATAGTAAAGATTATGAAATTAGTATTCTGTCCAAAGATGGTGAAATTAAAACTCAAATTGTTCCAAAAGAATTAGATTTAATTGTTAAAGAAAATCAATTAATTGAATCTGATCAAGCCTTAACTTTAAATCCAAATGTTGGTGGTTTTGGACAAACAGAAAGTGAAATTGTTTTACAGGATGCAAATCGTATTTATGCTTATTTAGCGTTCTCTCTTTCAATAATAATTACTCAAGCTATGTTTGTATTTAAGAAAAAACAATTTGAAAAAGTTCAACTTGCGGAACTTGATTTTTGAGTTTCTTTAGTATAAATAATTAAATGAAATAGTCAAGAAATATATTTCTTGACTATTTCATTTAATTATTTATACCTTCACCTATAACAAATTTACAGAAACGATTAATTTGAATGTTTTCACCAAGTAAAGAAATATGATTTTTAATATATTCTTCAACTGTTAAATTAGGATCTCTAATACAAGCTTGATTTAATAAAGTGAAATTTTTTAATGTTTTTTCTACACGTCCATTTAAAATAGATTGTTTTATGTTTTCAGGTTTATTTTTTAAATCTTCTCTTTCACTTTCTATTTTTATTTCTGCCTCCCAAATACTTTTTGGAATATCTTTTAATGTTACATAATTTACTGAATTTCCTGCTGCTATTTGCATTGCTAAATTTCTAGCCAGATTCTGAAATTCTAGTCTTCTTGCTACAAAATCGGTTTCACAATTTAACTCTAATAAAACACCAATTTTAGATCCCGTATGTATATAACTAGTAATAATTCCTTGTTTTGTACTACGTAATAACTTTTTTTCAGCAGAAGCTAGTCCTTTTTGTCTTAAAAAAGCTATTGCTTTTTCAAAATCACCGTTAGTTTCAACAAGTGCATTTTTACAATTTTGCATCCCAGCTCCAGTTTTTTCTCTTAATAATTTTATTTGTTCCGCAGTTATTTCCATAATTGTTAAACTTTTTTTTTGATTTTTCGAAAAGAATATAGAATATATTATTGTTTATATTTAATTCAGTCAATAACTTTGATTTTAATTTTTTTATTAATTTTTAGAGTTTAAAAAACTGATAGTTTTCTAAACAGGTAAAACAATTATTAAATGTTCTCATATGAAAAACAAATGAATTTACAGTATATTTTTCTTTAAAGCCATATATTTTCTAGATTTTGAGTTGATTTTATTTTTAAAAAAATTGTTTTCCTTTATATGAAAAAAACTTTATCAATTACAGTTTATAATGAATCTGGTGTTTTGACACGTATCTCTACAGTTTTTTCTAGTCGAGGATTTAATATAGATAGTATTGCTGTAGGACCCACTGAAAATATTGGTATTTCAAAAATAATTATTGTTCTACCAGGAGATTACCAAACAATTGAGCAAATAACTAAACAATTAAATAAATTAATTCAAGTCGTTGAAGTTAAAGATATAACTAATCGCGCTTGTGTGGAACGTGAATTAATGCTTATTAAAGTCATGTCTTCCTCAAATACACGTTCTGAAATTTTAGATATAGTTCAAATTTTTAGATCAAAAGTAGTAGATATTTCAGATATTTCAATTACTATTGAAGTAACTGGGGATCCTGGAAAGATATTGACAATTCAACAACTACTAAGAAAATATAATATAATTGAAATTGTTCGTAGTGGAAAAATATCTATTGAGAGAGAGTTGGGTATAAATACAGAATATTTAAAAAATGTTTAAAATTTTTATGGGGACGGAGGGACTTGAACCCTCACGACAATGTTGTCAACAGATTTTAAGTCTGTATTGTCTACCATTCCAACACGTCCCCGAATAAAATCAAGACGGTATCCAGATTTGAACTGGAGAATGAAGGATTTGCAATCCAAAGCCTTAACCACTTGGCTATACCGTCATTGATAATGTAAATATACTCCTAGTATATAGTATTTATTTTATTTTTAAAACCAAATTATTTTTCCTTATAATAATTACTAAAAGTCTCTTTTCAAGACGAATTTTTTATTTACTTATTTTAATTTCTAATAGATTTTTATGGTGGCTACAAAAAAGATAATTGAAACAAAAGCTGGTTCAAAAGAAACTTTATTAACTCCTCGTTTTTATACTACGAATTTTAAAGAAATTTCTGAATTAGACGTTAGTTCTAATGTGGAAGAAATAGAATCTATAATAGAAGAGTTCCGAGTTGATTATAATCGAGATCACTTTATACGAGATAAAGAGTTTTTAAATACATGGGAATTCTTTGATGAAAAAACTCGTAATATTTTTATTGAATTTCTAGAACGCTCATGTACAGCGGAGTTCTCTGGATTTTTACTTTACAAAGAAATCTCCAGAAATCTAAAAAAGGCTAATGCTCTTTTAGCTGAAGGTTTTTCTTTTATGGCTCGTGATGAAGCTCGTCATGCCGGATTCTTAAATAAAGCAATGAGTGATTTTAATATATCTTTAGATTTAGGTTTTTTAACGAAAACGCGTAAATATACATTTTTTGCACCAAAATTTATTTTTTATTCTACTTATTTATCTGAGAAGATCGGTTATTGGCGTTATATTACTATTTATCGTCATCTTGAAAAAAATCCTAACTTCCGTGTTTATCCGATTTTCCGTTTTTTTGAAAGTTGGTGTCAAGATGAAAATAGACATGGTGATTTTTTTGCCGCTATCTTAAAATCTCAGAAACAACTTTTAAATACATATGAGTCAAAACTTTGGTGTAAATTCTTTTTATTATCAGTTTTTGCTACAATGTATTTAAATGATCATCAACGTTCTGAATTCTATGCTACAATAGGGTTAGATGCTAAACAATTTGATAAACATGTTATTAGAAAAACTAATCAGAGTTCAAAAGTCTTATTTCCAGTTATATTAGATGTTGAACATCCTAGTTTTTTTAAACTTTTGGATAAATGTACAGAACTAAATACTGAATTAATGAACATAGAGAAATCTGAATCAAATGATTTTTTAAAACTTTTAAAAAAATTAGTCCCTACTGCTATTATTATTTCAAGTCTTTTACAAATTTATTTTTTACCAGCAATTGATACAAATTACATTTGGACGCAAAAAGAAACAATTTAATAATTTTTTGATCTTTACTATTTTCAAAATAGTATATAAACTTATAAGTTTATATACTATTTGTGAGAAATATTTATGAAACTAAAAACACGAAAATCTGCTAGTAAAAGAGTTCATAGGAAAAAAAATTCTTTTTCGCGTAAAAAAGCTTATAAAAGTCATTTACTTAGAAGAAAAGATTCCAAAAGACTCAGAACATTATCGCAGCCTTCACAGATACATAAATCTGATTTGAAAATTTTCCAAATCATGATTCCTTATAACTCATAAAATTTTAAAATGGTTCGAATAAAACGTGGAAATGTTGCTGCAAAAAGACGAAAAAAATATATTTCCTTAGCAAAAGGATATGTTGGATCTAATTCTCGTCTTTCTACTATGGCTGCTGAACAAGTTGTTCAAAGTTTAAATTTTGCTTATATTGGACGAAAGTTAAAGAAAAGAAATTTTCGTCGTATTTGGATTTATAGAATAAATGCTGCTACTAGAGCACGTAATAATATTTATTCAAAATTTATTGGTTCTCTTCGTAATCTTAATATATTTTTAGATCGAAAAATATTAGCTTACTTAGCTTTTCATGATCTTTCGACTTTTAATTTAATAGAAAGAAAATCTAAAGTTAGTTTAACTCAAGAAAAAAAATAAAGAACTTAGTCTTTCTTTATTTTTTTATTAATTCAGTATACAATTATTATTGTTTAGTAGCTGATATAGCTCAATTGGTAGAGCGCCTGACTTGTAATCAGGAGGTTGAGAGTTCAATTCTCTCTATTAGCTTTTCCTAAAAAAATTGTTTTAATTCTAATATATATATAATAATGTATATTACATACAAAAAATCATATTATTAACATTTATATGGAAACAATATTCTTAAGTAAATTGCCTGGAGTTTTTTCAATATTTGGTCCACTTATTGATATCATGCCTGTAATTCCAGTATTATTTTTCTTATTGGCATTTGTTTGGCAAGCAAGTGTAGGTTTTAGATAAATTTTAGAAAAAAATAAGAAAAATAAAATGGTAGAACCTCTTTTAAGTGGAATTGTTTTAGGATTAACAGTTGTAACATTGTTAGGTCTCTTTGTTGCAGCATATCTTCAATACAAACGTGGAAATGAATTAGCAATTTAATAGAAAAAAAATAAGAAATACTTTTATAATTTGGATATCTATATATATATAGATATCCAAATTATATTACCAGCTAGATTTTGTTATTCCAGGTAATAAACATTCATGTGACATTTCTCTTATAGCATTTCTACATAAACCGAAAAATCTATAGTATCCTCTAGGCCTACCTGTTTTCCAACATCTATTTCTAAGTCTTATTTGTGAACTGTTTTTTGGAAGTTTTTGTAATTTTTCCTGTAAACTAAATTGTTCATTTAAAGATTCAGCTTTTTTTAATTCATTTAGTAATTGTGTTCTTTTTATTGAATATTTGAGAACTAGCTTTTGACGTTTTTTTTCACGTTCAAGCATACTTTTTTTGGCCATATTTTTTTGAAAAAAGATTGTATATTTAAAAACAATATAACAAAAAAAATTTGATTAACCAAATTTTCCTAATGTTGATGCTATTACAAATGGAGCGTAAGTAAAGATATAACCCACTGTAAAATGAGCTAGTCCAACTAAACGTGCTTGTACAATAGATAAAGCGACAGGTTTGTCTTTCCAACGAATTAAATTTGCTAGTGGAGTTCTTTCATGTGCCCATACAATAGTTTCAATTAGTTCTTGCCAGTAACCACGCCATGAAATCAAGAACATAAAACCTGTTGCCCAAATTAAATGGCCAAGTAAAAACATCCATGCCCATACAGATAAATTATTCATTCCTAAAGGATTATAACCATTAATTAACGGAGATGAATTTAACCATAAGTAATCTCTTAACCAACCCATAATATAGTTTGATGATTCATCAAATTGAGCAGGATTTCCTAACCATAAAGTTATATGTTTCCAATGCCAATAGAATGTTGTCCATCCAATTGTATTTAACATCCAAAACATTGATAAATAGAAAGCATCCCAAGCAGATATATCACAAGTACCACCACGTCCAGGTCCATCACAAGGGAAACTATAACCAAAATCTTTTTTATCTGGCATTAGTTTAGATCCACGAGCGTCCAAAGCTCCTTTTACAAGTATTAGTGTAGTTGTATGTAATCCTAATGCAATTGCATGATGAACAAGAAAATCACCTGGTCCAATAGTTAAGAATAATGAATTTTTTGTATTATTGATAGCTTCCAGCCAATTAGGTAACCAGAGTTGTTGGCTAGCTATAGATGCCGGATTTGTAGAAGACGACAAAAGTGTATCAAATCCATAAATTGTTTTACCAGAAGCAGATTGAATCCATTGAGCAAAAACTGGTTCAACTAAAATTTGTTTTTCTGGTTGTCCAAAAGCAACAACTACATCGTTATGAACATATAAACCTAATGTATGAAATCCTAGAAAAAGAGCAACCCAACTTAAATGAGAAATAATTGCTTCTTTATGATCTAGTAATCTGGCTAATACGTTATTTTTATTTAATTCCGGGTCATAATCACGAACGAAGAATATAGCTCCATGTGCAAATGCACCAACCATTAGAAAACCTGCAATATATTGATGATGTGTATATAAAGCAGCTTCTGTAGCATAATCTCTTGATAAAAAAGCGTATGGATTTAATGAATAAGTATGTTGTGCTACTAATGAAGTAATAACTCCTAAACAAGCTAATGCAAGTCCTAATTGCATATGTAAAGAATTTGTTATTGTTTCATATAAACCTATATGTCCTTTTCCTAGTCTTCCTGCTGGTGGTCTATGAGCTTCAAGAATTTCTTTAATACTATGTCCGATGCCAAAATTTGTACGATACATATGTCCAGCTATGATAAACAGAACTGCAATAGCTAAATGATGATGAGCAACATCTGTTAACCATAAAGATTGCGTTTGTGGATGGAATCCTCCTTTGAAAGTTAGAATAGCTGTACCCGCACCAGTTAAACTATTAAAAATATGTTCAGAGGTATCACTATTCTCTGCATATACACTCCAGTTTCCTGTGAAGAAAGGAGTTAAACCCGCAGGATGGGGTAATGTAGTTAAAAAGTTATCCCATCCTACTTGAATTCCTCTTGATTCAGGAATTGCAACATGAATTAAATGTCCTGTCCAAGCAAGTGAACTAACTCCGAATAAACCAGAAAGATGGTGATTTAATCTTGATTCATTATTTTTAAACCATGCTATACTTGGTTTAAATTGTGGTTGTAAGTGTAACCATCCAGCTTGTAAAAAAACTAAAGCAACGACAAGAAGAAATACTGAGGCAATATAAAGATCTTGATTTGTTCGCATTCCAATAGTGTACCACCATTGATAAACACCAGACAATGCAATATTTACTGGATAAATAACACCACCACGAGTAAAAGCTTTTAGAGCTGTTTCTCCGAAGTGGGGGTCCCATATACCATGAGCAATAGGTTTTACTTTAAGAGGATTTAAAATCCATTGTTCAAAGTTTCCTTGCCATGCTACATGAAATAAATTCCCGGATGTCCAAAGAAAAATAATAGCAAGATGACCAAAATGTGATGCGAAAATTTTTTGATATAAAGATTCTTCAGAAACATCATCATGGCTCTCAAGATCATGAGCTGTTGCAATACTATACCAAATACGACGTGTTGTCGGATCTTCACTTAAAACTTGACTAAATTTAGGAAATCTCGTAGTCATTAAAAAAAACTCCTTTTGTTTTTATAGTTTTAAAAACTTAACTTACTGAAATAATTCGAGCTAAAAAGAATGCCCAAGTAGTTCCAATTCCACCTAATAAATAATGAGCTAATCCTACTGCACGACCTTGAGTAATACTTAAGGCTCGTGGTTGAATAGCAGGTGCCACTTTTAATTTATTGTGGGCCCAAACAATTGATTCAATTAATTCTTGCCAATATCCTCTTCCACTAAATAAGAACATTAAACTAAACGCCCATATAAAATGTGCTCCTAAGAATATTAATCCATAGGCAGATAGAGCAGATCCATATGATTGAATAACTTGAGAAGCTTGTGACCATAAGAAATCACGTAGCCATCCATTGATTGTAAGTGCACCTTCGGCAAAATTTCCACCTGTAATATGAGAAATAGTACCTTGTGGTGTAATAGATCCCCAAATATCTGATTGCATTTTCCAGCTAAAGTGGAAAAGTACGACAGAGATAGAATTATACATCCAAAATAAACCTAAAAATACGTGGTCCCAACCAGAAACTTGACAAGTACCACCACGTCCAGGTCCATCACAAGGAAATCTAAAACCTAAATTTGATTTGTCTGGAATCAATCTTGAATTACGTGCATATAGTAATCCTTTGAATAAAATTAATGCTGTAACATGGATTGTAAAAGCATGAATATGATGTACTAAGAAATCAGCAGTTCCTAATTTCATAGGGACTAATGCAATTTTAGAACCTAAAACAACTGGGTCTCCTCCAAAAATATAACTAGCACTTGCTAGAGCATTGGGTGCTGTTGTTCCGGGTGCTGTTGAATGAATATTTTGAATCCACTGTGCAAAAATTGGTTGTAATGCAATTGCTTTATCCGAAAACATGTCTTGTGGTCTTCCTAAAGCTTGCATAGTATCATTATGAATGTATAATCCAAAACTATGTAATCCCAGAAAAATACAAACCCAATTTAAATGTGAAATGATTGCATCGCGATGTCGAATAACTCTATCTAATAAATTGTTATAATTTAATGTTGCATCATAATCTCTAACCATAAAAATAGAACCATGTGCTCCGGCTCCTACGATAAGAAATGCACCTATCCATAAATGATGAGTAAATAATGATAATTGTGTTGGATAATCAATTGCAATGTAAGGATATGGTGGCATTGCGTACATATGGTGTGCAATAATTATAGTCAATGAACCTAATAGTGCTAAATTAATTGCTAATTGAGCATGCCATGAAGTTGTTAAAACTTCATATAGACCTTTATGTCCTGTTCCAGTAAATGGTCCTTTATGAGCTTCAAGAATTTCTTTAATACTATGTCCGATACCAAAATTTGTACGATACATATGTCCAGCTATGATAAACAGAACTGCAATAGCTAAATGATGATGAGCGACATCTGTTAACCAAAGACTTGCTGTTGTAGGATTTAAACCACCTTTGAATGTAAGAATATCTGAATATTTTGACCAATCAAAAGTAAAAAAGGGTACTAAGCCTTCTTTGAATGAAGGATATAAATTTCCAAGAAATTCTCTATTTAATATTAACTCATGAGGATCTGGTAAATCTTTAGGATCCATTCCTGAATCTAATAATTTATTTATAGGATTTCCAACATGAATTTCATGTCCTGCCCATGAAAGAGAACCTAAACCTAAAAGTCCAGATAGATGATGATTTAACATTGATTCTGCATTTTGGAACCATTCAAGTCTTGGTGCCGTTTTATGATAATGAAACCATCCTGCGAATAAAGTTAAGCCAGAAGCAATTAAACTACCAATTGCAATCGCATAAAGCTGTTGTTGTGTTGTTACTCCTTCTGCTCTCCATATTTGAAAGAAACCAGAAGTTACTTGTATACCTTGGAAATTTCCTCCAACATCGGCATTTAAAATCTCTTGTCCAACAATAGGCCAAACAGATTGTGCACTTGGTTTAATTTGTAATGGATTTACAAGCCATGCAGTATAGTTTGAAAAATATGCACCATGGAAATGCATTCCACTTAACCATAGAAAAATGATTGATAATTGTCCAAAATGAGCACTAAATATTTTTCTTGAAACTTCTTCTAAAGATTTAGTTTGAATGTCAAAATCATGGGCATCAGCATGTAAGTTCCAAATCCAAGTAGTGGTTTTTGGTCCTTTTGCTAAAGTTCTTGAAAAATGTCCAGGTTTCGCCCATTTCTCAAAACTTGTTTCAACTACATCTAAATCAACAAGGATTTGTGCTTTTTTAATTTTTTTAGTTTCTTGTTCTTGTGGAGTTGTAACCATAAAATAAGTATTTTTATAACTAATTAACTAATAGACCACACATCTGATTCAAGTTTGATATGAGGTATAAATTTGTTTATTTGAACTTCTTAAATATTATAAATAATTTATTTTTATGAAGATAAATAAATTATTTATAATACATTTTTATATAAAAATCAGTAATATATTGTTATAGGGTCGATGCCCGAGTGGTTAAAGGGGATGGATTGTAAATCCATTGATAAATATCTACATAGGTTCAAATCCTATTCGACCCAGTTTTTAAATATTTTGTTTTTCTAAGCCCAACATTTGTGAATTACTTTTTCCTGGAGCTACCATAGGGTAACAATTTTCATTCTCTCTTACATTTACATCAACAATAGCTGCTTCATTTCTTGTGTTTATTTTTAAAAAAACTTCATTCAATTCGTTAAATGAATTTACTTTAAATCCTTTTAAACCATAAGCTTTTGCAACCTCATCAAATTTTGGCATTCCATTTTTCATATAGGAATTAGAGAATCTATTTCCATAAAAAGATTCTTGCCATTGTCTAACCATACCTTGCCAACCATTATTGATAATAACAGCCTTTATTCCTAGCATATATTGTGAAATTGTTCCTAGTTCTTGTATGCTCATTTGAAAACTAGAATCTCCGCTGATACAAATTACATCTTGATTAGAATTTGCTACCTTCGCACCGATTGCTGCAGGTAATCCAAACCCCATTGTTCCAAGTCCTGAGCTTGAAATCCATTTTTTAGGTTCACAGTTTATTAATTGAGCTGACCACATTTGATGTTGTCCCACATCTGTAGTAAAAAATGCATTTTTAT
>Ga0116230_10003266_pt1 | contig 15817 bp, 15 predicted proteins | sample S1TSphfallax_3_FD_88678 | JGI IMG/M metagenome (GOLD analysis project Ga0116230, IMG submission 88678) | Host-associated microbial communities from peat moss isolated from Minnesota, USA - S1T2_Fd - Sphagnum fallax MG | ecosystem: Host-associated > Plants > Peat moss > Unclassified | place... | reverse complement strand
GTCCAGCCGGGAGGCAGGAGCCGCACGGACGCCAATGCGGGGCCGCCCTGGGGCGAGCGGCCTGAGATCAGGGCGACCAGGCGCGCTCCCGGCGGCTTAGCCTCGATAACCTCCCAGGCTATGCCGCTCAGCGGGACCTTAACCCGCCCGCCCCATTCTGAAGCGGCCTGATCCGCGTAACGGCCGACCGAGAGATAGACGAACCGCGCCGCCGGCGGCCCCTGAACAAAGTGACCCAGGAGGCGTGGACCGCCCCCCGAGACGCTTCCATCCACGGTCACCTCAAATGCGAAGGCGATGGCCGTATCCCAGCGGGCTTGGGGCGTCACAAGGGACATGGTTTCCCCATGACCGCGCTGCAACGCCATCGCTAGACCTGGAACTGGATCAACCACGCCTATGCCGAGGGGCAATTCGAACCGCTCAGTCCGCATGGGCTCGCCCTTCCATCTCCTCCGCCGCGTCGTAGAGCCCACGGGCGCGTGCAGCTTGCGCCGGGGTTCGGCCCTTGGCGTTACTAACCTTGGCGTCGGCGCCGTGGGCGATGAGGATGCGCACGGCTTCAACAGCCGTGTCCTCATCGCCGGGCAGACAATAGAGCGGCGTCGGGGCGTCGGGGTCGCCTAAACTCTGATTGGCGAGGAACGGGTCTGACGCCAAAACGATTTTGAGCCGCTCGAACGCCGCGATCCGCACAAGCGATCGCACATCGCGGCTTATTGGGACAAGGCGCTCCAAGAGCTGCGGACGTCCAAGAAAAACGGCCCAGCCGAGGGCCGTGCTTCGCCACTTGCCGTCTCGCGCGTTCGGGTCCGCCCCCGCCCTCAAGAGGCGGTCGACGGCCGCCGCTGCGCCGGATTGCACCGCCCGGTGAAGCGGGCTTGCCCCGTCCTCGTCGTGGGCGTGCACGTCTGCGCCAAGCTCAAGCAAGAGATCGATCAAGGCGGCGTCGCCGCCCAAGGCCGCGCTCACCAGGGGACCGGGAAGGCGCACTAGCGCAGGCTCTGCGGCGACCTGCGCGCGAACCTTGTCCGCGTCGTGGCGCCGGCACGCCGCCTGAAAGGCATCTGCGCCCTCCAGCACGATTGCGCGGGCCCCAAACCGTTCAAGAAGCCGCTGGGCGTCCCCATTGCCTAAGAGCTGGGCCTGAGCATGCAGTCGGCGCTTGGTGTAGGCGTGATGCGTGTTCGGGTCCGCCCCGCAGTCCAGCAACCACTCGGCGCGGGCAAGCTCGTTCTGGCTCACGGCATTGCCGAGAAGATAGTTCAGGGTCGACAGGCCGAATCCGTGGCCAAGGCTGATGTCGCCGTCCGAACGCCACTGATCGGTCAGGCCCCTCGCGTCACAATGACGCCAAAGGACGTCGTACCAGTAAAGCGGCTCCACCAAAGGTTCGCCAACGATCGAGACGTTGTAGAGCGTCTGCACGTCAAAAGGCTCGGCGCCCGCCGCAATCAACACCTCAACCAGTTCTGCGGCCTGGGCGTGGCTCGGTCTGGCGCCCTCGCCTAGTCGCACCGCCCCGGTCAGCACTTTGAACGGCGAGCCCCATCCATCGTCGAAACCGAAATTCGGGTCTGCGCCGGCGGCCAGAAGTCGCTTGGCGATGGCGACCGCGTTCACCGTGTCGAGCCGGCTATAGGTCACGTAGGTCAGCGCCGTCCACGCGAGGGGCCCGCCGATCTTGACCGCCGCCCGAGCATCGATGGCGAGGCGACGCTCCACCTCTTCGAGATCGCCGCACGCCGCCGCCGTGAACACACTCGCTTGTGCGAGGGTGGGATCGCGCGCGAGGACGCGGCGCGCCGCAGCGACGTCCCCGTCCCAGCCGTGGCGCAGGATGTGCTCGGCCCGCTCTTCACGGGTCTGATTGTCGAGCGCCACGTCCTCGAGCGCGGCCTTCAGCGCTATCCAGCTCTCTTGGCCGTACTCCAGCGCCAGCGCCTGTTGCATGTCGCGAAGCGTCGGCTCCAAGGGCGCCTCAGGCCACGCCGCAGCGAGCCGTTTGCGCGCCGCCGGGCCGCCCGCCCGCAGCGCCTTGAGCCAGCGTTTGGCGTCCTTCCTGAGGACCTCAAGACGTGTTTTGTCCGTGAGTCCGCGGGGCATTCACGACCGTCCTTCCCATGGCCACGTGTCCGCTTACGAAAGGCCGGAAGAAGGGTTCGTAAGATCGTGTTTTGGCTGGATGGGAGCGAACCCCCTTGCCGCGGACAGGCGGCGCTCCAGTTGCGCGCTGGGGTTAGGTTTGCGAAAGGCCAGCGATGTTGTCAACAGGGGGAAAAAGTGGCCGCTTGGCCGTCTAAAATCGCCAAGGGAGAGTGAGCGGGTCTCGCGAATCTCGATTGCCCCGCCAGACTAGCTTGCCGCCCCATCGCAGGGTCAGCGCCTTCTCTTTCAACGTCGTGTGGAGTTTAGTGTCTTCGCCGTGGGCAGTTCTGGTCCGACGCTAAGACCCGGTGTCCCGTCTTGCGCCAGGTCCGCCATCTTGTCTGGGGTCGACGATAAAGTCTGCCGCGTTATGGGCGGCGCCTGGGTTGGCGTGTGGGCTTCAACCCTCCCGGTGAAATTGCCGAATGCGCAATGTCACGGACCCGCCGATCACGCATAATGATCGTTGCGCCTCAATCGGCATGCGACGGCCGCTGCAGCTTAGTTCATTGTAAAATATGTAAACTATTTGAAATTGCGGCTTCGGATCGTTTGCGGATACGGTCTCGGTGATGCGGCGACGAAGTCAGCGCATGTATCGCGTCTTGCGCCAGCTCCGGCGAGAGCCCTTCGGCGTGTAATCCCTTGCCGCGGCGCGCGGCCGGCTTTCGAAGGTGTCTGCGGAGCTCGTCGAATTCCAAGTCGCTCGTCAAACCTTGGTGCGGCCGACGGCTCCCGGTGGAACGCGCTTGAGGTCTTCTTAGCGTTCACAAAGCTTGGTCTGACGTCATTTGGCGGCCCTCTTGCTCACCTTGGCTATTTTCGTACGGAGTTCGTGGCGCGACGACGCTGGCTGAACGAGGCGGCCTACGCTGATCTCATCGCCTTATGTCAGTTTCTCCCCGGACCGGCGTCTAGCCAAGTCGGCTTCGCAATTGGCCTACTGCGCGCCGGACCCCTTGGGGCCATGGCTGCGTGGATAGGCTTCACACTGCCGTCGGCAATCCTCATGACCGCCTTTGCCCTAGGCGCCGGGCGCATGACCGGCGCTTTCGCCCACGGCGCGCTCCACGGCCTGAAACTCGTCGCTGTCGCCGTCGTGGCCCAAGCGGTCATCGGAATGGCCAAGACATTAACCCCCGATGCAGCTCGGGGGGCGATCGCCGTCGCAGCCATCGCGGTGGTGACGATCTTGTCCACGACGGTGGGGCAGATCGCTGCGATCAGTTTTGGCGCGGCGTGCGGCGTTTTGTTTTGCCGCCACAATGTTGCAATCGCCCACGGCGGCGCTGAATTTCCCGTGTCTAAAGCGGCTGGACTGGCGGCGCTGTCGGCCTATGTCGTCTTGCTCTTCGGTGGGCCGGCTCTTGCCTTCGCCATTAGCGATCCCCTGGTCGTCCGCTTCAACGCCTTCTATCGCTCAGGGGCCTTGGTGTTCGGTGGCGGACATGTGGTCTTGCCGCTCTTAAAAAAGGCCTTGGTTGATCCTGGTTGGGTTAGTCCCAACGCCTTTCTCGACGGCTATGGAGCCGCTCAAGGCGTTCCTGGGCCGCTCTTCACCTTCGCCGCCTATCTGGGCGCCGCATCTCGCGAGCCGCCCAACGGGGTTATGGGCGCAGGGCTTGGCCTTGTGGCGATCTTCCTTCCAGGACTGCTCGCCCTGGTCGCGGCTTTACCGCACTGGCGGTCGATCCGCGAAAATCCCCATGCCCAGGGCGCTCTCCGCGGCGCGAATGCGGCCGTCGTGGGGATCTTGGCGAGCGCCCTTTATAATCCCGTTTGGACGACCGCTGTGCTCACAAGGACCGACATCGTCCTAGCGCTGACCTACTTTTTTGCTCTCATGGCCTTGCAGTCGCCGCCGGTGATCATTGTCGCAATTGGGGCGCTTTTGGGAGGGCTTTTGGGCGCCTATCCCTCGCCGGCGTAGCGCTCGTCGGAGGACGCCCATCGCGCGCACTCTGAGGCCCGCCGGCGGCGCCCCGACCCGCGCTCTTTCTAGAGGCGGCTCGCCGCCGGCAGCGTAATTTTCGCCGTCGCTATATTGATACTTTGAAATCAGAGTCTAGATGCCGACTTATAAATCCGGGGTCTCAGGCGGGGCGCTATAGTGAGAATTATTATCAATGATGAGTATAGGGCTATCGGTTTTGAGACTAACAATCTGCTTCCCTATGCGTACCGATTAAATAGCCTCGCTGTCCATGGCGTCGCACTGGCGATAACAACGTCTGTGCTCCTAACAATAGCCAGTCAAGCCGCAGCCGCGCCAGAGGAGATTCAGGTCTACGAGGACGATATGGACAAGCCGGGTCAGTTTGGCCTCGATGTCCATAACAGCTACGTGTGGGGTCGCCCATCGCCCCTAGACTATGCCGGAGAGCAGCAGCCTGACTATCGCTATCGGATTACGCCGGAGTTCTCCTACGGTGTAACGCCGAATATAGAGCTGGGGCTGTACCTGCCGTTGGCGACGATTTCACATGACGCCTTCGACCTCGACGGCACGAAAGTTCGTATAAAATATATTGCGCCAAAGCCCGCTGACCGGGACTGGTACTGGGGCGTCAACTTCGAGATTGGCGCAGTCAGCAAGCCATTGGACATCAACCCCTGGAACGCCGAATTGAAGGGGATCGTTGGCTGGCGTCGCGGGCCCTGGGATGTGGCGTTCAACACCAACGTCGACTTTGTCGTGAGCGGACCGCAACCTGGATCGCCCGCCGTCAACCTGGCCACCAAGATCAGCTACAAGGTCGCCGACAATCTCGCCCTCGGTTTGGAGAGCTACAACGGCATCGGCACCTTCAACCGCTTCCTTTCGCCGGCAGGTCAAGGCCACAGCACGTTTGTGACGGCGGATACTAATTTCGGCCCTTGGGGCCTGAACGCCGGCGTCGGTCACGGATATTCGGGCGAGCCTGACAAATGGATCTTTAAGTTCATTGTCACTGTTCCTCTTGACGAATAGGCGGACGCCGCGTTTTGCCGTCCTTGTCGTCAATCCGTAAGCCGCCATCGCGTTCAATGCGTCACACGAGCGCTAAGGGTCTTACATCGACGTTCGGCTCTGAGAGGTTAATCTATCGGTAACCAAAGTAACTGACCTGTAATTCTCAAGACATTTGTCACTTGGATCCGGCCGACGCCTTAGTGTCCGGTCGCCCTTTGGAGGGGCTGCCCCATGTGCGGAATAGCGGCGGCGTTTGATTGGCCGGAGGCGGAGGCGGCTGTCGCGCACGTCCTCGCAGGTCTCTCCCATCGCGGCCTCGTCACAGACCCTTTGGTGGTTCCCTGGCCCCAAGCGGCCCTAGCCACACGGCGCTTGCCGATTGTCGATCCGTCTGGCGGTGTGCAGCCGAAATTATCAGCCGACGGCCGTGTTCTCCTCGCCATGAACGGCGAAATTTACAACCATCTAGAGCTTCGCCGCGAGCTTGAGGCGCTCGGCGTCGTCTTTCACTCCGGATCAGACACAGAAGTCCTCGCCAACGCTTTGAGCCGCTGGGGCGTGGGCGCGCTCCACCGGGTTATCGGCATCTACGCGTTTGTAGCGTTTGACCTCCTCAAGCGCGACTTCGTGGCGGCTCGGGATCCCATGGGTGTGAAGCCCCTATACCTCCTGCAATCGGGCCAGGGTTTTCTCTTCGGTTCTGAGATCGCCCCCCTCCTCAAGGCCGCCCCGGTAGGTGATGTGCTGCTTCTGCCTCCAGGGCATATTTTATCTAAGGCGGGGTGTTTCTTTCTTCGGGCCCCTCCATCGCACAGCCCCAATGATGGAACCGCGCCGACGGCCTTAGCTCTGGATAGCCTCCTTCGAGCGGCGGTGAAGCGACGCATCCCAACCGACGTTCCCTTTGCAATCCTGTTCAGCGGCGGCATCGACAGCACGCTTGTGGCGCATTACGCCCGTGAGAGCGCGGCTGGCGCGCCAGGCTACTTCTTGAGGACCCCTCAAGCGCCGGACCTGCCCTTCGCCGCCTGTTACGCTGAAGCCACTGGGCTTGACCTGCGCATCGTCGAGCTTGATGCGAACCCGACGGTTGAGCGCATCCGTGGTGTCGTTGCGACGTGCGAGACCTACGAGCCGGACGTGGTGCGCAACACTTACTGCACTTCGGCCCTGGCGAAAGCCGCCCATGATGATGGCTTCAGGGTCGTTTTAAGCGGCGAGGGCGCCGACGAACTTTTCGCCGGTTACCCGCCCTTGGAAGCGAGCTACGCCGCCTCAGACGAGATCGGCGCTAATCTTCGCGAGCAACATCTTGAAACCATGCATAAGTCCAACTTGCAGCGGCTCGACCGGGGCGGCATGGCCTGGCAGGTCGAGATCCGCGAGCCCTTCCTTGATCCTTCCATCATCGCCTATGCCCGCCGCCTCGGCCGTGACGCCCTGCTTGCGCCGGGCGCGGACGGACCCCAGGGCAAGCAGCCGCTTCGCGCGCTCTATGACCTCTATCCAGACGCACTACCGGCGATGATCCGCGATCGCCGGAAAATTCCGATGGGGGAAGGTGTGGGGTTTGACAAAGGCCCGAGGGCGTCGATGTGGGCGGATTTCGCCGAAGGCGAGATTTCAGACCGAGAGTTTGCCGGACGCGGGGCGCAGTTTCCAGGTTTCGACATCGTCACGAAGGAGGAGCAACTTTATCTGCGCTGCCTCGCAGAAAGCTTGGACATTGGGCGCGTCCCTCACCTGACGGCTCGACATCGCATGGTGGTTCCGAATTTCCCCGGGTTGCGAGACCTTTCGGCATACCTCCGTCCTCAGGCGCGCGCCTCCTGAGCGCAACGGTCCGGGCCCCGCCCGCTTTTCCACCGGCTCAAATCGCTGGCGCTCCTCTCGCCGCCGTCGTGTGCGCACGGCGTCTAGAAGACAGGACGCCCGTGCGTCACGGCCCTCAACTCTGCGTGACCGTCCACCCCACCCCGCACTTCAGCCCCCCCACGCGACGCCCCCCACGCGACGCCCCCGCCGCGACGTCTTGGCCATGATCAGGCCGGCCGGATGTGAGCCCCTTGGCTTTGACTATCTCGAGGCCGTTGAAGATCGCCCTCGCCTATGTTGGACGTCGGCCTTCAGCGAAGTTTCAAACGCAGGAACGGCATGTACCCCGACGGATCTTGCGACCCGTAAACGGCGGCGATCCGTTGGGGCACGACGTTTATCGTCCCCTCAAGACCAAGCCCAAGGGCGAGGTGTCGGCTGATTGGAATGTCGTAGGCGTATCCCAACGTCGCCTCCGAGACGTGGAACGCTTGGCCGGTGAGCGGACTTGATCCGTAAAAGAGGTCATCCTTCGTCACGGTCTCAGCGCGGGCAAAGAAAGTATGCGGGCCGAAATTCACCGCGCTCTCGAACAGATAAGCGTCAGTGGTGCGTCCAGGGAGGTCCTGATCGCGCCCCCAGGCTAGGGTTGTTTGCCAGTTTCCGCTCGAGAATGGAAAGTCATAAACTGCAGAAGCAGTCGTCCGATGCTGGTCGACATCGGGAGTCAACTGCTCAGGACTGTGCAAGAACCCGTAACTCACTTGGAATGACCAGTTCGCTGTAGGATTGACGGTGATGCGGCCAGAGTAGGAATCCAGCTTTAGCGCATTGTAACCCCAACGGTTTTGATCAGGCTCGCGCCCGTTGAACACCGATCCCTCGACTTTCCAGGGGCCATGTACGACGCCAGTGGTGACGACGCCGAAAGTGATGTGGGTCGAATCCAACCAATGATGGGTGATCGGGGCGGCCGGGTCATCCGCGCCGGAAAACCGGTGCATGAAGGTCTCTGGACCAAGCGCTGGCTCTCCGGGATCGGCGGCATAGAGGAACACCGAGGAGCCGGCGCCAAACGGAAGACTGTAGAGACCCGACATCTCCATAAAAAAATTGTGGGGGTGTTGCCGATCGACAAGCGGGGTAACGCCATTGGCCGTCTCGCCCGTTTGCAAGAGCAGCGGATAGCCCTCTGGTCCCATCGCCGGCTCGAGGGACACCATTGAGCGTAGGGTCAGCGTTCCCGGCCCCGCGGCATGCTGGGCGGCAATCATCAGCATACTTTCGCTGAACGCTTCTGTAGACCCCCGCGGACCGTTCTGCTGATCGTAGATCGCGTTCGCCCATCCATGGACCATGCCTGTCCAGCCGCCCAAGGACCACATCAGACCCTGCATAGGCGTCGCTGCAGGCCTCCACGCGGTGCCCGACCCATCTTGCGTCATGGGGTATGCGCCCAGCGCGCCCGTCATCATGGAGCTGGACCCCATGTCCACGCCAGCCATGTCCGCGGCTCCATCTGCCGCTGCCGACGCCGGCGGAGAGACGCCTGTTGAGGCTGAGGTTGGCGGTTGCGGAGGGCGGGTTGGCGTTTGCGGGGGCATCGGCATGGTCATGGGTTGGGCCAAAGCCGCGCTGGTGGGGAGCGAACACCCCAGGGCGAGCGCGGTTAGGCTCGCAGCGCGCATCCACGCGGATCGAAAGACTAAGCTCATGATGGTTCCAGGCATCAAGGTTTGACAGGGGGCGGTGACGCGCAACGCGCGTCTGTCCAGTCAGGCCTTGCGCTTTGGAGGGCGATCCAAGGCATAGGTCAGGACAGCATGGGTCCAGATGACATTGACAGGCCTCGCCTGATTCATTTTCACGGGAAAGGGGCTAAGGGCGAACACGACCTCTTGCGGCGCGTCAGCCCCATTGCAGAGGGAACAGTAGACGCAGCCGCAGGGCTTCTGTTGCTGACGATCTGCATGCTCGCAAGCGCCGCCCGCGGCCTTATGGATCCTTTCCGCCTGAGGGCTCCGTCGCGCTTGGCTGGTCTGCGCCATGGGAGAGAGCGCAGCCCAGGCCATCCAGCCGAAACCGGCTAGGATCCCCAGGGTGAGGATAAACGCGACGGTGCGGCGCATCATTCTCAAACCCTACCCCGTGCGGATTGCCTGGTCACCGTCTTCGTCCAGGAGACTTGCTTTTGCCCAGGCGCAGCGCCTCGTTAGGGCAGCTACGGCGCCGCCTCGCAAATTGAGAATGTCAGCCTGCCCTTAAACCTGCGGAGCGTCTGAGCGCCTAGGCTCGGCCTCGGCACAGATCATCCAGGAGACCTTGCGCCGCCCGTCTTTGAACCGGATCGATCCCTCGACACCTTGGCAGCTTTCAAGGCGGCGCTTGATTGACAGCGTATCCGTATCCCGCCGTAATTTTCGGGTGGGGGGCTTATTTATGAAACACGCGTTCATGGCGGCGCTCATCCTGAGCGCGTTCGCGAGTGCGACTCGAGCGGAAATGCCAGGACAGCCCAAGGCGCCGAAACCGTCCCCCGTGACGGAGACCCTCTATGGCCAGACGGTCACGGACCCCTATCAGTTCATAAGGAAGCTTGGATCGGAGACAACGCACTGGATGAAGGCGGAAGGGCGCTACACACGCTCCTTTTGCGCCTCGATGCCAGGCAGGGACGCCCTTGGGCGCGCCCAGTCGCATGGTTGATGCGCAGGAGGTGGGGTAGGCCAAGGCGCCGGCCCTTCGACGCCCACGGCTCCATCGTCGCGGCCAGCGCGTCTGACCACCTGCGTCTGGATCCGGTGCAGCGCTCGCTCGCCTACGGCGGCGGCGTCGCGCAGCCCTATCCCCGACGCGCCTTTTCACCCCCCGCCAACTCTTTTGACATGGATGGAAGATCGTCCTCGGATCTCCAACATGTAGCTGCTGAACAGACCGTGGCGCAAAGTAACTTCGTCGCCCACCTTCAGCGAACCCTCGACTGACTCGTCGCTTTGAGTCTGAACCCACGTCGAGCCGTCATCAAACCGGAACGCCACACGTCCATCGCCTCGATCCGTGAGCGATAAAACGCGGACCTTCAGGCTGTCCTGGTCTTTCGCCTTAGGCTTAGCCGCGCGGGCGACCTGTGTTTTAGGCGCTCCGAAGGGACGCTTGACGGGTGCAGCAGTCTCTTGCCCTGACCCTTCGGACGGTGAACTCCGCCCGTTTTGTTCCGCCGCCAAGGTCTCGCTGGCTTTTTGGAAGCACGTCAGTTGCTGCGTCGCGTCCAGCATTGATCGGCACGCGAGAACCGCCGCTATGCCGGGGGATCGGGTCTGCGCCGCCCCTGGCGTGGCCCCGCAGGCCACTATCAGGGCAATGATCGCTATGAACCGCCGCGTACCGCCGTGTCTGCTCTCAACCATGACCACCCCTCGCGCTATCTCTTTCGCCTGCGATTTCAGCTGTTGTTACCCTTAGCGTTGGTAAGGGGGCGAGGGGTAGCGCTGCATAGTCTCAGCGTCATGATTGACGCCGGCCGGTCGGCAGCGAGGGTCTGGCCTCCCGTCATGGTCCTTGCTCTCAGAAATGCCGAGGCGGCGGGTTGACCGATCCTGCACCTCTCGGGTGGAAGACGCTAATCGCTTTCCAGGAGGCTGTGCTGGCGGGCCGTCCCTCCTGATAGCCATGCCGCGCCCGCAGAATGAGGGGACGCTGCCCGTTTAAGAGGGCCGGCTGGGCGCCCGAGGGGCTGCGGGCAGGGCGCAGACGGGTCGAATAGGCCTTTTCCTGCGCAAAGCCGATGGCGAAGCCGCTGGCCGCGCCCTTCGCCGTTCGTCGATCCGCTCGGCAGAGGCCATAGGGTCGCGCCGGTTTTTGGCGCGGCGACGCCGTCTTGCGGGCTCTAGCCTTCGCAATCGATCTCGCGAGCGACATCACAAGCCCGTGGCCGCTCGCAGGCAGGTCTCCCGATCCCATGAAAACCGCCGTCGCCAGAACCTGCCTAGGTTGCGAGGTCGTCCCGCGTCAGGAGCGCAAGACGGCTTCACCTTGAGGGTCCGCGGCCTTCGCTCCCAAGATCCGCCGCACTGACGCCAAAATTCACACGGTAGATCTTCCAGTGACGACCGTCGTCTTGACGTATGGCGAAAAGACGAGGCAGCGTCGCCAGCGAGGCCTGTGGCTCGCCCTTCTTTCCTTACTCTTCCACCTCTGTCTTCTCGGCGTCGTCGGCTTCAGCACCCCCAGGATCGACATTCTCGATCTGCCCGCCGAGCTCGTGGTGCGTCTTTGGTTGCCCGAAGCGCTAAGCCGCCGCGGGGTTTCACCAACGACCCATAAATCGACCCACCAAACCGCGGCTGAAGCGCAAGGCGTCGATGTCCCGTCTCGGCGTGCGTCCACCGTTGCGCCTGAACCTCAGGTCGGTTCGCCCGTGGCCCCGGAGCCGCCGGCGTCGGCCGGCGGCGGGTCTCGCCCGTCGCAGGGCGCCGCGTCTGAGAACGCCCAAGGCGCAGGAGAAAACGCCCGCGCCGTTTTGCGCGCCATGATCGGCTGCGACTTGGGCCGGACCCAGCGTTTGAGTGAGGACGATCGTGACCGGTGTGATCAACACGCCGCCGAAGTAGCGAAGGCGGGGCCTGCCTATATCGATCCGATCCCGCAGGAGAAGCGGGCCTACTATGACGCTGTGCAGGCCGCCTATCAGGCGGCGGAGCATCCAGAAGCGCCGTTCTACAGAGACGCAAACGGCAATATCGTGTCTTGGGGACACCCACCCGGCGTCGGCTGCACCTTAAAGCCCAGGTTCAAACCTGGTACGAGCATGGCGGATAAAATCAAAGCCACCGGCATGGTGGGCGTTCCAATAGGGCCGTTGCGATGCGGGCTGATCTTGCCTCAGGGAAGCTTTACCCCGGAGATTGGCATACCAACACCGTGACGCCTTCAAAACGGCGCGTTGGCCGGCCTCGCCTCGGTTGCGGCGCTCCGACCACAAAATGACCAGGGCGCTTATTGTAAAGCGGGCCGAAATCGGAACTCTAAGCTGTCGACGGGCGCCCAGGCGGGCGACCCGTAAATCTTCACGGATGGTGCCGGTCAGACCAGAGCGCTTAGAACGCCGGGTCGATGAATGGAGGACGACCAGATGAAGCGTTCGCTCCTTGCTTTACTTTGCGCCGGCGTCGTCCTGTCTTTGGTCGCGCCAGGGGCGCGCGCCGAGCCGACAGGGCGCATTACCGGGATTGGCGGCATCTTCATCCGCAGCAAGGATCCTAAAGCCCTGGCCGCCTGGTACCGAGACGTCCTCGGCGTCTCCATGGAGCCTTGGGGCGGCGCCATGCTGGCTTATGATGCGCCGGGCCACCCCAAGGCTGTGGTGTGGACGCCGTTTCCAGAAGCAACACGCTACATGGCGCCGTCGACCCGGGAGTTCATGCTCGACTTCGCCGTGGACGACCTCGCCGCCTTTCTTGTCCGCCTCAAAGAAAAGGGTGTGACCATCCTCAAGCGTGACGATTCCGATCCTAGCGGGAGTTTCGCGTGGATCCTCGATCCGGACGGAACCAAGCTTGAGCTTTGGCAGGCCAAATCCAAGTAACGGCGCCTCCCGCCCATGTCGTGCAGGGCCTGGCGGCTCTTTCCAGCTCAGATCAGGTCCAAATGCAGGAACTGATTGAACGCGCTGGCTTGATAGTCCGCGAATGCGCCGCTCTCGATGAACCCGCGCGTGCGGTAGAGCCGCTCAGCGGCTTCAAACGCGGGGCCCCTGCCTGTCTCTAGGCAGAGGCGGCGTACGCCCTTAGCCCTGGCTTCGGCGATGATGTGTTCCAGGAGCGCCGCGGCGACGCCTTTTCGAAGCGCATCGGGGTGGGTGCGCATGGATTTCACCTCCCCCATGGTCGAGCCGAGGATCCGAAGCGCCCCGACGCCTAAGATCGTCTCGCCCTCCCAGGCGCTCCAGACGGTGACGTCCTGCGCTTTCAGACCCGACAGGTCGAGGGCGAAGACATGGCCTTGGGGCGTATTGGCGGTCATGCCCTCAAGGTGCAGGCGGATAAGGCCCTTCGTCGCTTCGCTGGAAAGATCGTCTTGTCGGATAATCATTTGTGGGATCCCCCCTTACCGGCGTGCGAGCGCCACCACGTATGTGCAGGGCTCTTGAGCGTCGTTGGAGAGGGTCGCGTCCGAAGGCGGCCCGAACGCGAGGTAATTTGCGGGGACGAGGTCATGGCGTTCGCCGGCCTCGAGGATGGTGAGCCGCCCCTTAACGACCCAGACGGCCTGTCTGATAAAGGCGCAGGTCGAGGCTGGAAAAGACATCTCTTTTCCAGCGGCTAGGTCGATCTTAGCCAATTCGGTGGGATGGTCGGGAAGGGTGAGCCACTGGCCGCGACCCCAACCGGTTTCAGGGTCCGTCCTCGGCGGCTGGACGTCCGCACGCGACATCCGGTCGCTCGACCCGTAGACCCCCACGAGAAGACCCGCCAGGGTAAGGCGAAAAGCCGCCGAAAGGCGCGCAAGGCGGGTGGCTGTCGCAGACGCCTCACCCCGCTCGATCTTGCTGATCACGGCCCTTGAGACCCCAAAGCGCTGCGCGAGATCGGCCTGTGACCAGCGCCTCGCCTCTCGTTCAAGACGAAGGGGCCGCGCCAGGCGCCCATGGACGTTCACTATATCGATCATAGGCCCAAGATCTTAGGTCGATGACGTGTCGGCGCTCCGGCGAGGTTTCGCATGTTTAGGCGGCGGGCGTCGTCCTGAGCAAAGAATAGTCGGGCGACGGCTAAGGCCGTCGCCCGTCACGATTTGGGAAATCGCCTTAGGCGTCGACTTCAGCCGGCGTCTTGGCGGCGGCCAAAGACGGGTAATCTGTGTAGCCGCGCCCATCCGGCGTGTAGATGGTTTCCGGGACCAGGGCGTTCAGGGGCGCTCCGGTCTTGAGGCGCAGGGGCAGATCCGGATTGGCGATGAAGGCTTTTCCAAACGCCACGGCGTCGGCGATCCCCGCGTCTAGGGCCGCCTGGGCGGTTTCGCCAGTAAAGCCCTCATTGACGATGTAAGCGCCGCCGAACGCCGTGCGAAGCTCCGGTCCAAGGCTGTCGGGCGCCTGATGCTCCCGGGCGCAGATGAAGGCTATGCCGCGCCGATCGAGCTCCTTCACGACGTATCCGAAGGTGCCGCGCCGATCGCTGTCCCCCATGGAATGGGCGTCGGCCCGCGGGGCCAGATGCATCCCAACCCGATCCCGGCCCCAGACCGAAACTGTCGCATCCGTGACCTCAAGCATGAGCCGTGCGCGGTTTTCGATGGGGCCGCCATAGGCGTCCGTCCGAGTGTTGGAGCCGTCCTGAAGAAACTGATCAAGGAGATAGCCGTTGGCGCCGTGAATTTCGACGCCGTCGAAGCCCGCGGCGAGGGCGAACTCCGCGCCTTGCCGGTACGCCTCTATCACACCTGGCAATTCTTCGAGGTCGAGGGCGCGCGGCGTCGGATAGGGCCTTTCCGGCCGCAAGAGGCTCACATGGCCCTTAGCCGCGATCGCGCTGGGCGCCACTGGCGCACGACCGTCATGGAAAGACGGGTCTGAGATGCGACCCACATGCCACAGCTGCATGAAGATCCGCCCTCCGGCGTTTTTCACCGCGCGGGTGATGAGCTTCCAGCCCTCCACATGCTCCTTGGCCCACACCCCAGGCACGCCCTGGTAGCCGACGCCCTGGGGTGTCACGGGAACGGCCTCAGAAATAATCAGTCCCGCGGATGCGCGTTGAGCATAGTACTCCGCCATGAGGGCGTTAGGGATGTGGGTGTCTCCGGCCCGCAGTCGCGTCAGGGGAGCCATGACGATTCGATTGGGTAGTTCGAGGTCCCCGATGCGCAACGGATCGAAAAGGCTAGGCATAGGCACGTCCTCATAGTTCTAAAAGCGTAGACGCTCGGCGAGGCGCCGACCGCGACCGCCTCCTATGTGGCGCGCGAGGGCGCCGCAGCAAGCGTCCAACCTATTTTGATTTCTGCGAGGGCGCCCAGGAAATCTCCTGTCGCGCCTGGCGTTCGCGCGCCCCCCCACTTGGGGTGAAAACAGCCTCCCGGCCCTCAGGGGGTGTTGTCGAGGCGCTGGTCCTCGGCGGCGATATCCGGCGGCGGCTCAGGAAAGCTGTCCCAGGGAAGGGCTTTTTTCATATCCCTCGACCATCGCGTCACCCACTCGTCGCCGTTGGGCCCGGCGTAGTCGTCGGTCGTAAGGTAGGCAGGATCGCGCATGGCCTGCTCCAGACTGACCGGATGCAGATGATTGTCCCGGAGAATATCCGCGATGGCGTCCAGCGAGTCGGCGTTGAGGCGTGTAGCGTGAAGGAGGAACACAAACGCCGGGCGTCGACCCAGGAGCCCCAGGGCGGCCTTTCGGTACCAGGGCACGACCGCCGCCGTATAGTCCAAGTAGGCCCGTCTAATCCTGCCCGCCTTGGCGGCGTCGTTGCGAATAAGTGCGTCGTCATAGACCAGAGCGAACATCCAATCCGCATTCTCCATGCTGACGGGCGCGATGCGGTACCCGTTGGCGGCCAGCCAAGTCTCAAATGTCCTTCGGATCTGCAGGGTGGGTCCGGTCTCAAGGTAGGGATGGCGATACCAGTGGTCGGCGCGGCCTTGCTGCGCCAGGAGGGCCCGGGTCACAGCCGACCCGCGTATAACGTCCGCGATGTAGGCGTCCACGGGGGTTTTGGTCAGCGACAGATGCGAGTAGCCGTGGTTTCCCAGGTCCATGCCCGCAGCGATCCACGCCTGAAGCAAGGCGATCCGCTGGGGCTTATCCGGCCCCTCAAGCTTGATTTCATTTACAAAGCCGGTAGCGCGCCAGTGGTGGCGGCGCAAAGCCGCCAAAAGGCTATTGGTGGTCGTCTGCGCGTAAGG
>Ga0116230_10003265_pt1 | contig 15819 bp, 10 predicted proteins | sample S1TSphfallax_3_FD_88678 | JGI IMG/M metagenome (GOLD analysis project Ga0116230, IMG submission 88678) | Host-associated microbial communities from peat moss isolated from Minnesota, USA - S1T2_Fd - Sphagnum fallax MG | ecosystem: Host-associated > Plants > Peat moss > Unclassified | place... | reverse complement strand
GCCGAAGAGGGGATGAGACTGGATCGCTGGCTGCGTCGCCGCTGGCCGCACCTGACCCAGATCCAGATCCTGAAACTCGCCCGCAGCGGCCAGCTCCGCCAGGACGGCGCCCGCGTGAAGGCGGATACGCGACTTGCCGCCGGCGCGACGATTCGCGTCCCGCCTTTGCCGGAGGGCCGCCGCGAATCTCCCAAGGCCGAAATCAGCCCCCGTGACGCGGCCTTTGTCCGTGGCTTGGTGCTTTACGAAGACGATGAGGTGCTCGCCCTCAACAAGCCGGCGGGCCTCGCCGTCCAGGGTGGCACCAAGACCCATAACCATATTGACCGCCTTCTGAGCGCTTGGGGGGAGGGGGCCTCACGGCCGCGCCTGACCCATCGCCTGGATCGGGACACCTCCGGCGTGCTGCTCCTGGCCAAGACGCCTGATGCGGCGGCGTTCCTGGCGGGCGGCTTCGCGCGGCGCCGGGCGGAAAAGACCTATTGGGCCCTGGTGGAGGGAAATCCCAACCCTGACCGGGGCGTCATCGAACTGCCGCTCGCCAAGATCGGCGTCGATGATCGTGAGCGCATGGTTCCCGCCGATCCCAAGGATCCCGCCGCCAAGACAGCGGTGACTCAGTTCGATATGATCTCCCGCGCCGGCCCCCGAGCCGCCTGGCTCGCGCTAAAGCCGCATACGGGCCGCACCCACCAGCTTCGCGCGCATATGCTGGCCATCGGCCATCCAATCCTGGGCGATCCGAAGTACAATACGCCCCAGTCGCTGGAGGCGTCTGGCGATCTTAAGCTTCAGCTCCACGCTCGCCATCTGCGCACGCCCCACCCCTCAGGCGGCATGATCCAGGTGGAAGCCCCCTTAAGCCCCGAAATGCGCGCCGGCTTCGCCCGCTTCGGCTTCCAGCTCGCGGAAGCGTCGTAACTTCAGGAGGTCCAAACTCCGAGCAAGCTCAAGGTTTTCCGACCCCCATCGGGAACCGTGGCCGTATTGCGCCATTTGATAAGTCTCACTGTCCGAAATGGAGCGGGTTTCGGAGTCGCGATGCGAAGGAGACGCGTGTGCTCGGTACGATTCTGATTATTCTGCTCATTCTCGCCCTGATCGGGGCTCTCCCGCGCTGGGGCTATAGTCGTGGCTGGGGATATTTTCCGAGCGGTGGTCTAGGCCTTATTGTCGTTATTTTGATTATTCTCGTCTTATTGGGCCGCATATAGATCATCGGGGTCTCGCTCAGGCGGTAATCCGGGCCAGGGGCGCAATCCTGGCGCTCTCGGGGAAGACGAGGGTGTCAAGGGCGGCGCGGTCGACGCCCAGATGATCGCGCAGGACGCCCTTGAAGAGGCCCCTCATGTCCAGGGTGGGGGCGGTGTCACGCTTCTCGTATAGGCTGGCAGGCTGAAGGGTCGGCCAATCGCCGATAATGCCGCCCCGGCTCAAGGCGCCGCCGAGAACGAGCGCCGTGGAGGCGGTGCCGTGATCCGTGCCGCGCGTGCCATTGACGCGCGCGGTGCGGCCGAACTCGGTCGCCGTCACCACGACCGTGTCCGCCCAGGCGGGGCCGAGACCCGTATGCAGACCATCGATAAAGGCGTCCAGATAGGCCAGCCGCGTGGCCAACTGTCCCTGTGACGATCCCTGATTGGCGTGCGTGTCGAAATTCTCCACCGAGACGGCGGCCACCTGTTTGCCATCCGGCACGGTCATGAAGGCCGCGAGGGTCATGCCCAGCTTTCGCGCGTCGGCGGCGCCCTGACGCGGGGCCTGCGGGGGCGGGGATGAGCCGCTCATCATGTCCGGCTCGGACGGCCCGGCGGCCAACTCGCTCTGCACCATCGCGCTGGCCTCCTTCGCCATGCCCTGTGTGGCGAGGCCGGTGGCGAGGGCGGGTCCCAGAACCGGGTCATTGGCGTAGAGATCCTGGAGGATGCCCGGAAGCCGGTGGTCCGGCTCAGGCCCGCCGCCGGGCGACCAGGATGCCGTCTCCACCGGTCCACGCAGGATCAACGGCGCCGTGGCGGCCACGGAAATGGCCTTCACGCCCGAGGTCGCCCCCCCAGACCGTGTGTTCATCGCGGTCAGGGCGCGGTTCAGCCAGCCGGAGGCCGCGCCGTAGGCGACAGTCCCGCCATTCTCCAGCACATCCTGGGCCTCGAAGTGAGAGCGTTCCCTGTCCGGGGTGGCGATGGCGGGGGCGATTCGCGCCTCGCCCTTAATGGCCAGGGCATGGGTCGCGGCGAGGGCTGGGTGCAGGCCAAAAGTCTCATCGAGTTTCAGCGCCCCGCCCGGCTCGCCAAAACCCGGAATAGCGATGGGGCCGCGCAGGGCGGCATAGGCGCTGTCGCCCACCGGCGGCGACACCGAGAGGCCGTCCTGACCGCCCCGGCAGATGATCACCACCAGCTTGCGCTTCGCCGCCAGCGGGTCGGCGAACACCTGAGTCCCCGCGAATTCCAGCGTGATTCCCAGCGCCAGGCTTCGGGCGAAGATCTGCCTGCGAGAGAGGGGCCCAAAACCCAGGGGGATGTTGGTCATCGGCGTTGAAACTCCGGACTCATCAGCAGGATGGAGAGGCCCTCGGCGCGGGTCTCGGCTCTAGCGATCGTCTTGGCGGCCAGGGGGCTCAGCCGCGCGCCCAGGGCGTTTTGCGCCAGGGTCACCGGATCGCGTTCGCCCACCGCGGCCGTGGAGAAGGTTTCACTCCAGGCCATGCGCTTGATGATCCCGTCGGGCGCCGCCCAGGAGGCGGTGTCATCGGGCCAGCCCTTGGGGGAAGGCGCGGCGAAGGTCCTCATCCCCATGCTCGCCATGACCGGGGCGACCCTGGCGATCTCGCCCGGCGACGTTCCCGCCGCGCGCCAGGACGAGACCATGAACTCATAGGGTGTCTTGAATTTCTGGGCCTGTGCCGCCCAGGTCTCCGGCGCCCTGATCAGGCTACGCGCCACCACGGAAAGATCGCCCCGCGAGTCCATATAGGCGCCGGCCAGGCGGGCGGTCAGGCTCGGCGGGGGATCGTCGGCCACGAAATGCCGGGCGATCTTGGCGGCGAGGTGGTGGGCCGTATGAGGGCTCGCGGCCAGATCGCGCATCACCGCGCGGGCCTGGTCGTAACCTCCGTCTTCATACCGCCGCCCCATGATGACCCGGTCGCCCGGCTCGTGAGAATTATCGCGAAAAACGAACCGGCCTTCGTGATCTTCGCCCTCCCGCTCGGCGCCGACGCTCCATCCGGTCATGGCCCGGGCGAATTCGGTGACGTCGGCTTGGCTGTAGCCCGCCTCCACGCCGACGGTGTGAAGCTCGAGGATTTCCCGCGCCAGATTCTCATTCAGGCCTACATGGCGACCATTCCGGCCGGCCCTCGCGGCCGCCGGGCTGTCCGGGCCGATGGACTGGGCCTGATCCAGGTAGAGCAGCATGGCCGGATGGCTTGATGAGGCGACCAGCAGGTCCTCGAACCGGCCGAAGACGCGCGGGCGTATGGCTTCCTGCTCAAAGGGCCCGATCAGATTGGCGGTGATTCCTTTGACGCCGGAGACGGTAAAATGATTGGCCCAGAACAGCGCCCAACGCTCGCGAAACGGGGCGTCGGTGGCCGCGGCGAGTTGCAGGCGGTTCAGTATGTCTTGGCCCGCGTTCTCGCGGATGAGACGCCTGACCTCTTGTACGACATCTGGGGCGGGCGCCTGGGTTGCGGTCCCAGGGCTCATTTGGGTCTGCCGTCGCGCGAGCTGGATTTGGCGGTACTCCGCGAGCCTCTCAGGCACGGATGGCATGTCCGTCCGAAAGAGATCCGCCCCACCGGGGCGAATCTGGGCCAGGAGCCAGCCTTGCGGGTCGGCGCTGGCCTGCGCAATCTCATCGCCCCGGGCGCCCAGGCCCACGCGCGTGACGGCTATGGCGCCTAGCAGATCCTTGTCATAGGCCACTTGCGAGGTCCTTCGCGTGCCCGTCCCGGGCCAGTCTAAGCTCCCGAGCTTATAAGGTCCAACGCGGGGCCCCGGCCTTTCCGTCGCGCCATTATGTTACGAGACGACAATGAGCTCTCTCTCGCCCCCGCCAAAGCCCCGCCGTTTCTATAAGGAGGCCAAGGCTGTCCCGACCCCGGACGGCTTCGCGATCCAGCTTGATGGACGCCAGGCCAAGACTTCCGGCGGCCGCCCTCTGATCCTGCCCAAACCGGCCCTCGCTGAACTCGTGGCAGGAGAATGGACGGCGCAGGGCGATGCGCTGGACTGGGCGACCATGACCGCCACGCGTTTCGCCGCCATGGCCATAGAGGCCGGTCCGGCGGGCCGCGCCCGGGGGGTGGAGACGATCCTCGGTTACGGCGCGAGCGACCTCGTCTGCTACTTCGCCACGCACCCCCAAAGCCTTGTCGAACGCCAGACCAAGGTCTGGGGCGGTCTCCTGGACTGGGCGCGCGAGGCCCATGGTCTGGCCTTCGTCCGCGCCAGCGGCGTCATCCATCAGGAGCAGCCGCCGGAGACCCTTAAGCGCCTTGAGGACATTCTCGCCCAGGTGGATGACTTTACCCTCACGGGCCTCGCCTTCGGCGCGCCTCTTTTCGGCTCGGCCGTCCTCTCCCTCGCCCTGGCCCACGGCCATCTCGACGCCGCCGCCGCCGCCGCCGCCGCCCGCCTCGACGAAACCTTCCAAGAAGAACTCTGGGGCGTCGACCCCGAAAGCGCCAAACGCGCCCAGGCCCTGGCGAATGATTCGCAAGCGCTGGAGCGGTGGTTCAGGGCGTTGCGGTGAGCAAGAGACAAATACCATACTTCCGTTCATCCTGGACAAGCCGAAGCGTGAGCGAAGGCGCGATCCAGGACCCAAGAGCGCATCTCCGCTGGACAGAACTGGGTCCCGGCGTTCGCCGGGATGAGCGGGTTGGGGGAACGGGCTAATACCCCTAACCGCCTTGTGCGCCGCGCCCTCCGCCTTTACGGCCGTCCAGCAAACACAGCCATCCGCAAGGGCCGGGCATGAACGAGATTCTCGAAGAGCTTGAACGCCGCCGCGAACGCGCTCGGGCGGGCGGCGGGGAGCGGCGCATTGCCTCGCAACACGCCAAGGGCAAGCTCACCGCTCGCGAGCGCCTCGCCCTCCTGCTCGACGAAGACTCCTTCGAGGAGTTCGACATGTTCGTCGAGCATCGCAGCCATGACTTCGGCATGGAGGCGCAGCGCATTCCTGGCGATGGCGTCGTCACCGGCCAGGGCGCGATCAATGGGCGCCTTGTCTATGTCTTCTCCAAGGATTTCACGGTCTTTGGCGGCTCCCTCTCCAAGGCCCACGCCGAGAAGATCGTGAAGGTCCAGGAAATGGCCATGCGCAACGGGGCGCCGGTCATCGGACTCTTCGACGCCGGCGGGGCGCGGATCCAGGAGGGCGTGGATTCCCTGGCCGGCTATGCCGACATCTTCCTGCAGAACGTCCTGGCCTCGGGTGTCGTGCCCCAGATCAGCGTCATTATGGGCCCCTGCGCGGGCGGGGATGTCTATTCCCCCGCCATGACCGACTTCATCTTCATGGTGAAGGATACGGCCTATATGTATGTCACCGGGCCGGACGTGGTGAAAACCGTCATCAACGAAGACGTCAGCCACGAGGATCTGGGCGGCTACCGCGTCCATGCCCTCAAATCCGGCGTCTCGGACGGCGCCTTCGACAATGATCTGGAGGCCCTGACCCAGGTCCGCCGGCTCGTGGATTTCTTGCCGCTCTCCAATCGTGACCGGCCAGAGCCCCGGCAAAGCTTCGATGAGCCGGAACGGATCGAAAACTCGCTGGACACCCTCGTCCCCGCCAACCCCAACAAGCCCTACGATATGAAGGAGCTGATCCTCAAAGTCGTGGACGAGGCGGATTTCTTCGAGATTTCCCCCGACTGGGCGAAGAATATCATCGTCGGTTTCGCGCGCCTGGACGGCGCCACCGTGGGCGTCATCGCCAATCAGCCCCAGGTCCTGGCCGGGGTTCTCGATATCGACGCCTCGCGCAAGGCGGCGCGGTTCGTCCGCTTCTGCGACGCCTTCAATATACCCCTGGTCACCTTCGTGGACGTGCCGGGCTTTATGCCGGGCACCAAGCAGGAGCAGGGGGGCCTGATCAAACACGGCGCCAAGCTCCTCTTCGCCTTCGCCGAGGCGACCGTGCCTAAGGTCACCGTGATCACCCGCAAGGCCTATGGCGGCGCCTTCGACGTCATGAGCTCCAAGAATATCCGGGGCGATCTCAACTATGCTTGGCCCACGGCGGAGATCGCCGTCATGGGTCCCAAACAGGCGGTGGAGATCATTTTCCGGGGCGATATTGGCGATCCGGAGCGGCTGGCTGCGCGCGAGGCGGAGTATAAGGCCCACTTCGCCAATCCCTTCGTGGCGGCCTCCCGCGGCTATATTGATGATGTGATCATGCCCCACGGCACGCGCCGGCGCCTGGTGCGCGCCCTGGCGTCCTTAAAGACCAAGCAGGTCTCCAATCCGTGGAAGAAGCACGATAATATTCCCCTTTGACGCTCTTCCCATGACCCTGCTTCTCCTGTTCGCCGCTGGGCTCTGGGCCGGGGTGCAGAACGCTCTGGCGGGCGGCGGCTCCTTTGTCACCCTGCCGGCGCTGATCTTCAGCGGCCTGGACGCGCGGGCGGCCAATATCGCCTCGACCCTGGCGCTGTTCCCCGGCCAGACCACCACCGGTTATTTCGGGCGCAAGATGGTCAGCGGCGCGGAGGGTCTGCGCTTTCGCACCCTGGCGATCATCAGCCTCGCGGGCGGCGTGGTGGGGGCGGGGATCCTCTTGCTCACGCCTTCCAACGTGTTTGGCAAGATGGTCCCCTGGCTCGTCCTCTTCGCCACCAGCCTGTTCGCCTGGGGTAGCTTTGGTCCGAAACCCAAGACAGAGGGCCCGCGCCTGGGGGCCCGGACGGCTGCCGTCCTGCAGTTCATGATCGCCATCTATGGCGGCTATTTTGGCGGCGGCATTGGGTTCCTCATGCTCGCGGCCCTGACGGCCACGGGTCTTGGCGTCAGAACCGCCGGCGCCACCAAGAACGTCCTCGCCGCCGTGATGAACGCCGCCGCGGTGGCGGTCTTTGTCTTTACCCCGCACATACCCTGGGAGCGCGTGGTCACCATCAGCTTGGCGGCGATACTGGGCGGTTGGCTCGGGGCTCAGCTTCTCAAGCGCGTCGATGAGCGCCTGATCCGCGGCTTTGTGATTATTCTCGGCGTCGCCCTCACCATCGGGCTCTTTATACGCGCCCGCTGAGACCAACTGATGGAGCCATGAACCCCATGCGTGGATTAGGCCCTCTTCGGAGTGTGGGCGTCCCGCCCGCGCCTTGCTTGCGTCGAAGTGCGCGTTTTTGGGTGGCCGCCGCTCTCCTCCTGGCCTTCGCCTCGCCCTGCCTCGCCGGCGACCCGGTTCTGCCGCCGCCGCCGCCGCATCCGAGCGGCCAGGTGCTTTGGCATATTGTCCACGACCAGTGCGTCCCCGACGAAGTCTCCCACGCTCAGCCCGCCCCCTGCGCCGAGGTCGTCCTCGCGGGGGGCGTCGATCACGGTTTCGCCGTCCTGAAAGACAAGCATGGCCTGGAGCAATATTTGCTCATGCCCACTGAGGACATCACGGGCATTGAGGACGGAAGGCTCCTCGCGCCTGGCGCCGTGAACTATTTCGCCGCCGCCTGGACCGCCCGCAGCCTGGTGGAGGCGCGCCTGGGCCACCTCTTGCCCCGCCAGGATATGGGCGTTTCGGTGAACTCCATATACGGCCGCTCTCAGGATCTGCTCCACCTTCACATCGACTGCCTGACGCCGGCCACGGTCGCCGCCTTGAGCGCCGCCGCACCGCGACTGACCTCCCACTGGTCGCGCGAACCGCTTACCCTAGCCGGACATCCTTATCTGGCGCTCGCCCTCGCCGGAGATGACCTCACGGCTGATCCCTTCACGCTCCTCGCCCGGGGCGTCCCCGGCGCGGCGGCTCACATGGGCGCCTGGACCCTCGTCCTGGCCGGCGCGCGTGGGCGGGGCGGGGAGCCGATTTTCGTTCTCCTCGCCTCGGAGGCCGACCCCCTCATGGGCCGTTTCGCGTCGGGCGAAGAGCTCCAGGACCACGATTGCACGGTGGCGCAAATGGGGGCCGCTCCACACAGCTAGGCTCGACCGCCCATTTCGGCTAGGCGAGGATCATGGTTTACCTGCGTGGAGGAATGCGCCCTTGTCGTCACTCTTGATGAGCCGGCGTCTCGCCGTCCTCGGCCTGCCTACTCTGGCTTTGGCCGGTCTCGCCCTGGCCGCCTGCGACAAGAAGGCGGGTGCGGGCGCTTCAGCGGCCACCGCCCTGCCTGCCGATATGAGCCTTGGCAATCCGGCCGCCAAGGTCACGGTGGTGGAATATGCCTCGGTCGCATGCCCCGTCTGCGGCCACTGGTACAAAGACATTTGGCCGTCATTCAAAGCCAAATATGTCGACACCGGAAAGGTCCATTTCATCTATCGCGAGATGCTGGTGGGCGACTCCGACGAAGTCACGACCGCGTCCGCGGGCTTCCTCCTGGCGCGCTGCGCGGGGCCCGGCAATTATTTCAAGATCGTCGATGCGGTCTATAACAGCCAGCCTGGCCTGTTCGCGGACCCGCGCGGGGTGCTTCTCAATATCGCCAAGAGCTCCGGCATGACCGAGGCCCAGTTCGACGCCTGTATCCGCGATCCCGCAGCCCTGGACGCCCTGCAAACACGCGTCGCCGCCAACGCCAAGAAGGACAGTGTCAACGCCACTCCCACCTTCGTGATCAATGGCAAGTCCATGGACCCCGGCTTCCACCCCTTGAGCGATCTGGACGCCGCCATCGCCGCCGCGGCGGCCAAGACCTGATTTCGCGGGGCCCCCGCAATGGACCTGGATCTTGGCCCCACCTCTCATAGCTACATCTCTCAGCGCCTGCGTCTCCACTATGTTGACTGGGGAAACCCGCAGGCGCCGCCCCTGATCCTGGTCCATGGCGGCCGTGATCACTGCCGCAACTGGGACTGGGTGGCGCGGGAGCTTCGGGCTGATTATCACATCATCGCCCCCGATCTTCGCGGCCATGGCGATAGCGCGCCGTCACCCAGCGGCGACTATTCCATGAGCGCCTTCCTTTATGACCTGGCCCAGCTCATTCACGGCCAGAAACTGGCGCCAGTGCGGATCATCGCCCATTCTCTCGGCGGCGCCATCGCCCTGCGCTATGCCGGGGTCTATCCTGAGCTCGTCGAAAAGCTGGTGGTGATCGAGGGGCTGGGACCGTCGCCCGCCATGATCGCCGAGCGCGGCGCGCGGGGCCCCGCCGAACGGTATCGGACCTGGATCCAGGCCGAGCGGGATCTCGCCGCGCGCCTCCCCCGGCGCTACGCCACGATTGAGGAAGCGCTCACGCGGATGCAGGCCGAAAACCGCCATCTCACTGACGAACAGGCCCGTTATCTCACCATCCACGGCGTCGCTCAGAACGAGGACGGCACCTTCAGCTGGAAGTTCGACAACTATGTCCGCTCCTTCGCCCCCGTGGACCTGACGCCCAAGCAGACCTGGGCCCTGTGGTCGGAGATTGCCTGTCGGACCCTGCTCATTAACGGCAAGGAGAGCTGGGCATCCGACCCCGTCGCCGACGGTCGCTTCGCCCACTTCCGCAACGCCCGCGCGGTCGCCTTCGACAGCGCCGGCCACTGGGTCCACCACGACCGACTGGACGACTTCGTCGCCGAGGTGCGGGGGTTTCTTTAGATTCGGCCCTCTCCGCGTGTGCGCGTCTACCCGTCATCCCGGAAAGCTGCGAAGCGGCTTATCCGGAACCAGGAAACTGGATGCAGCTATGCGGTTCGCCGCACCGATATGGCAACCCGTCCCCTAGGTTCCGCATCTTCGCTGTGCTGCGTGTGGGATGACGATTGGGAGATGCCCGGTGTAACGTGGGCCCCATGATCGCCTGCTACACCGACCGCCTCAGCGTCTTCCCGGGCGAGAGCTTCGCACTGCACGCCTCATCGCTCCAAAGCGGCTGCGTTCTGGAAATCGCCCGGGTCGGCCAAACCCGCGAGGTCGTCTTCCGCGCGCCCGTTAACATCGGCGATCACCCCACCCCGGCCAATGCGGATAGTGACGGCTGTGCCTGGCCCGTGGCCCTGAGCATCGAGGTCGGGTCTCACTGGCGGTCCGGCTATTACGACATCCAGCTCACCGCACCTGACGGAGCCAGCGCCCATCACTTCGTTTGCGTCAAGGCGGCTCTGACCGGGCCCCGCGCGCGGATGGTTCTCGTCCTCACCACCAACACCTTGCACGCCTACAACTATTGGGGCGGGGCCAGCGCCTATGCCCATGTGGAATCCCTGATGAGTCGGACGGCCACTCTGCCCGAGGCTATGGCCGGCGCCATCGGTCGGCTCTCCACCCAAAGGCCGTTTCCGCCCCTGCTCATCGCCCCGCCGGCGGATATGCCGCGCCTGGTCAATCTCACCAAGCGGGGCTTCGAACAGCGCCCCTGGGGCGGCGCGGATCCTACCTGGTCGCGGGCCCACGGTCAGAGCCCCTATGACGGATCCGCCGGCTTCCTGAACAACTGGGAGCATCTCTTTGTCGCCTGGGCCGAGGGTGAGGGGCTGGAGTTCGACTATCTCACCGACTTCGATCTCGACGCCGATTCCGCCGCCCTGAGGGGCTATGAGGTCCTGATCCTGGTGGGCCACAGCGAATATTGGTCGGGGCCGGAACGCGCCGAGATCGACGCCTTTATTGAGGCCGGTGGGCGCCTGGCCTGTTTCTCCGGCAACACCGCTTTCTGGAAGGTGCGGTGGGAAGACGACGGCGCGACCCTCATCTGCCACAAATGGGCGGGGTTCGAGGCCGACCCGGTCGCGGCGGTTGACCCGTCCCAGGCAACCCATCTCTGGTCCCATCCCGCCTTCGGCGCGCCGGAAGCCTCCACCACGGGTCTCAGCTTTCTCTTTGGGGGCTACCATCGCCTGGGCCTCTGCGCCGCGCGCGGGGCGGGGGGCTATACGGTTTATCGCGCCGACCACTGGGCCCTGGAGGGCTGCGATCTCTTCTATGGCGACGTCTTCGGCGACGAGATTCCGCTGCTGGGCTATGAAAACGATGGCTGCCCTCTGACCATTGGCGATGACGGCCTTCCCGCGCCGGCCCCACGCCTCGGCGTTCCCGAGGGCCTTGAAATCATCGCCAGCGCCCCCGCCGCTTTCGCCGAAAGCCCCAGCCCCTATCGCCCCATCATTCCCCCAGAGCGTATGGACGTGGTGGCCGAAATCGCATTCGGGGCCGACACGCCCGTCACGCGGGCGCGCGTTCTGCGCGGACATGCGGTCATGGCCTCATTCCACAAGGGCGCGGGCGAGGTGTTCAACGCCGGCACAACGGAATGGGCCCATGGCCTCGCCGCCCGCGATCCCTTTGTGGAGCGGATCACGCGAAACGTGTTTCGACGATTTCTCAGTTGAAGTTTGGGATCATGGGCGCGGGGCCGTACTCGTGCCGACCGTCCGAACAAGCATGGCATTGATCGCAACACACGCCTAGAAGAGTCTGGCAAGACGAGGCGACGACGGGTCGCGCTCAGCAAGATCCTGCCATGGCGCTCACCGTTCTGCTGTTCGTCGCCGCCCCGATTATTGGTCTGGTGCTTCGCGCCATCGATTGGCGCGCGGCGCGCCGCCAAGGGCGTCCTTTTCGATTCTGGTGGTGGCGGGGGCCGCGCACTTAAGAATGTCGCTACGCGGGAGTGACGCCACGACTCTTTAAGATCGCAGGAAAGCAAAAAATCGAGGGTTGACGCCGGAACGAAAGAAGAACAGAACGAACCCAGAACAAAGGAGATGGTTCATGGTTCGGTTTTGTCGCGACTCCCTGGCCTTGGCGTCGGTGGTCGGTTTTGTCTGGATGATGTGTCAGGCGACTCAGATATTGGCTTAGGGCGAGCGGCCTTGCGGCCAGAAGGGCGGGTCTAAGATGAGCGCGGCGGCCGATCCGGGGGAGATGTTCATCCACCTCAAGGTTCGTTCGGCCTATTCCCTGCTGGAGGGCGCCATCAAGTGCGACGCCATTGGCGGTCTCGCTCGGGCGGAGGGCATGCCCGCCGTGGCCCTGACCGACCGGGCCAATCTATTCGGCGCGCTGGAGTTTTCCGTCGCCACCAGCGCCGCGGGCATCCAGCCGATCATCGGTTGCACCCTGCCGGTGAGTGGCATCGGCGGCGCCAGTCCGGAGCGGTGGGCTCGCACGCCGGCGATCATTCTGCTGGCCCAGAATGAAACCGGCTGGCGCAATCTTTGCGAGCTGTCCTCCGCCGCCTTTCTCGACGTTGAGCCCACCGACGCCCCGCATGTGACCTGGGATCGCGTGGCCGCGCACGCCGAGGGTCTCATCGCTCTCAGCGGCGGGCCGGAGGGCCCGGTGGACCCCCTCTTCGCCGCCGGCCGGCAGGGCGAGGCGCGGGGCGCTCTGGACGAGATGAAGCGGGTGTTTGGCGACCGGCTTTATGTGGAGCTTCAGCGCCATGGCCTCGCCGTCCAGGCGGCGGCTGAACCGGGTCTCGTGGCCTGGGCCTATGACAGCGACATCCCGCTCGTCGCCACTAATGACGTCTATTTCGCGGAAAGTAAGACCTGGGCGGCGCATGACGCCCTACTATGCATCGCCGACGGGGCTTTTGTCGGCCAGGAGGATCGCCGTCGCGCCACGCCCGAACACGCCTTCAAGAGCGCGGCGGCGATGCGGCGGCTCTTCGCCGATCTTCCCGAGGCCTGCGACAACACCCTGGAAATCGCCCGCCGCTGCGCCTTCATGGTCAAGAAGCGCGCGCCGATCCTGCCGCGCTTTCCCACCCGCGACGGCGTTTCCGAGGATGAGGAACTTGCCCGCCAGGCCAGGGAGGGTCTGAGGCGCCGCCTGGAGGCGGGTCCCCCCGTCGGCGGGGAGGAGCCTTACTGGCAAAGGCTCGATCTGGAGATCGGCGTCATCCAGAAGATGGGCTTTTCCGGCTATTTTCTCATCGTTTCGGATTTCATGAAGTGGGCCGTGGCGCACGATATTCCGGTGGGGCCAGGCCGGGGCTCCGGCGCGGGCTCGGCGGTGGCCTGGTCCCTCCTGATCACCGGTGTTGATCCCTTGAAATACGGTCTCTTCTTCGAGCGGTTTCTGAATATCGAGCGGGTCTCCATGCCCGACTTCGACATTGACTTCTGTCAGGAGCGTCGGGACGAGGTCATCGCCTATGTCCAGAGTCGCTATGGGGCCGACAAGGTGGCCCAGATCATCACCTTCGGCAGCCTTCAGGCCCGTGCCGTGCTGCGGGATGTGGGCCGGGTGACCCAGCTCCCCCTGGGCCAAGTGGACCGCCTGGCGAAGATGATTCCCAATAATCCCGCCGCCCCGGTGACGTTGGCCAAGGCCATCGAGATGGAGCCGCGTCTCCAGGCCGCCCGCGACGAGGATGAGGGCGTGGCTCACGCCTTAGGCATCGCCCTGGAGCTTGAGGGACTTTACCGCAACGCCTCCACCCATGCCGCCGGCATCGTCATCGCCGACAGGCCTTTGACGCAACTCGTGCCCCTCTATCGCGATCCGCGCTCAAGCCTGCCGGCCACGCAGTTCAATATGAAGTGGGTGGAAAGCGCCGGCCTGGTGAAGTTCGACTTTCTGGGCCTGAAGACGCTCACCGTCATCCATCGGGCCGTGAAGCATCTGGCCCGGCGCGGCGCGGCCATTGATCTCGAACGCCTGCCTCTGGAGGATGCCAAGACCTATGAGCTACTGGCCTCCGGTCAGACCGTGGGAGTGTTCCAGATGGAAGGGCAGGGGATGCGCGACACTCTGCGCAAGCTGCGTCCCGCCTCCATTGAGGAGATCTGCGCCCTCATCTCGCTCTATCGGCCCGGTCCCATGGACTCCATCGATGAGTATGTGGACTGCAAGATGGGTCGCCGGCCGGTTGTCATCCTGCCGGGCCTGGAGGCGGCCCTGGCCGATACCTATGGGGTCATCGTCTATCAGGAACAGGTGATGAAGATCGCCCAGATCCTTGCCGGCTATTCACTTGGTGAAGCCGATCTTCTCCGCCGGGCCATGGGCAAGAAGAAAAAGGACGAGATGGACCAGCAGCGGGCCCGCTTCCTCTCGGGCGCCGCCGAGCGGGGCCTCACCGTCATGGACGCCGAAGACATGTTCGAACGCATGGCCAAGTTCGCCGGTTATGGCTTCAATAAGGGCCACGCCGCGCCCTATGCGGTGATCGCCTACCAAACCGCCTGGCTGAAGGCCAATGCCCCGGTTGAGTTCTTCGCGGCCTCCATGAGCCTCGATATTTCCAACACCGACAAGCTCGCGGTCTTCTATCAGGACGCTCGGCGCCAGGGCGCGCCGATCCTGCCGCCCGACATCAACCGGTCCGGCGCCGACTTCGACGTGGTCGACGGACATGTGCTCTACGCCCTCGGCGCGATCCGCAATGTGGGGCTCACGGCCATGGCCTCCGTGGTGGAGGCGCGCGAGACCGGCGGCCGGTTCGTCGATATCTTCGATTTTCTTGAACGCATCGACCCTCGGGTCGTCAATAAGCGGGCCTTTGAGGGCCTCGCCCGGGCCGGCGCCTTCGACGCCATCCATGCCCACCGCGCCCAGCTGGTCGAAGCGGCCGACACCCTCATCGCCTATGCCCAGGCCGTGGCCTCCGACCGCGCCAGCGCCCAGGAGAGCCTGTTTGGCGAAGGCGCGGCGGCGGCCCGGCCCCGCCTGCCCAGGGTGGAAACCTGGGATCCCGTGCGGCAACTTGATGAAGAGCTGTCAGCCGTGGGTTTCTATCTCTCCGGCCACCCCTTGGGCGATATGACCGAGATCCTGCGGCGTCGGCGCGTCACCTTCCTGGTGGACGCCACCGCTCAGGCCCTGAACGGCGCCGAAGCCTTCCGCATGGCCGGCATCGTGCGGCGCCGTCAGGAGCGCTCCTCGGCCAGCGGCGGCAAGTTCGCCTTTGTCACCCTCTCCGATCCCACCGGCGAATTCGAGGTCATGTTCCAGCCCGAGTCCCTGCGTCGCTGCCGCGACCTGCTGGAGCCCGGCCGCGCCATCGTCATCAAGGCGCGCACCAAGGCGGCCGATGGTGAGGTGCGGTTCTATGGCGAGGACGCCGAACCCATGGAACGCGCCATCGAGGCCGTCGGGGCGGGGCTGCGCATCCACCTCTCGCCGGCAGTCACCGAGGTCGAGGCCATCCGGGCCCGGCTCAAGACCGCCGAAAAGGGCGGCGGCCCCGTGGCCTTCGTCGCGGCGTTTCCCGGCGGACGCGAAGTGGAAATGCGCCTTCCAGGCCTCTGGAAACTCGATCCCGCCGCCCGCGGCGCTCTCCGCACCGCCCCCGGCGTCGCCTTCTTGGAGGATGTGTAGGAGTTCTGTTTCACCACAAAGGTCACGAAGAGCACGCAGGTTCACGAAGATGCGGTTGTATTTGGACCGCCGTAACGAACGGATTTTTTGCGCTTTGCGCGAGGCTTAGTTGACGCGGCTCTCCAATGGCTCTCTTAGGCCGGCCCGGCCGAAGGCCAAAAGACCTTCTGCGTCATGAGGACCGTCAACCAACCGCTGCCGAGTTCCCTTCGTGAATCCTTCGTGCTCTTTGTGAGCTTCGTGGTGAACCCTTCGTTGACCCCCGCCCGCACTCCCTTGCAAATCCGCCCTTAAGCGCCTATTTCGCCGGCCTATCACACACGCGAGACGCCTCGGCGAGGGGTGGGGCTCACCCCGCCCTCCTTTCCGTTCCGGTCCCCT
>Ga0116230_10003262_pt1 | contig 15823 bp, 17 predicted proteins | sample S1TSphfallax_3_FD_88678 | JGI IMG/M metagenome (GOLD analysis project Ga0116230, IMG submission 88678) | Host-associated microbial communities from peat moss isolated from Minnesota, USA - S1T2_Fd - Sphagnum fallax MG | ecosystem: Host-associated > Plants > Peat moss > Unclassified | place... | reverse complement strand
TATTAATTAATTAATTAAATTAGTTATTTTTTAATTAGTGGGTTGTTGTGAAATTTTTAGTTGGGGGGGGGGGGGTTTTGGGGGTTTGGGCCCAAAGTCCGGGTTTTTCCCTTTTCCAAAGTTTATTACCCAAAGTTTCACATCACATTTTTTGTCATTGGCCAATCAGAGAAGCCCATCAACTTGTTTTTTTCTTAAAGTTTAAGGGCTCTCCCTCCCCAAAAATAAATTAATAGAAGACTCGAGAGGTACCTAACCAAGGATAATAGTGCATATAATTATCATTATTGATTAATGGGTCAACAAAAGGAACAAGTCACAAAAACCATAACCCTTCTAAATCCCTAAAATGTCCAAAATAACCTTCAAGAAGTTCTCGTTTTTGGGTTAAGGTATCTTCGCTAAAGCACAGCTTACTATCACCCTCTATTTCGGATTGGATTGGAACCCCCACAATGGCGCATGTAAGGAAAGAGCCTGGTTTTAGTAGTGTAAATAACTACATCGAATATTGTTTCACTTATAATGATTTTAAAGTTTGGACGCACAACAATAGCAACAACATCAATTGGGAGAATATTTATTTATTTATTTATATTTATATTTAAACATAGAAACTTTTGAACTTGTTATGGGTCCCATCATGAGCATATTTGGATGGAAAAAATATTTTTTCCAAGGTAGGGACAAAACTAATTTGCAAAGGCGTCAAAATGAAATTTGAAATTATTTTAATTAAACATAAAGAAGAGTTCTAGGCACATTTGCAAAGGCGCCAAAATGCAATTAAATTTTCCTTAATTAGCCATTACCAATAATTTTGTGTGGTTTTAGACCTATCTATAGTATAAAAAAAAAAAATTTGTCATAATTTGTTTTTAGGAGATCTTAAGTAGTGCATAGGTTTAGGGGTGGGGGCGGGGGGACATTCAACAAATATGGCCGGAGTTTTTCTCTCCTCATCTTTTCATTCTAAATTATGCTAGTCCAAAAAGGTGTGCATCAATGCTAGCAAACAAGAGCTTTGGGCAAGAAGATGGAACTTATGCACAAGGAGAAGAGGAGCCTCCAACATAGGAGGACTTGAGAGATCAAGTCCAATCTACAATTCAAGGTGCATTGGGTGATATCACTAACCTCCCTTCTCAATCGCATTTTACATGTTCTCAAGAGTTGCCCAATGAAGGTAGAATACGAAAAAAATTCCAAAAGGAATGATAATTGGACTAATTTGGCATTGAAAAAGGCAATGAACGCAATAGAAGATGGGGGTTATATAGTTAGAGCAACCTCTAGGCTTTACAACATTCATGAGAATTCATTGAAAGCTCATCTTACAAGAAAATCTTCGAAAAGGCAAAGTGGTATGGTAGGAATATTGACAGCTTTTGAGGAAAAACACCTTGTGAATTGGGTTCTAAAAATGTAAAAGTTAGGGCATTGCATTCCACTCCAACAACTATGCTTCAAAGTGGTTAAAATTGCTCAAAATAGAGGTGACACCATTCTCAAATGGCATTCTAGGGTCAAGCTAGTGGAAATGGTTCAAAATTCAACACCTTGAACTTTCTTTGAGAATGGCACAACAACTAGAATTGAGTAGAACAAAAGGTTTGTGTGCTAAAAATGTGGCAAGCTTCTACACAAACCTAAAAGAGCTTTATAAAACACATGAATATGTTCCATCACATGTGTGGAATTGCAATGAAAGTGGGCACAAGCTAGACATATAGGAGGAGGAAGAATCTTGGCCAAAAGAGGTCTTAAGAATGTGCACACAGTCATACCCAATGGAAGAGAATGGTTAGTTGTGTTATTATGTGTGAATGCAACACACACACACACACACACACACACATTCCTAACTTATAGATTTTCAAAGGAAAAAGGATGAAATGAATTTTCATGATCAACAAAAGAAAAATAGAAAATTAAAAAAAAAACTTGAGGCTACATTGTGTTTTCTTTAATGAACCGCTACTTCTACACTAACACTAATGCCAGTTATTGTAATTTTAGATTCTAATGGAATGGAAATTCCTACTCAACATATTGCTAAGGAGCAATCACAACAAGTACCAAAGCAAGAGAATTAGGGGAAAAAAAAGTTGCAACAATTTGTAAACAATGATATTGGAGAAGAATTTTTTCAAGAATTATTTGAAAAAAACATGTTCCCAACATTGTACTTCAACATCCATGATTTTGCCCAAAAATCATGATGAAGAGGAAAGAAAAAGCACCTGTAAAGGAATATGTTGAAAAACCTATCAAGAAAATACCAACATCAAGAGTGAAAGACACCTAGATGATGTTACAATGGATGAAATCGACCCAAATTAACATAAATGGGCAAAACAAGCCAGTTTGGAAAGACTCTTCAACATTCAATGGATTACACCATGAGAAAACCTCTTAAAAGAATTTGTGCAAACTTGGGAGGATATGGAAGATGGTCATATCAAAGCCTAAATTTGTGATAGAAAATTTATTATTGAATAGGTATTTATCCATGATCAACTTGGCATTCCCAATGAGGGAGTCGTGGATGCTACCAACGCTATTATTCAAGAAACAAAGATTGTTTTTAAGAGAATTACGAACCCAAATGTGTTTGTAGAAAATGAACAATGGAGTGTCATATGCATGAAGGAGGATTTTCACCCAAGATTTGCGACTATTTTGCAAATTATCTATCAACGAGAGCAAGTAGGTTACTTTAGCAACTTGATAGCACTACGAGAAATCATGTCACTTGCAACTCGCCCTATGCAATTAAAAAATGTCCTTTAAAATTAATTTGCAACTCAAACTAGTTCTAAAGGACATTTGTTAATTGCATAATACAAGTTGCAAAAGACATGATTTCCCATAATGTAGCTATTACTTTTGACCTAAAAAAAAAAGCTCAACTTGTTAACTTGTATTCCCTAGTTCTTACTTAAATGTTCGTAAAATTGTCCCAGTGGACTAATTGTTAGAAAAAGATAGCAACTAGTCTAAGACTTGGAAACACCACCTAAACCTATTATAAGGGAGCAATTCCTACAAGAACAAACACCAACATGATTAATAATTGCATCGCTTTTATCAACACATCAATGTCATAAACTAAAAATGTGTATAAAACTATTTACACCACGAAATAAGTTAAATCTTAAACCTATTACCTCACTACCAATGAAGAAATTTAGAACTATTTATAAAGTTCAGATTATTGATTCTAGGGAAGATGAGGAAAGGACATGTTCAGAAGAAATGGGTGGTGGAGATGATGAATAATTATAAACAATACCAACACAAGCCAACCTTGAAAAAGAACTTGAGGTTAACATTGACCAAGTAATTGAAAATATTTAACTTGAACATATTGAACCTATTAAATTTGTGGTAGTAACCTTAAAAGATAAAGAACATGTAGTTTTGACTGCAAATATCTCTCAACCTATTCAACCTATAGTTGAACCTATTAACCTAGAAAACCCATAGTTTTCTACATTCAATTTACCCTAGCTTTAGGTAATTCTACAAAAAACTTGAGACAAAATTAATATGTTTTTTGAACAACCTTCCCATAATACCACAACCTAGTTAGGAATTATAGATGGATTTAATAACTTTAGTGTTGAATGTGAGGAGTGTTGAGAATTCAAGCTCAACTAGTTAGGTTTCATTAGTTACTAGAGTAGGAAAGTAACTAGGTTACTTTCACAAGGTTGAATTACCTTCGTTACTTATTTTAGTTTGGTTATTTGTGGTTTGGTTCTTTAGGTTAAATACCTTGGTGTTGATGGTTTGCCTCTCTTTTCTTCATTACACAAGTTTGTGTATTTCTTGTGAGAAGAACCTTGGAGAGTTCTTGATGTTGTGTTTTGTGTTGTGAGCATTATGTTGTAGTTTCCTTTCAATAAAGATTTATGTTTGCACTTGAGTAGATCTCCTATTTGTTAACATTGTCAAACAAAACCCATGTGAAAACAATAACCAATTGCTAACCTATGGCTTAAAGTTCACTACAATACATCAAATCTTGAATAATTATGAGAAGAAGTTAGTTACAATCAAGGGGTAGCTAGTTAAACTACAAAATGAAAATCAGAACCTATTTATGAAGTTGAATCAAACATAGCAAATTGTGAGGAAAGTTGAGAGGTTCAAACTAGATCACGATGAGCTTAATCAACTCAATTGGAAAACTCACAATGATTTGAAGCATCTCTAAAGGGAGCATGAGTAGATGACTTGAAACTATAACAAAATGGAATAGTCCAATATGCAACAAGAAAAGACCATAACATGTTTGAACAAATTTGTTAGGAACTCAAGGAGCAACTTATAAAATTGCCAACATTGAGTTTGAAAAGCAAACCCAAGCCTTGAATGTTCAAATCCAAAATTGGAATGGCAAATTGGAAATGGTTAAATTACAAATGAGCATGTAGCCGAACAACGGGTGACCGGACTAAAGCTCTAAGGCTGTGCGGCTTGGGTGAAAAACCAGGAACGGAAATCAAGGTTAATCTCACTACCTCTTTTGATGAGTGGCGGCGGATTTTATTTTGATCTGAGAATCAGGAAAGCTGGATATGCATGGGCTGCATGGAGGATGGGTTGTCTGTTTGTGTAGGGGGTGATTGCTGGGAGATGACGGCGCAATTGATGGAGTGGAACGGCGCTGCATTGATGAAGGAAGGAGGGAAAGGTGGCGGTGAAGAATGCAAGGTGAAGGAGACTTGTGTAGGACGCTTGTGAACCCAAAAAAAGGCAGAAGAGTAATCGGAGAGGCAGATCGGAGAGATGAAAGAACAGACAGGAGCTTAGAGAATTTTGGCTAGTTGCTCTTCTTCCGCTACAATTAGTGACTAGAAACATCTAGCTTCTAAATCTGATAAGGTTTGGTCGAAGTTGAGGACCAATGCCACAGAGATAGCAATTTTTGGAAGAAAGAAAGTAAGAAAGCTTGTGATGTTGGGGACTTTATGTGAAATACAAAACTATGGATTTTGGTCTATGAGGTGCTTTCTGTGTCTTTCGTGTGGGTAGAAGTAGCATCTGCAGAGGTTCGGCGCGTTGGTTCTGCAGTCGTAATATGAGATTCCACTTAGAAGCTTGGGAATAGATCGTCTGCTGTATTGTGCCGTTGCTGTGTGAATGTTTGTGCGCACTCTGTCTGAGCGGGTGTGTCTGAGGGGTCTGGTAGGTGTGAGGACTCTTTGTGTCCATCTCGATCTACCTTTGGATCTCTCCCTTTTTGGTTACAAGCAAACCAACCCCAATCCCACCTATTAGAATACATAATAGTTTAAAGGAATTTGAAAAGTTATTTAAAAATCAAACCTTTACTTGTGGTAATTTTAGTAATACATGTTGAAGTACATGAACCTATTAATACATCATCATTCATGGTGAGTAGCAAATTAAGAACTTTAAAGTTTCAATTTACTACCATACCATTAACCCCACCATAGATAGGTGTAGGTTTGGAGTTACCAAATAATTTCCAACACACTTCATGCATCAAAAGTATTTATAATGCCTCTAATAATTGTTAACGAAACACCTAATCAATCAAGGATTGCAACAAAAATAGGTATTCAAATTTTGAATCGAATTGAACCTATGGAAGAAGCCAACATTGTACTTGTTGATAAAATTATCAACCAACTTCTTGTAGAATAAAAAGTTAACATAGAGTCTTAGAGCTAACATTTTGAGGATGAAATGTAGTTTTGAGAGGGGGATAATGTTAACCATTATTCTTTGACTAGTCTTTGATAATTTTGTACCCAATAGTAGCTTAATTGTAGTAGCTTAATTAGTGATATATGGGAATAGGATGTGGGATCATTTGAATTCATTTGAAATGTATATTTTGGGTTTTTCACCTCCATTGATATGGAATAGTCTTGTCATTTTCAATTTAAAAGTTAATTATGCATGTTCTTCATGCAATCCTCCTTGTACTTTTCCATTATGCATATAAATTCACTTTGTGTTTCATAAATTTTTTATTAAAATTGGACAATTTACCATGGTGAGAATGGTCACCCCTTCTATTGGTGCTTATAATTTTTTTTACCTCTATCATGGCTACTATCACAAAATTACACAAGAAAATTGAGGTAGTTGAATGGACAATTGAATGTTAAATTGTTTGGTAATACATCAAGAATCAATACATTCCAGTTTCTATTCTGATCAATCTTAATTGGGAATTGAAATTTCATGTTCATACTAACACATCTCAACTAATGATAGGGGTGATACTTGCCCAAAATCTAATTAATAAATTTGATCAACTAATTATTATTCATCTAGACTTTTGAATTTCACTAAAAATTATTTATACCACCATTGAGAGAAAGGTTTTAGCTATGGTCTATGCCTTACACAAGTTTAAACATTACCTATTATATAACATGTTTATATTTTATGTTGATCATATGGCCTTAACATATTTAGTTAATAAACCATAGGCTTGTGGGAAGTAAGTTAGTGTCATGAACATGAAAACAACCAAGATTACAAGATTTTCTACCCAAAACAAAAACAAAGGCAAGCCTAGTTCCAAATCTAGATTTTGAAATAAAAAATACAAGAACATGAACATGACAAGTGCAAACAAACATTTAAGAAGATTTTACTACAAAAAAGAAATAGAAAAAGGTTATGAAAAGAAAACTACTGAAAACTGGTGTTGAATATATTAAAGGTAATGATGAATTTTACCTCTATTTGTACCCATTGGCACTAGAAGAAAAACACCTATTTTCGACTAGTCTTTGCAACTAAATTTTAGTTGTACGTGACATTTGCAACTAAAATCCCTTTAGTCACCTTGGACAAGTTGCATTTGATATTAGTCGTAAACAACAAAGGGTATTGGAGAAATAAAAAAGTTAACAAATATAAGTTCATCCTTTGATTCCATTGTATATGTATTGTCACATGCAATAAGATGCGACTATTTTATTCACTATTGAAACAAATGATGTGTTGCTACATGTCCCAATATTTAATTATTTAAAATTATTATTATTATTATTTTGAAATAATATGGGACCTTCAATTCACATGTTTGGATGATTTTGATTATGACACATGGCCCAATGTAAATATGCCACGTGACATTATAAATGAATTTAGCACAAAAATAATGATATTAGGTCAGTAGGTCTCTAAATAGGTACATAAGTAGGTGACTATGAACTTAGGCCAAATACCTACCTACCTACTTAGGTAAAAAGGTAAGTAGGTAGGTTTTACCTTCCTAGGCTAAATACCTATTCATATAAGTAGGTATTTACCTAAGTAAGCACATAAGTCAACTTAGATGGGTAGGTCAAACTATGCACCTATTTAATTACTTATCCACCTAGGTAGATAAGTAAGTAGGTTGGGGAGGTAGGTAGTTTAAAATTGTGCATAAATTTTTTATTTTTTTTGGGTTAAGCCTTTTGAATAGTTCATCCCATGTGTACACATTTTTTAATGTGAAATAGGATGATCACACCCCTTGTTTATATAGCGTTCAAACTAGGAATGGAGAACAAACAATATGAGATAAATTTTGAAATTACAACTTCCTCACAAACTAAGTTGCAATTTCAAAAATTTTTTCATGCCTTTTTCCTTAGTTTTTAAATTTATAAATAATTCAAGTACATGGTTCACTAGATAATTATGTAATCATTTAATTAATAATTATTAAATTTAACATATATTAAAAATATAAATTATACACTACAAATATTAAGTGTTCATTATAAATTATTTAAATAACCAATAAATTCTTAATATTTAACTAACTAGTTATTTAGTTACTCACAACTTGTCAATACATAATTCATACATAAATAAATAACTTAAATATTTTTAAATATTTCCTTACGTTTAAAAATCTGGTCGATTTATAAATAATAAAATTAGTGTAAAAATAACTTAATTATTATACTTTTAAATAACTATTATCAAAATTTATTTTCCATTTAAAAATAATGAACTAATAATTGCTATTAGAAAATAAATTCCCACACAAATTATTTATTTTAAAAGTAACTTTAAATTAATTATTGTAATTAATATGTAAATGCATTTAGTATTGGAAAATTTGATATCAATCATAAATGTTTTTTTCTCCATTGGTAATTAATAATTATAAATACAATAATCTACTGAACATACATTAATATTTTTAATTACTATAATATTATTATAAAAATAATTATCAGAAGTAATTACATACATTTTTTAGCAAAAAAGTTATTGTATAATAATTCTTGGAGTTATAATTGTTACAATAATTATTTTAACTACATTATAAATTTCCCAAAATTTTAATTCACATTTAAAGTTATAAATTATAGATTATGAATAATTATGTCCAATTAGAAAATAATTATCAAATTACTACATATAATTCTTATCTGAAATAATTACAATGATTTTAAAGTAATGTAACATTAATTACAGTAATTTATTTATTTTACAGTAAGAATATAAATTATATAATATAAAATACTATGTTTTAACTATTTAATGTAACTTATAATTAATAAATATAATCAGTTATAATTATTTATAGAAGTGAACAAGTATAGATAAATATTTCCAAGAAATAAATATTTTAATTGATTATATTAAAATCCATGTAGTTATCGTCATAACATTAATTATCTTAATTTAATTATGATTAATCTAGAAAATTAAATAAGAACTAAATTTGTAAATTATAAATTATAAATTTTAATTATGAATTAATTATTCAAGTATTTTAATTCTAACTTACAAATAAACTATGTAATTACAATGATTTAATGTCACTATAAAATTATTATTTTTAATATAAAATTTTATGTTTTTATATGAACAATTTACCATAAATAAATAAATAATGAGTAATACATACAATTATTTTTAGTGTATCTTTGTTTTTAAATTGTACATTAATTACAACAACTTTGCTCATTATTTTCAAATTATTATAATAATTTGAAGTAAAAATCCTAACTATAGGATATAACTTTTCGATTAGGATCCAAATTTTATTATTATTAAAACATAAATGTTGTAAATACAATAGTTATTTTTTATGATTGGAAACTATGATTCTAATTAATGTGAAAATTGATATTGTAAAATATTTGTTTATTGTACATCAATAGTAGTAAATAATAAGTAAAATAGTTTATCATAATTATTTTAAAATTTTAATAAAATCTTATTTATTTATTTTTACATAACAACAATTATATATTGTAAGTACATAATTAAATATTATATTATATTGGAATGTAATTCATAAAATTATAAAAATTAAACTAATTTAGTTAATTATACTTGAAATATTTAATTTTTATAATATTAAATATTAAAATTATGAAAAATGAAGCTGAATTATAAAAAAATTTATTATAATTAATGTATAAATAAATTAATTATTATGATATATAATAATCAAATAATAATTATAGTAATTTTATTGTTATTTTGAAAATATAAAAATATTTAGTAAAATAGTCTATGTTGGAATATATTTAGTTTGTATGAAATTATAAAAAATTCAATTTAATGAAATAAGTATGATTACAATAATCATATCAATGATTATAATTACAATAAAAATACTAAGAATATTAAGTTTAATCATAAATCAAATTATTATTATAAATGATGTATATAGACATATGTTGATTACGATTAAACACCATTTCGTTTACAACTAATGGGACTTTAAATGGTTACTCTTAGATGACAACCCATATATAGATGTAAACCAATTTAGTCACAAGCTAATTGTAGGTGACTTGGTTGATGTTAACATGATGTATTAGTCGCAAAAGGCAAAAATTTAATTGCAAAAACCAAATAGTCGCAAATAGCAGTAAATGTGTTGGTCACATATTAGCCTTTTTTTCTAGTGTGGGCACCTAACTCAAAGAGGTTTATAAAAAAAAATTCATTTTACATGTGTCCCATGTTCACCCATGTGCACCCATGTGTGAACTATAAATGAACTAAAACTCAACTAAAAATGAACTTAAACTTAACTAAAAGTTAATAAAAAATTTATTTGGAAGTGAACTAAAAATGAACTACAAGTTAATTGAAAGTGATTTCTGAGTTAACTAAAAGTTAATAAAGAATCAACTAAAAATGGATTAGAAATGGATTAAAACTTAACTAGAAGTTAATTAAGAATGAATTAAAATTAAACTAAGTGTTAAATACAAGTTCATTATAAGTCATGGATGAACATTCAAATGAATGAACCTCATAATATTGGCATTTGTGACATCGCCTCCCCTTTTAATGATGAGTTCCATGAACAATGGACTTGGGCTTGCTTGGATATTGTTGATGAAACTCTTGAACCTTCTCCATGGCGTTGGATAGGTTTCTAATTGGTTTCCAAGTGCGCTCATTCACATCATACCCATGCAAATCAACAAAACATTTGAGTTGACGACTATAAATTTTTGAATCCAAAATGTCCTCCATTTCATATTCTTATTCACCGTGGACTTCAATAGGTGGAAGGAGATCATGGATTCTTTCTAAAATGATAGATGTGTGGTAAGGTTCCACCAAGGAAACATGAAACACAAGATGGATTGTCATAGAACTTAAAACCTAGTAATGACATTCTTCATTTTGCACATTAAACTTCTTTAAAATTCTTCATTTAGCACCTTGTCAAAACATTCTTTGACGCAAATTTTAATGACTTTCAACAAATTTTCGCGAATTTTAACGAATTTTCGTGTTTCTTTGGGCTTCCATAACATTCCCGCACCAAGAATGTCATAACTATGACTTAAAATCTTGAGTTGAAAAGCCATGGCATTGATATGTTTCACAATGACGAATGGACCTAACCTTTGATGATCCAACTTTTCTAACGGTCTTATTGTTTTGATATGTTGTTGTTGAAACCAAACCTAGTCCCCAACCTTGAAGTTGGGTTGTTCCTTTCGATGTTCATCAACATTCTCCTTTGTATCATCTTTATGCTTCTTCAAGGTTAGATACAAGTTGAGTTCGAACATCTGCTAACCACATGGCTCGATTCTTAAATGCTAAATAAAACTTTATGCACACCTTGATTGTCAAACTTGAGATGTAAACCATGATTTGCAAAGAAAGGTGCTTGTTGGGTTGATGAATGCACTATGTTGTTGTAGGCAAATTTTGCCATGGCCAAAAGTTCTAACCAATTATTTTGATGATAATTGGTTATGCACTATAAATTTTGCTCCGAGACTTGATTGACCCATATTGTTTGCCCATCCATCTAAGGGTGGAAAGTTAACTCAGACCTATGCAAGGGTTTTAATTGCGAAATTGAAAGATGATGAGGAGACACATTGAAAAGTTGGTCATGGAGATAAAAAAGAACCACAACCAAAAACAATTCAAGTTTTATTATAAGGAAGAAAGCTAGATTGACACATAACATGTATTTGTATTTGAAGTTCTTCAAGTTCACTTATAAGTTAAACATATAATTTCAGTTGTAAAAGTTACAAAACCTACTTCAAAAATAGCTCAACCTACACAACCTATAGTTGAACCCACCAATCTAGAAAACCCACAATGTTTTGTCGTTCATGAACTTCAAACTTTAGTAATTCTACATAAAACTTGATGTGGATTAATATGTTTTTTGAGCAAGCTACCCAAAATGTTAACACTTGGTCAAGAATCTTGTAAGGACTCACCAACTTGAGTCTTGAGTGTGATGAAACCAAAAAAAATTTGCAAGAAACTAGTAGTTAGTTATAGATCCATAGCCTAGAGTAGATTATTGTGCAACAAACCTTGAAAAAAAAAAAAAAAAAAAAAAGTTTTTTTCAAGGGGCAATTAGCCAAAGCTCAAATTGAGAACCATAACATGTTCATGAGGGTGATTCAAAAGGAGCAAGTACAAAGAAGACAAAAAATTTGTAACAAGAATAGAATGACCTTAACTAGCTCAATTGGAAGACTTGGAATGATTTGAAAACATTATGGAACGAACATGAACAAATGACCATAAATTACAACAAGATGGAGTAATCTAGTATGGAGTAGGAGAAAACCATAACCAATTTGGGGTAAACTTGTCAAAAGCAAAAGGAACAACTTGTTCTAATTAACATAGAACTAGAAAGCAAACTTAAACCTTCCATGCTCAAATCTAAAACTAAGGGCAATTAGAATTAACAAAGGTACAATTGAACACACCTATCCAAGCTTTACCTATCAAAATGCATAACAATTCGAAGGAATTTGTTGTTAGATAATACCTTGCGTAAGGTCCAAAATCAAATTTTGAGGAAAAATAATCCCAAATGGAAGGAATGGTGGCAAAGAATGTAAGAATTCACATAAGAGCAAATCTAGGGGAGTATGGAGTTGAGTATGGAACTAGCTAATGCCAATGAACATCTCTATCAATTAAATTACAAGCTTATTGAATTGCCTTTCTAGATTTCAACCTACCTTTGCATTTGTTGAAATGGGAACTGACACGAAGGCAACATGTGCAACATCATCAACCTTCTAATTCAATCAAGAAGAGCAACATGTTGTAACTACCAACAAGTCCAATTAAAGGAAGAACAAGTTTAAAATGTATACCTCTTCATTTACTTGTTGTGACCATCGTAATATTTGTTGAAGTACCCCATCACTAGTGGTTAGTAGTAGAGTAAAACCATTAAAGTTTTTATTTACTAATATACCCTTGACCCCACCGCAAATAGGTGTAGGTCTAAAAATCATTTTGAATTCCACCACACTTCATGCCTCAAATGTATTTGTTACACCTCCAATAAACTTTGTCAAGACACTTGTTCAATTGGAGTTTGTAGTAGAAATTGGTACCCAACTCTTAAATAGTGTTGAACGTGTGGGGGGAACTACTACTAAACCAACTAAAAAAAGCATAGACCAACTTGTTGAGGTAGCTAAGTTAGTTGATTATATTTAAAGTTATTATTTCAAGGATGAAATATAGTTTTAAAAGGGGAAAATGTTATCCCAATTTTGTAATAGGTGATAGTTTAACAGGTGACACAACCTAACAAATGGTAGACCCTAACAAGTGGCAAAACCTAATAGGTAGTTGGCCAAACAAGTAACAAATAATAGTTTTTGAAAATTTTGGATTGTTATTGTATATATTAACTAATTATTAGTTGAATGGTTTAATCAATTTTTTTAATCTTGAAATTAACATGTATATAAATAGGACAAGAAGAAGGATGGAAAGAGATGGGAGAATTTCAGAACTTTAAATGTTTTCATTTCAAACTTGAATGAATAAAATTTACATTTTAGTCTTGTTCTCTACTTTGTACAATTTGTGTATGTATTTTTGTTTTCAAATGTTAATTCACAAATACATTAAAAAAAAATTTTGATAAACATTTGTTGTTTTAGATCAAAACCTATATTAAAAATATAAATTAAAAAAAACTTTGATGGGAAACCACAAAAATCCCATTAACATAGATCAATATTGACACAATTGAATCAAGTACTTGCTACATAAATGATGTGTAGATAAATGCCTAAATGTCATAGAAAAATCACTTCATTGTTGCAAATTCCAAAATGATCAAATTGGCAATATGTGCAAATTCCTAGCACTAAGGTTTTTTTAATCTTTTGTGAAGCCGCAATGTCCTACCAATGAACAATATAACTATTTACACCCAAACCAAATAGATTTGTTCACCATGCCTTCCTTATGTTAAGTGAACCTTTCAAAATGGTTGTTCACCACCAAATAGTCATGCATTGGTGTAGCTTTTCTTTCCCGTACGATATGTGTTTTCCATTTGCCCTTTACGAACAAGGTGTTCGCCAATGAACATCCATGTTTTTGCATCAATTGAATTTTTGTTTCATTTGTTTCATACAATTTTACATCTAGTCACTCTATTAAAGGCTAGAATAGACTTTAACTTAGTTTTGGACATAGAATTTTTTTAAAATTGTAATTACCAATTTTTGTAGTATTGGATTTGGTTACCAGATTTCACTACTAGATTTACTATCACCGAAAATGTTTCATTGATTTTTGAAATGTATATTATCAAAATTGAAACATTAGTTGATTAGACTATCTTTTGATGAGGATTTTTAAATAGGATTTATCATAAGTCTTGAAGAGACTTTTGGGATTTCTATTATTTATGGGGTGATCTATCATTTCTAACCCCTTCAAAGGATGTCCTTGGGGGAAACTTGTGCATTCTTTCTTGGTATAATGATCTTTTGATTCTGCCATGAAATACACAATTCTTTGAACATTTCTTAATATTTTTTCTTTCCAAATGTATGTATTTGTACTTCTTTTTTGTTGTATTTTTTTTGCACGATAAAAACCTACAATTTATTTGTCCTACTAGTTTTTTGTGATGCACATTGGTTGTTTAAAGGTCTATCTGCACATAAGTGTGGTTACTAGTTTTGCAAAGTGTGTGCTTTGGGGTCCATGAAATATCCATGGAACGTTTTTGGTTGACCACTTTGGATTCCACCAAAAAACAATTGTATCCAATAATGAAAGATATGATTGCTAAAATGTTTTAATTCGGAGAACGGGGCTATAATTCTTGAATAGGTTTATAGGCTAGATCTTACCATGGTAATGCTACTAGAAAAAGATAAGTGTGGTCTAGCCTTCAATCTCAACCCAATGTCCAAGTCCAACTACATCGTTAATGGTTAATCTTCCTTAAGAGCTCTATCCCTTTTGCTACAAATGTATCATGCTTCTTTTGCTCCTCTTTTCGACTTTGGTCCTCACCAACAAGTGACATTGACCAAAGGTGGAATGAACATTACACCAAAAACCCCAATCCATGATTACTTGGTCAAAAAGGACACATTGTTTCAAACATATAGTTGTTATGGTGACTTAGTTGCAAATGATTATGCTTTACGCGACTATAGTCACAAAGGATGTCAACATTATATAAGATGGAGCACTTTTGGTCATTAAATAAAATCCAATAATTATTTTGAATATATATTTTTAACATATGCGGTGTGAACACATGGCAACTACAAACACATCCACAATATGCCACATGTATCTTCTTTGTGTTTTTAGGAATAATATAGATATATATATATATATTGATAATATTACCATAATTTATGTTGTATCAATAATAGACACACGACACAATAATTAAGAACCAACATTCACCACATGTTGTTTTCCTATTCATGTAGATATTAACTCACATAATATTATTAAGGTTTTGAAATTATAGGATGTTGACACAAGACATGATCTAAACCAGTCGTAGGGTGCCACATGGAATTTCTCCCGTTTTATGGCATGAAAACAATTGAAACACCAAATTCATCCAATTTTGGATAATTACTCAAGAATGTGCATAAAAGGGAAAGTAACTCTTAATGCTATAACTTCTTAGAACTCAAATTTGGATAATTACTTGAAAATAAGCGAAGGAGGCAAAAAAAACAGTTGGGTGAGAAATTTTTAATGCTACTACAACAAGGGTGCTCCAATCTTTACACATTTCACACATTTGTAGCTTGACAATTTAATCCACAAATTGGTACCTTTACTTGAGGAGAAGAAAGAAATTAGAACTCAAAGAGGGTATTCATAACTTAGCATGAAACAGTTACTGCAAATTAATAATGGCTAAAGTCAACCTCAACCCCCAACACACAATCCATTGGGAGCTTCACATGACTTAGTGTGGAGAAACCTCAATTGAGTTTATGACATGTTTCATTTTGGTGACACATAGGATGATTAAGTGGCTACTTGGTAAGTTTTTAAAAATTAAGG